>Ga0187810_10000174_pt1 | contig 29852 bp, 25 predicted proteins | sample NC_wetland_sal_i_9_FD_132963 | JGI IMG/M metagenome (GOLD analysis project Ga0187810, IMG submission 132963) | Wetland sediment microbial communities from Neuse River Estuary, North Carolina, USA - ASW_5 | ecosystem: Environmental > Aquatic > Freshwater > Wetlands > Sediment | place: USA: North...
ACGCCCGCTTCTCTCCATCTGCCTGGCCGCCACCCGCGGCAACCAGATACGGGCGGCGCATCTCCTCGGCCTCAACCGCAACACCTTGCGCAAGAAAATCCGCGATCTGGGCCTGGAAGTGATTCGGGGATTGAAGGCGGATTGACCTGAACTCGGTTTACCCTGTTGTTTCAAAACATCGCAGCATTCTTGCAACAGGTGGCGAATGCGCTACACTGCCTGATACCGAAGCGACAGGCGCGACTAAGTGTCTGAATTCGCGACGTAGCGGTTGGGTATGACAGCAACAGAAGTCGGCAAATCGCCACGGGCTCCCGGCCTGTCGGTCGCATCCTGGTTGGCCATCGGGATGTCGGTGCTGTCCGTGCTTTCGGGCGCGGGCACCTATTTGATTTTGAAAGGCCTGACACCGACCAACCTGACCCCGGCTATCCTGGTGGCGCTGGTGCTGACCAACCTGGCCATGGTGCTGGGGCTGGGCGCGCTGGTGACGCTGCGCCTGGTGCGGCTGTGGAGCGAGCGCCGTTCCGGCCGGGCGGGGGCACGCCTGCATGTCCGCCTGGTGGCGATGTTCAGCGCCGTGGCGGTGGTGCCGGTGATCCTGGTGGCGGCCTTCGCCGCGGTGACCCTCAACCTCGGCGTCGAATCCTGGTTCTCCTCGCACGTCAAGGACGCGCTGCGCGGCGCCCTCAATGTGGCGCAGGCCTATGCCATCGAGCACGAGCGCGGCATCTTCGAGGACGCCGCCGAAATCTCCAACGGGTTGCAGAAGGACCCGGAGATCTTCGACATCAAGCGCGACAAGGTCCATCTCGACGTCATGTTCGCCAAGCTGCAGGACATGACCAAGAACCACGGCCTGCAGGCGTCCTTCGTCATCGACAGCAAGGGCAACCTGCTCGGCTCCAGCGTTCCCATCCTGCACGCCAAGGTGAAGTATTCCAGCGCCCTGGTGCCCAAGCCCCAGGCCTATGCCGCGGCGCGGGCGGGTAACATCGTGATCGACGGCGATCCCGACCGGGGCATCGTGCACGCCCTGGTGCAGCTCAAACTCCTGAACGACGCCTATCTCCTAGTGGTGCGCGTGGTCGATCCCAAGGTGTTCGGCTACTACCAGCGCACCCAGGACGTGGTCGCCCAGTACCGCAGTCTCGAACGCAGCCGCACCAGCATCCAGCTGGTCTTTGCCGCGCTCTATGCGGCGGTGTCGCTGGTGATCCTGATGGCGGCCATCTGGCTCGGCCTGTGGGCGGCCAACCGCATCGTGCGGCCGATCTCGCGGCTGATCGGCGCGGCGGAACGCGTTTCCGAAGGCGACCTCAAGGCGCAGGTGGCGGTGGAGCGCGACGACGACGAGATCGGCACGCTGGGACTGGCCTTCAACCGCATGACGCGGCAGCTCGACAGCCAGCGCAGCGCGCTGGTCACGGCCAACCGGCAGAACGAGGAACGCCGCCGCTTCACCGAGACGGTGCTGGCGGGTGTCAGCGCCGGTGTGATCGGTGTCGATGCCGACGGCCAGATCACCATCGTCAACCGCGCCGCCGCGCGCCTGATGAACGCCGAGCCGGCAGAGCTGGAAGGCCAACATTACGCCGAAGCGGTGCCGGAACTGGCGGCCTTGATCCGCCGCGCCATCCAGGAGCCGGTGGCTCGCTCCAGCGGCGAGGCCGTGGTCAAGCGCGCCGGCACCACCCGCAGCCTCAGCGTGCAGGTGGCGAGCGAGCAGGGGCCGCAGGCCAGCGGCTTTGTGGTGACCTTCGACGACATCACCGACCTGGTCTCGGCGCAGCGCACCGCCGCCTGGGCCGACGTGGCGCGCCGCATCGCCCATGAGATCAAGAACCCGCTGACCCCGATCCAGCTTTCCGCCGAACGCCTCAAGCGCAAATACAGCGAAGCGGTGGGCGAAGACCGCGCCGTTTTCGAGCAATGCACCGACACCATCATCCGCCAGGTGGGCGACATCGGCCGCATGGTGGACGAATTCTCCTCCTTCGCCCGCATGCCCACCCCGGTGATGCGGCGCGAATGCGCCCAGGAGCTGGTGCAGCAGGCGGTCTTCCTGCAGCGCGTGGCCCATCCCCGGATCGCCTTCGAAAGCCATACGCCGAAAGACCTCGTCTGGTTCGAATGCGACGGGCGGCTGGTCAGCCAGGCCCTCACCAATGTGATCAAGAACGCCACCGAAGGCATCGCCTCGCGCGTGGCGAACGGCGACGATGCGCCGGGCAAGATCGCGGTGACGCTGGAGCTCTCGGACAACCAGTTGGTCTTCAAAGTGGCGGACAACGGCATCGGCCTGCCGCCGGAGCATCGCCACCGCCTGACCGAGCCTTATGTCACGACGCGCGCCAAAGGTACCGGCCTGGGGCTCGCCATCGTGCGCAAGATCATGGAGGACCACGGCGGCGAAATCCTCCTCGAAGACGCCGCAGAAGACGTCAAGGGGGCGCTGGTTTCGCTGGTGTTCCCGTTGAAGCAGAAGAACGTGCGTGAAAAGGGTGTGACCGATGAGCAAACACGGATTGCCTCTCGCGTCTGAGATCCTGGTGGTCGACGACGAAGAAGACATTCGCGACCTGATCGCGGGGATCCTGGGCGACGAGGGTTACGAGACGCGCGTCGCAGGCGACAGCGACACCGCACTGGCGGCGGTGCGCCAGCGCCGGCCGCAGCTCGTGGTGCTGGACATCTGGCTGCAAGGCAGCCGTCTCGACGGCATCCAAGTGCTGGACATGCTGAAGCGCGAACAGCCGGACCTGCCGGTGGTGATGATCTCCGGCCACGGCACCATCGAGACCGCCGTGGCTTCGATCAAGAAGGGGGCCTACGACTTCATCGAGAAGCCCTTCAAGGCCGACCGGCTGATCCATGTGGTGCAGCGGGCGCTGGAAGCGGCCCGCCTCAAGCGCGAGGTGCAGGAGCTGAAGCTGAAAGCGGGCGAGGAAACCGATCTGATCGGCCAGTCTTCCGTCCTGGCGCAGATCCGCCAGGCGGTGGAGAAGATCGCGCCCACCAACAGCCGCGTCTTCATCTCGGGCCCGCCCGGCGCCGGCAAAGAACTGCTGGCGCGGCTGATTCACGCCCGCTCGCGCCGCGCCGGCAACGCTTTCGTGGCGGTGAACTGCGCCACCATGGACCCCGACCGCATCGAATCCGAGCTGTTCGGCGACGAAAGCGGCGACGGTCCGCGCAAGATCGGGCTACTGGAACTCGCCCATAACGGCACGCTGTTCCTCGACGAGGTCGGCGACATGCCCCTGGAAACCCAGGGCAAGGTGCTGCGCGTGCTGGTCGATCAGACCTTCACCCGGGTCGGCGGCACCACCCGCGTGCAGGTGGACGCCCGCGTCATCTCCTCGACCTCCAGCGATCTGCGCAACGAGATCGGGGCGGGGCGTTTCCGCGAAGACCTCTACCACCGCCTCAACGTGGTTCCGGTGCGCGTGCCGCCGCTGGCCGAACGCCGCGACGACATCCCCTTCCTGGTGCAGCATTTCATGAAGCGGCTGTCGGCGGCTTCCGGCCTCGCCATGCGCGAGATCGGCGACGACGCCATGGCCGTGCTGCAGGCGCATTCCTGGCCGGGCAACGTCCGCCAGCTGCGCAACGTGGTGGAGCGCCTCCTGATCCTGGCCACCGACGACACCGCCGAGGCGATTTCGGCCGACCTCCTGCCCTCCGATCTCGGCGCCGGGGCGCAATGGAGCGGCAGCGCGCGCAGCGATCTCGTCATCTCGCTGCCGTTGCGCGAGGCGCGCGAGATCTTCGAGCGCGATTACCTGGTGGCGCAGATCAATCGCTTCGGCGGCAATATCTCGCGCACCGCCGCTTTCATCGGCATGGAGCGTTCGGCCCTGCACCGCAAGCTGAAATCGCTCGGCGTCGGCTCGAATATCACCGGACGGGAAGGATTGAACGCGTAACGTGCGCTGGCCAACCCGCAAACCCTCCGGCCGCATCGCCTATGTCGACGGCCGTTATCTGCGCCACGGCGAAGCCGGCGTGCATGTGGAAGACCGCGGCCTGCAGCTCGGCGACGCCGTCTATGAAGTCTGCCGCATCGCACGCGGCCGTTTCCTCGACGAGGAAGAACATCTCGACCGTCTGGAACGTTCGCTGCGCGAGATCGAGATGGCGATGCCGATGCCGCGTGCCTCTCTCAAGCATGTGCTGCGCGAGACGGCCCGCAAGAACGGCGTCGGCGAAGGGCTGCTCTATCTCCAGGTGACGCGCGGGGCCTTGCGCCGCGACCATCCCATTCCCCGGAACCCGCCCAAGCCCAGCTTGATCGTCACGGTGCATCCGCTCGACATCGCCGCCATCGCGCGCCGTCGCGACGAAGGGGTGGGCGTGATCACGCTGCCCGACCTGCGCTGGGGGCGCTGCGACATCAAGTCCACCCAGCTTCTGGCCAATCTTTTGGCCAAAACGGCCGCACGGCGCGTAGGGGCATTCGAGGTTTGGTTTCTCGATCCTGAAGGCTTCGTGACGGAAGGCGCCTCCACCACGGCCTGGATTGTCGATGCCGCCGGGAACCTGGTTACGCGCGACTTGAGCCATGCCATCCTGCCCGGCGTGACGCGCCGGATACTGCTTGCCCTGGCGCGCGAGGCACAGATTCCCTTTGTCGAACGACGCTTTACGCCAGAGGAGGCCATCGCCGCGCGCGAAGCTTTTCTCACCGCAGCCTCGGCGGCGGCGATCCCCATCGTAGCCATCGATGGCAAGCCGGTCGGGGAGGGCAAGCCGGGGCCGTTGACCCGTAAGCTGGCGGAGCTTTATGCCGCCAACATTTGAGAACACCTCTCAACTCGCCTGTGTTGTATCTCCTGCCGTGTTTTCGCGCAGGGGTTTCATCAAGCCGCAGGAAGGCCTTATGCTGACGGGCCTGCTTCGCGGGGGCGCGAAGCCAAGAATAGACGGGTACGATAATGAGCGAAAAACAACAAAACCTGCAGGACACGTTTCTCAATGCCGTCCGCAAAAGCAAATCTCCGGTCACGATCTTTTTGGTGAATGGGGTGAAGTTGCAGGGAAATATCACCTGGTTCGACAATTTCTGCGTGTTGTTGCGTCGGGATGGACAAGCTCAGCTTGTCTACAAGCACGCAATCTCGACCGTGATGCCGATGGGGCCGATCCAGCTCCAGGAGCAGGAAACCGTCGTCGAAGCTGGCTAGTTTGACCGCCAAGGATAGTGTTAGCGCTAACGTGCGTGTGCGTACGGCCGTCGTCGTACACGTCGAGCCCAAGTCGCGCGATGCTTCCGACCGCGATGCCGCTGCGCGTCTGGCAGAAGCATCAGGCCTGGCCGCGGCCATCGGCCTTGCCATCGTCGGAGAACACATCGTCCCCCTGGCGCGGCCGGTGCCCGCCACGCTGGTCGGCAGCGGCAAAGTGGAGGAGATCGCCGCAGAAGCGCGCGCGCTGGAACCCGAAGTCGTGGTGGTCAACGCGCAGCTCTCGCCGGTGCAGCAGCGCAACCTGGAGCGTGCCTGGAAGGCGAAGGTGCTGGACCGCACCGCACTGATTCTCGAAATCTTCGGCGAACGGGCACGCACCCGTGAAGGACGCTTGCAGGTCGAGTTCGCCCATCTCACCTATCAGCGCTCCCGGCTGGTGCGCTCTTGGACCCATCTCGAACGCCAGCGCGGCGGCTTCGGCTTCCTGGGCGGGCCGGGCGAAACCCAGATCGAAACCGACCGGCGCCTGATCGGCGAGCGCCTGGCCAAGATCCGCCGCGAACTGGAAGGCGTGAAGCGCACCCGCGGCCTGCAGAGGAGGGCGCGGAAGCGTGTGCCGTTCCCGGTGGTCGCCCTGGTCGGCTACACCAATGCCGGCAAATCCACCCTGTTCAACAAGCTGACCTCCGCGGAGGTCTTCGCCAAGGACGTTCTATTTGCCACCCTCGATCCCACCATGCGGGGCCTTCGCCTGCCGGGCGGGACCAGAGCGATCCTCTCCGACACCGTCGGCTTCATCGCCGACCTGCCGCATGAGCTGGTGGCCGCTTTCCGTGCCACGCTGGAAGAGGTGCTGGAGGCCGACCTGATCGTGCATGTGCGCGACGCGGCCCACCAGGAGAGCGAGGCCCAAAAGGCGGACGTTCTGAAAGTGCTGGCCGAGCTGGGCGTGGAGCCGGGTGGGGCGCAGCCAGGCGAAGGCGGCACCGGGCGGCCTTTCCTGGAAGTGCTGAACAAAATCGACCTTCTGGAGCCCGCTACGAGTGAAGGCCTGTCGGCGCGCGCGGCGCGGACCGATGCGCCGGCGGCGGTCTCGGCCAAGACGGGTGAGGGTTTGGACCGGCTTTTGCGCCGTTTCGAGGCCGCGTTGACGGGTGCCAACATCGTCTTCCATCTAGCGCTGGACGCCGCCGACGGTGCAGGCCTGGCCTGGGTCTACCGTCACGGCCGGGTTCTGGAACGGCTCGACGGCGAGGGCGGTGTAATCGACCTGACCCTCAGCGCCACCTCCGCAGAATTGGAGAAATTCGAGCACCAGTTCGGCGCGAAGATTGAGCTGGAGCAGGGTATTGCAATCAGTACTTAATCTCTCCCTTGCGAAGAGGGAAAGCACACTTTCGCGCCCCCCGCTATTCGTTTTTCTTTGCCGCTTGCCAGAGGGCTTCCATCTCTTCCAGCGTGGCTTCGGCGGGTGACTTGCCTTGCGCCGCAAGACCGGCCTCGATGGCTTTGAAGCGGCGCACGAATTTGGCATTGGCAGCGCGCAGGGCCTTTTCCGGATCGACCTTCAAGTGGCGCGCCAGATTGGCCACCGCGAAGAGGAGGTCGCCGACTTCCTCCTCCAGTTTCTCCGGCTTGGCGCCTTCCGCCTGGGCTTCGGCGATCTCGCCCGCTTCCTCGGCGATCTTCTCCACCACCTTGGGCGCGCTTTCCCAGTCGAATCCGACCGTTCCGGCGCGTTTCTGCAGCTTTTCCGCCCGCGTCAGACCGGGCAGGGCACGCGGCACGTCGTCAAGCAGGCTGTCATGCTTGGCCGCCCGCTCCCGGCGCTTGCGTTCCTCCCAGGCCACGGTCTGGGCTGCCGCGTCCGGCGGCATTTCGGTATCGGAGAACACATGCGGATGGCGGGCGATCATCTTGGAAACAATGGCTTCCACCACATCGGGGAAGGCGAAAAGGCCGCGCTCCTCGGCCATGCGGGCGTGAAACACCACCTGGAACAGCAGGTCGCCCAACTCGTCCTTGAGATGGGCCCAATCCCTGTCTTCAATGGCACCGGCGACTTCATAGGCTTCCTCAATGGTATAGGGGGCGATGCTGACGAAATCCTGCTCGCGGTCCCAGGGGCAGCCCATGACGGGATCGCGCAGCCGCTGCATCAGGGCAAGCAAGGCTTCGATGTCTATGGGACGATTCGTTTTTTCCATGCCGGGGATTGAACATCGCGGGAGCCGGGCAGGGAATAGCCGGGCAGGGCGCCCTGCCCGGTTTTCCCCTATTCGCTCTGCACTCTCGCAGCTTCGCCATTGCCTTGCCGAGCCCTTGCGCGCGAGTTCGGGATCGCCGCCGTAAAGGATTCAACTTGCGCCTGCCAGCGCCGGGCTAGGTCGAGGGCCTCTGGCGAACCGTGATCGCCCTTTGCCATCAAGCCTCTGGCGTCTGCCAAGCAGCCCGGCGTTCGCCGGATTGGGTGGAATGTCTTGCATCAGGCTTGCCGATCTCAATCGAACGCCGGTTCTCCGAGGCCGGGCAGGGTCAAGCCCAAAGTGAAGGCCGCTTGTCCCAACAACTATCCGCATTTCGTATAAGATATATTATGGGAAATAATGACGGGCGGGAAGTGGGACGCTGTGCTAAAATACCGGCTATGACACCGCCGTCGCTGCCGTCCTTGTCCGATCTCCTGTCCGCCGCGCCGTTCATCGTGGTGGCGCTGTTCGCCATCACCTTTCACGAAGCCGCGCACGCCATCACGGCGGCGGCCTGCGGCGACGACACGGCCAAGTCGCTCGGCCGCGCCTCGCTCAACCCCCTCCGGCACATCTCTCCGTTCGGCACCATTATTCTGCCGCTGCTGCTTTACGCCTTTCATTCCCCTTTCCTGTTCGGCTGGGCCAAGCCGGTACCGGTCGATTGGTCCAAGCTGCGCCATTGGCGCAGCGGCATGCTGCTGGTGGCTGCGGCGGGCCCCGGGGCCAATCTCATCCTGGCAGGCCTTTCCGCCGTGGCTCTGACGTCCGTGGCCGGACCCGCCTGGCTGGCCAGAACCTTGCAAGCCTCGCTTGCCCTCAATCTGTTGCTGGGCCTGTTCAATCTGATCCCGGTACCGCCCCTCGACGGCTCCAAGATCCTGGCCGCGCTGCTTCCCGAAAGATGGGCTTTGCCCCTGGCCGGGCTTCACCGCCGGCAAAGCCCCGTCAAATGGATCAGCCACCGCTGGCTGACAGGACTCCCTAAACCGCCGGCCGATCCGGGTGTATGATCCGGCGAAGCGGGATTTGGCTTTTTTACTTCAGGGTCCCGTATTAATCTTTTGAACGGACGCGCAATTTCCCTAATGCCGCTGCGAATTTCGCGGCTTGCGCCTCAGGCCTGAGGAAGGATCGGGAGAACAAAATGCCCCAGAAATCCAGCAAGAAACCGAAAAAGGAACAGCCTCCGGCAGAGCCGGATCCGGCCGAAACGGTTCCAAAGCCTTTGCACAGCACCGAGACGCGTCCGCTCAAGGTGTCGCCTATCGGAGGCGTGCCGCCCAATCTGCCCAAGCAATTCCCTGGCAAAGGCCCCAAGAATTTCAACACGCCCTTGGGCAAGGGCCGGAATTTCCGCCATCAGGGCCGCTGAAGCAGCAGCGGATGGTCAGAAGCTGAGACTCAGCCCGTCATAGGCCGGCTCGACGCCGTCGGGCAGGCTTTTTCTCAGCGTCTCGTAGTCCAGCGCCTGGTGCAGATTGGTCAGCACGGCGCGGCGCGGTTTGACGCGTGCGATCCATTCCAGCGCCAGCGCCACATGCGCATGGCTGGGATGCGGCGCCGGGCGCAAGGCATCGACGATCCAGCATTCCACGCCCTCGATCACGGCGAATGCGGTGTCGTCCAGCGCGTTGACGTCGGGCGAATAGGCGATGGGGCCGAAGCGGAAGCCCAGCGAGCGGATCGAGCCGTGGCGCTGCGCGAAGGCGTGGACCGGAAGAGGGCCCCCTGCCCCCTTGAGCACGAAGGGCCGGAAAGGTTCGGGGAGGATATGCAGGTCGGCAATAGGCGGATACTCGCTGCCCTCCGGCTTCACGAAAATATAGGAAAAACGCGACTGCACGCCTTCGGCCGTGACGGCGTCGGCGTAAACGTCGAGGCGCTTGCGCCGGTAATGCACCACCTGCCGGAGATCGTCGATCCCGTGCAGCTGGTCGGCATGGTCGTGGGTGATCAGCACGGCATCGAGGTCGGCGACATGCGCCCGCAGCAGCTGCTCGCGCAAATCCGGCGCGGTGTCCACCAGCACGCGGGTGACGCCCGCCTCGCCTTGCCGCTCCACCAGGATCGAACAGCGCGTGCGCCGGTTCCTGGGATTGTCCGGATCGCATTGGCCCCAGTCGCCCGCCAGATCCGGTCCGCCAAGCCGGGGCACGCCCGAAGAGGAGCCGCAGCCGAGGATGGTGACGCAAAGCGTGTTCATGCAGCGGCCTTGGCAAAAAGGCGGAAGAAATTTTCGGTGGTGATGCACGCGATCTCTTCCGCGCTGACGCCTTTCACCCCGGCAAGCACCGCCGCGGTATGGACCACGAAGGCCGGTTCGTTGCGCTTACCGCGATGGGGCGGCGGCGCCAAGTAAGGCGAATCGGTCTCCACCAGCAGACGCTCGAGCGGCACGTCGCGGAACACCTCGCGCAGCGCTCCGGAATTCTTGAAGGCGATGATGCCCGAAGCCGAGACATAGAAACCGAGCCGCAGCCCCGCCGCCGCCAGCTTCGCCGTGCCGCTGAAGCAATGCAGCACGCCGGGGAAGGCTCCCTTGGCCGTTTCCTCTTCCAGGATGGCGATGGTGTCGTCTTCGGCGTCGCGGGTGTGGACGATCAAGGGCAGGCCGGTCTCACGCGATGCCGCGATATGGGCGCGGAAAACGGCGGCCTGAATATCGCGGGGCGAGCGGTCGTAGTAGTAATCGAGCCCGGTCTCGCCGATGCCGACCACCTTGGGGTGGGCTGTGTGAAGCAGCAGCAGGGCGGCATCCGCCAGAGGTTCCAGGGCGGCGTCATGCGGGTGAACGCCGACCGAGCACCAGACGCGGTCGTAGCGTTCGGCCACCGCCAGGGTTTTCGGAAAGGTGGAGAGCCTGGTGCCGATGCTGACGCAGCCGCCCACGCCTGCGGCGCGCGCCCGTTCGATTACCGCCTCGCCTTCGGCCGCGAAGGAATCGTATTCGAGGTGGCAATGGCTGTCGATCAGCATCACAGCGTCCCCGCCCGTTTGCCGGTGGTGTTGAGTTCCCGCGCGGCGGAAAACAGCGTCTGGCGCGGATCGAGATGCAGGGCATCGCTGCGCGTAAAGCTGCGGCGCAGCCGTTCCAGCGCATCGACCCATTTGTTCATCTGCGGCGTTCCGGCCAGCGCCTTGGCACGGATGCGATCCGCCAGCGCCTGCAAGAGAAATTCGCCCAGCAGGTCGAGCCCGTCGGCGATGCGCGCCAGTTTTTCCGACAGGGCGAACAGTGCCGGCACGTCCGGCGAGGCGTGTTCGAGCAACCGTGCCGCTTCCTGGGCTAGGGCGACGCCCTCCCCGCTTGCCAGCCTGAGGGCCGCACCCGGCGAGCCGCCCGAAAGCTGCGCCAGTTGCTGGCGTTCCGCGGCGCCGCTTTGCGGCAGCAGCCGTGCCAGCTCGGTTTCCATATCGGCCTCGCCCAGCGGCCGCAGCGTCAGCCGCTGGCAGCGTGAGCGGATGGTGGGCAGCAGCCTTCCAGGCATGTTGGACAGCAGCAGCAGCATGGCACGCGAGGGCGGTTCTTCGAGGAATTTCAACAGCGCGTTGGCGGCGTTTTCGTTCATGTCGTCGGCACTGTCGACGATCACCACCCGCCAGCCGCCGGCGCCCGAGGTCATGCCGAAGAACCCGGCCAGCCGCCGCATCTCTTCCACAGACAGCACGTTCATCAGCCTGCCGGTCTCGGGATTGACGCCGCGCTTCAGCACCAGGAGGCCGGGATGCGATGCCGCCGCCACCTGCACCGAAGCCGGATCGTTCGCGGGCACGGAGAGGTCCGCCGGGCCGCGATCCGTGGCGCCATATGCAAGCAAATAACGTGCGATGCGATAAGCCAGCGTCGCCTTGCCGATGCCGGGCGGGCCGCAGATCAGCCAAGCCTGCGGTGGCCGCTGCCCTCGCAGCGCCCGCGCCACGACCGAAAGCGCCGCGTCCTGGCCGGTCAGAAACGTGGTTTCGCGCGGATGGGGGGCGCCCTCCACGCGGTCGAGTTCGGCGGTGTCCGGGGCGCGCGTCTTCCTGGCCATGAATTATCTTAGCCTGAAGCGCGTCTTGAGGGCAGCGAGGATCGCCGCCGCCACATCTTCTTCAGCCCCGGCGGCATCGATTACCCGGCAGCGCTCCGGTGCCCGCCGCGCAATATCCAGGAAGGTCTTGCGCATCCGGGCGTGGAAGGCCACTTCGAATTCCTCGAAGCGCGTCTCCCCCCCCTTTCGGCGTACCGCCCGTTCCAGTCCGGTTTCCGGCGGCAGGTCGAGGATGAAGGTCATGTCCGGCTTGAAATCGCCGATGGCAATGGCCTCCACGCGGCGCACGGTTTCGCGGTCGAGCCCGCGCCCGCCGCCCTGATAGGCGTAGGAGGAATCCGAATAGCGGTCGCAGATCACCCATTTTCCGTCGGCCAGCGCCGGCTTGATGGTGCGCTCGGTATGATCGGCGCGTGCGGCGTAGAACAGCAGCACTTCCGTCAGAGGGTTCCAGCGGCCGGGATCGCCCTTGACCAGGAGTTCGCGGATCTCCTCCGCCCCCGGCGAACCGCCCGGTTCGCGGGTGAGAATGCATCCGATGCCGCGCTCTTCCAACGCCGCCTTGAGGTGGCGGGCCTGGGTGGATTTGCCGGTCCCCTCGCCGCCTTCGAAGGTGATGAAGCGGCCCCGTTTCGCCATCACTTGCCCTTGTGCCAAAGCGCTTTGACGCCGGCGATCAGGCGATGCAGCAGCCCGGCGCGATGCACGTCCTCGGCGGCATAGACGGGAACCGTCAGCGTGGGAAAATCGGGGGCCGTAACCGTCAGCGTGCCAACCGGCTGTCCCGCCCGAACGGGCGCCTGCACCGGGGCCTTGTAGTGCAAGGCCACGTGCATTTTCGGCCGGGAATCCACCTGCATGGTGACGGCCAGGCGGCCCTTCACCGTCACAGGCACTGTCGCTTGCGCCCCGCCCCAGACCGGCACGTTGCCGGCAATTTCACCCTGCTTGAAGAGCGGATAGGAGCGGAATTCACGGAAGGCCATGCCCAGCACGCGCGCGGCCTCGTCGGCCCGGCGCCGTTCGGCCAGCCAGTCGGCCTTTTTGTGATCGGCTTTTTCAAGATCGGGATAGCGCAAGCCGTTAAGCACTAGGATCAGCCGGTGGCCGTCGTGCACCGCCGAAACCGTGATGCCGTAGCCGGAGGCTTCCAAGTGCCCGGTTTTCAGCCCGTCGGTTCCCGGGAAGGCGTCGAGCACCAGGTTGCGGTTGGGCTGGGTGATGCCGTTCCAGGTGAAGCTGCGGTCGCTGAAGAAGTGATAGAGCTGCGGATAATCGTAGATCAGATGGCGCGCCAGCTTGGCCAGGTCATAGGCGGTCATCAGTTGACCCGGCGGTTGGTCGAGGCCGTCGGGATTGACGAAATGCGAGCCCGTCAGCCCGAGCTGCCTCGCCCGCTTGTTCATCATGTCGACGAAGCCTTCCACCGAGCCGCCCAACGCCTCGGCCACCACGATGCAGGCGTCGTTGCCCGATTGGGTGATGATGCCGCGGATCAGGTCTTCCACCGCGACGGTGTTGCCCACCTTGACGAACATGCTGGAGCCGCTGCGCTCGCGCCAAGCGCGCTCCGACACCGTGAAGCGGTCCGTCAGCTTGACGCGACCGTCCTTGATGCGCTGGAACAGAAGCTCCACGGTCATCAGCTTCGACATCGAGGCAGGCGGCATCTGCGCATAGCCGTCCTTGGCCCACAGCACCTGGCCGGTGTCGCCATCCATCAAGAGCGCGTGCTCGGCGCTGGTGTTCATTTCCGCCATGGCGGGGGCGGCGCACAAGGCGGCGGCAAACGAGGCGATGACCAAGAGAACGCGCAGACGCGGCATGAAAGACCTCCAGAGGGAACCGTATCGGCCTATTGATCGACCACGACCTGCGCGTCGTTGGCGCCGAGGTTCATCACCCGCGTCAGCGCCGCATCGGCATCGTCGGTCTTGTCGAACGGACCGGAGCGCACTCTATAGAGCGTTTGTCCGTTCCGTTGAATGGCCGAAATCTTAACATCACCGCCAAATCGCGCCGCCAGCCGGGTCGCGTTCTGGTAATTGCCGAAGGCCCCGAGCTGCACATAAAGGTGCGTCAGGGCCGGCACCGCCACACGGCTCACCTGCCCGCTGGGCAAGGCGCCGGGATCGCTCCCCCCCAACGGCGGCGGCGTCTGTCCCGAAGGCAGCGGCGTCATCGGCTTTTGCGCTTCCTGATTCGTCCCGGGAATCGCCGCCAGGCTGCCCACCTCCACGGTGGAGGACGGAGCCGCCTTGGCCGCATCGACGACATCGGCCGGCGTTCCGGCACCGAAGGGCTGCGGCTGGCCGGTCGGCAAATCGGCCCGCGCCAAGTACTGCACGCGCACCTTGGCGGTTCCCTGGTCGAAGAAACCCAAAAGCTTGGCCGCCCGCTCCGAGACGTCGATGATCCGCCCCTTGGCGAAAGGCCCGCGGTCGTTCACCCGCACCACCAGCGAACGGCCGTTATCCAGATTGGTGACCCGCACGTTTACCGGCATCGGCAGGGTGCGGTGCGCCGCCGTCAGGTCCTGGGCGGTGTAGATTTCGCCGTCGGCGGTGAGATGGCCGTAGAAGGTCGGCCCGTACCAGGAGGCGATGCCGGTCTCGTCGTAATCGGGCTGCTCGCGCGGGTAATACCAGGTGCCGGCGATCTGATAGGGATTGCCCACCCGGTAGACACCGGCATTGGGCGGCACGCTGACCTTGCTGGGTGGCTCAGGCTGCGTGGCACAGCCCGCCGCCGCGACGGCGAGCGCCAAAGCGCAGACTTTTCCCCGGTAAGGACGCATCAGGCCGGAATCAACTCGTGAGAACGGCGGAAACGTAGACGATAGAGGCGGTTCACGAAAGACGTGCGACGTTACGGTTTTTTGGGATGGAGTGGGATTGCGAAAATCCTGCTCAAGGCATGATTTTCGTCCTCGCTGCGCTCGCACCCAAAACAGCCTGACGGTTGTTTTGTCGAACATGGGTTTGTCAACCGTGCCGCAACCCGCCAGCAATAAGGGGCCGCAAGGCTCCTTTGCTGGCGGATGGGGTGGGATTCGAACCCACGAATCCGTTTCCGGATTGCCGGTTTTCAAGACCGGTGCCTTAAACCGCTCGGCCACCCATCCGTGGGGCGTTGAGATAATAGGGCCCGCGAGCCGGCGCAAGCGGGGGTCATTTCACCTGGTCGGCCCGTACCAGGATGAGGTCGTGCTTGGAAGGGATGGCAGCCACCACCGGCGCGGTCTGCGGCGTCTCGTACTGCTTGTATTCCGGCACTTGGTCCAGGCGCACGAAGCGGTAGCCCTCTTCCAGCATCGGCTGCACCACGGTGGCCACCAGATCGGCCGACTGCCTGTGGATGCAGTGCATCAGCACCACCCCGCCGTCGTCGCGGCGGATTTCGCGCAAGTATCCCTTGGCGCAGATCTGCGCCGTCCATTTGTGGCGCCAGCAATCCCAGTCGGCCGCGCTCATGACGTAGCCGTCGCGCATGGTGATGTCGCCGCCGATGTCCCAATAGATCGGTCCGACGTAATTCTTCAGCACCGGATCGGCGTTGAGGATGCGCGCATGGGCCGAGCGCCAATAGCCGTAAGGCGCCCGGAAATAGAGCTTGTCCCCCGGTTTCATCAAGGGCGCGATCTCGTCGTGCACGATGCGCAGCTGGCCGATCAGCTTCTCCGGATCGGCGTCGAAGGAACCGGTGAGCTGCGGATGGGTGGCGCTGTGATTGGCAAGCAGATGCCCCTCCGCCGCAATCCGCGCCAGAATCTCGGGATGGGCCTTGGCCATCTTGCCGACGATGAAGAACGTCGCCTTGACGTTGTGCGCCTTGAGCACACCCAGCACCTGGCTGGTATAGGCGTTGGGACCGTCGTCGAACGTCAGCGCGATGGTGTGCGCGTCGCGCAGGCCGGAATGGAAGATAGTGCCGCTCTGGAACCAGGCGATCTGCGTATCGCTCGCGGGGGCGGCCGCGGAGAACAGCAAGGCTGCCGCCACGCCTAGGAGAAACGTCCGCATGAACCCCTGCCCGCGCCCTGTCATGACACACCAAGTCTATGGCGCGCCTCCTCTTCCGGCAAGCCGCTTCGACATGGCTAACGCGGCACGGCCGTCGCGGTAATCGCCAGCTTTTCCGCGATCCAGCCGTCGATGCTGTGCCTGAGCAGCCACAGCGGCATGGCGCCTTCGTTCAGCACGGCGGCGTGGAAATCCTTGAGATCGAATCTGGGCCCGAGCGTGCGTTGCGCCTTCTCGCGCAGTTCCAGGATCGTCATCAGGCCCACGGTGTAAACGCAGGCCTGTCCCGGCCATACGGTATAGCGATCGACCTCCGACGCCGCTTCGCGTGCGGGGATGCCGGTGGTCTCTTGCAGGTAGGCAATGGCCTCTTCGCGCGACCAGCGTTTGGCGTGGATGCCCGTGTCGGCAACCAGCCGCGCCGCCCGCAAAAGTTCCGAACGCAACCGTCCCAGATCGCCATAAGGATCGCCGGCGTAAAGCCCCATCTCCTTCGCCAGGTACTCGGCATAAAGCCCCCAGCCTTCGCTATAGGCGGGGAAATAGGCCAGACGCCGCTGCGGCGGCAGATCGCCGTTCGCTGCCGCCACGGCAAATTGCAGATGATGGCCGGGAATACCTTCGTGATAGGCCAGCGTCGGCATGGCCCACATCGGCGTTACGGCAGGATTGCGCAGATTGACGTAAAAAACGCCCGGCCGCGATCCGTCGAGCGTGCCTCTTTCGTAATGGCCCGGCGGCAGTTGCGCCTCCAGATCGGCCGGAGCGCCCCGTACGACCAGCGCCATCTTCGGCATGACGGCGAATGCTTTCGGCAGCAGATGCTGCATGCGGCCCAGGATCTGCCGGTAGCGCGCCAGTTGCGCCGCCCGTCCCACCTCGGTGTCGGGATAGAGGAAGCGCGGATCGGCCATCAGCCGGGCAAAGCGTTCGCCGACGCTGCCCTGGCTCAGTCCGGTCGATTCGAGCACACCGTCCGCTTCGGCGGTCAGCCGCGCCACTTCACGCAGGCCCAGGGCGTGGATCCGGTCCGGCGTCAGATCGGTGGAAGTGAGCGTCTGGAGCTGATCGGCATAGTAGGCGCTGCCGCCCTTGAGCCGCCAGATTCCGGCTTCGTGCGTGGCGCGGGTGCGCAGTGCCTCTTGTTCGGCGATAAGGCGGCGATAGGCCGGATAAACGGACTCGTTCAGCGCTGCCACGGCGCCGTCGATCAAGCGGTTGCGTGCGGCGCCGTCCAGGCCGATGGCGGCCGTGCGGTTCGCGAGATGCGTCACCAGCGGATTTTTGCCGGGCATGGGCGCGATCAGCGCCTTCATCTGGACAACGGAGGCGTCGATGACGAAATCCGGTGCGATCACGCCTTCCCTCGCCTGCCGTTCCACGTCCAGGCGCACGGCATCGATGATCGAGCCCAATGCCTTCAGCCGCTCGACATAATGGCGCGCCAGCCGCTCGTTCTTGATCTGGTGCACCGTCAACAGAAAAAACGGCAGCTCCTTCTGGACGCCGAAGACCGGTTCCACCGGATAAGGTTTGTTGTCGGCGCCGAGCCAGGGGTATTTTTCGTCGGCCAGCGCCCGCACGTTGCTCCAATGCACCGTATCGTAGGAGAGCTTGTCCTCTTCCGAAAGGCCGCTCCTGTCCCAGGCGGCGAGTTCCGCCTCGAAGCGGCGCAGTTGCGCGAAACGCCGCCGCCGTTCGGCCAGCGAATAGGGATCGAGCTTGCCGCTGGAGAAATCGTACCAAGCGCCGTCGAGAATGCCGATCTGCGTCAGCAGCTGCGGGCGTTCGAGCACATAGTCGGCTGCCTGGCGCATCAGCAAATCGGAGAAGCGCAGCGGCGTGCCCCAGACGGTGCGATAAACGACATAACCGCTTCCCGCCAACAGCAGCAGCGCCAGCACGAGGAGACCGCGCAGCGACCACCGCAAGACGCTTTTCCAGTCCACGTCCGTCGCGTTCATGAACTCCCACCGCGCTAGTATCCAGATTCCGAAATTCGCATTATACGCCGATATCGATGTTCTCGCGAACTTCGGAACCACGATTCTAGCGCGCCCGGCCAATCCTTTCGCCTGTGCCGGGAAAATCGCTTTGGGTCAGATAATACACATAACGCGCCGCTTCGTCCTCGGAATCGAGATGCGGCACGCCGAGTCCCGCTTGACGCGTCGAATGAATGGTGAAACCGGCAATGCTTCCGTCGGGCGCCAGCCAGGCCTCCAGCACCGGGCCCAGCCCCGATACCGCATAGGTCATCACGCCTTCATAGGTCCAGAAATTTCCCAGGCTGTAGGCGATCAGGTGGTTGCGATAAAGTTCCAGCGCGCGCGGCACATGCGGCCCTTGTCCGATCACCAGATCGGCGCCTGCATCAACAGCAGCGTGTGCGAACGCCACCACATCGCCGCGGTCCTCGCCCGCAAATTCCTCGTCGCCGTGCACCACATGCACGCGGTCCCAGCCTTCGCCGCCGCCGTGGAAGGAGACGATCACCAGCGCGTGCGTCCGCTTCAGCGCCCGGATGCGCGCGGCCGCGGCCGGAATGTCGTTGAGGTCGAGCGTACCGCTGTTGGGGGCGAAGGCGATCACCGCCGCCTGACGCCCGTCCTTGAGGTTCAGCGTCGCCGCCCGCGCCCCGTCGCGGTCGAGGCCGGCGTAAGCGATGCCGCGGGCCCGCAGCGCCGCCATGGTCGATTGCCGTCCGGCTTCGCCGTAATCGCCGCTGTGGTTGTTGGCGAGGCTGACGGCGCCGATGTGCAGGCTCTTCAGCACGTCGGCGTAAGTGACCGGGCTGCGGAAGGAAAAGCAGCGGCCGCAATCCTTGGCGCTGGGGCCGTTGCCGTCGTAGAGCGGGCCTTCGAGATTGACGAAGGCGATATCGGCACGGCGGAAGATGTCCGCCAGGCTGCCGCCGATCAGCGCGGCGGCGTCGGCCCCCAGCTTGATCGCCGGATTGAGGCCGCTGTCGCGGGAACCCATCATGACGTCGCCGCCCGCCACCACGTCGGTCAGCCGCTGGTCGCCCGGCCGGTATTCCGTGGAGAGCCAGATGCGGCTGCCGGGCGGCGGCGCGGGCGCGGCATTCACCGCCTGTTGCATCGCAGGCGGCGGCGTCACCGCGACGTGATAACGGCTTTCGACCAGATGGGCGGTGACGAAGACGACGGCGCCAACGGCCAGCGCGGCAGAGGCCACGGCCATGAAGCGGCCGAAGGCATCGTCCAGACTCCAGCCGTACTGCCGACCCATACCCCCCGCCCTTTTGATGCAATTGTAATGGACATTGGTGACGTGTCGAGCAGGGGTACAGGGTTAACCCAGGAAATCCTTGCGCTCGGGGATGCGGTTGAAGGCGATTTTGGCACCCATATAAGCGGGCAGTCCGGCAGGCGGGGTGCCGATGGCGACCGTATCGACGCCGTAGCGCTGGTTGAGGCGGTCGATGGCCAGCGACAGGCGCAGCCGTTCCGGCCGTTCTTCCGCGTCAGGGGTCCAGCCGAACAGGTCGGGCGCGATATCGGCTATGGGAATGAGGTCAAGCAGCGTGATGCCGACCTGCTTCACCGTCAGGCGTTCGTTCGAGCCCACCGTGCCGCGCCACAATTCGTCCAGCGCCGCCAGCAGGGAGAAGGTGTCGGCGGTGTGGGAGAACTGCAGCGCCGTGTCGCGGTGCGGCTGCCCTTCGAGGCGCAGCCACAGCACCAGCCTGCCCGCCTTGTGCTCGGCACGGCGCAAACGGCTGGCGGCGCGCGCCAGCAGCTTCCGTGCCACGCAATAGGCGGCGGCGCGGTTGCGCAAGGCCGGACCCAGCACATGGCTGTGGCCGATGGACTGGCGATGGGTGACGATGTCGGGCGGATCGATGCCGTGCAGCGCGTAATAAAAACGCTCGCCGCCGATGGAGCCCCAAATGGCGCGCGCCTGCGAGGGCGACAGCCCCCACAGCGCTGCGATGTCGTGAATGCCGGCTTGGTGCAGGCGGCGCTCCAGGCTGCGGCCGATGCCGCAGAGATCGCCGAGTTCTAGGCCGAGGATTGCGCCGGGCAGCTTGTCCGCGCCCAAGACAGTGAGGCCCGCGGGCTTCTTCATGTCGCTGGCGGTCTTGGCCAAGAGCACGCTGGGACCAAGCCCCACCGAGGAGCGCAGGCACGCGCCGACATTCTCGAGGATGCCCGCTTGCACTTCGCGGCCGATCGCCAAAGCGTTTTCCGTGCGCCGCTCGGAGCCCAAGAGTTCGCAGGCCACCTCGTCAATGGATTCCACCTTGGTGACATGCAGATGGCGCTCGATTTCATCGACGATGCGGTGATGGTATTCGACATAAAGATCGTGCCGCGCATTGACCGCCTTGATGCCCGGGCACAGCCGCCGTGCCTCATAGACCGGTGTGCCGGTGCGGATGCCGAAGGCCTTGGCCTCGTAGCTGGCGGCGATGGCGCAGGTGGCGTCGGAGGCCACCGGCGTGACGATGATGGGCTTGCCGCGCAGGCGCGGGTTCTCCTGCTGCTCGACACTGGCGAAATAGGCGTTCAGGTCGAGGAACAGCCAGCGCAAGCGCGCCGCGTCCTGTCCGCGCAGGGAGAAGGAGAGCCTGTCCATGATGAGAACGTATCAGGAACATAAGGCTCAAACAACCAGGATTTCCGCCAAAATGCCGCGTCAGATGTCGGCGTAGCAGCGCACTTCGCCGGAGGCGCCGGGGTTGGTGACGGCGCCGAAGCGGGCCGGGCCGACGTTGTTGGCATAGCGCCACAAGGCGCCCGAGCCGAAGGGCAAAGGCTTGGGTTTCCAGGCGGCCTTGCGCGCGGCCAGTTCGGCGTCGGACAGTTCCACCGCGATAGAACCCGTCTCGGCATCGATGCCGACGATGTCGCCATCCTTCAACAACCCGATGGGGCCGCCTTCGGCCGCTTCCGGTCCGACATGGCCGACGCACAGCCCGCGCGTGCCGCCGGAAAAACGCCCGTCGGTGATCAGGGCGATGTTCTCCACGCCTTGCCCGTACAAGGCGGCGGTGGTGGACAGCATCTCGCGCATTCCCGGCCCGCCCTTGGGGCCTTCGTAGCGGATCACCAGCACGTCGCCTTCCTTGTAATCGCTGCGTTGCACCGCCTCGAAACAATCCTCTTCGCAATCGAAGACCCGTACCGGTCCGCGATGCTTGAGGTGCTTGAGGCCCGCGATCTTCACGATGGCGCCGTCGGGCGCCAGATTCCCGCGCAATCCCACCACGCCGCCCGAAGGCCCGAAGGCATGGGCCACGTCCTTCATCACCTTCTGGTCCGGGTTGAAGACCACGCCCTTCAAATTCTCGGCCACGGTCTTGCCGGTGACGGTCATGCAGTTGCCGTCGATGAAGCCGCCATCGAGCAGCGCCTTCATCAGCATGGGCACGCCGCCCGCTTCCCAAAGATCTTTGGCGACGTAAAGCCCGCCCGGCTTCATGGTGGCGAGGTACGGCGTGCGCTTGAAGATCCCGGCCACGTCGAAGAGGTCGAACTTGATGCCCGCTTCGTTTGCCATGGCGGGCAGATGCAGCGCCGCATTGGTGGAGCCGCCGGTGGCCGCCACCACCGCCGCTGCGTTCTCGAAGGCGGCACGGGTGCAGATGTCGCGCGGGCGGATGCCGTTGGCGAGCAGGCTCATCACCGCCTGCCCGGCCTTCCGCGCATAGTCGTCGCGCGATACGACTTCGGCCGGCGGGCCGGCCGAGTAAGGCAGCGCCAGGCCGATGGCTTCGGAAACGCAGGCCATGGTATTGGCGGTGAACTGGCCGCCGCAGGAACCGGCGCCCGGACAGGCGTGCTGTTCCAGATCGGTGAGATCGCAGGCGCTCATCTTGCCTGCGGCGTGCTGGCCGACGCCTTCGAAAATATCGACCACGGTCACGTCCTTGCCCTTGAACTTGCCGGGCATGATGGTGCCGCCGTAGAGGAAGACGCTGGGCACGTTGAGGCGCAGCATCGCCATCATCATGCCGGGAAGGGATTTGTCGCAGCCGGCGATGCCGACCATAGCGTCGTAGCAATGGCCGCGCATGGTCAGCTCCACGCTGTCGGCAATCACTTCGCGGCTGACCAGCGAGGATTTCATGCCCTCGTGGCCCATGGCGATACCGTCGGTGACCGAGATGGTGCAGAATTCGCGCGGCGTGCCGCCCGCTTCCTTGACGCCCTTCTTGCTCGCCTGCGCCTGGCGCATCAGGGCGATGTTGCAGGGCGCCGCCTCGTTCCAGCACGACACCACGCCGACGAAGGGCTTGTGGATGTCCTCTTCCTTGAGCCCCATGGCGTAGTAGTAGGAGCGGTGCGGCGCGCGCGACGGCCCCTCGGTGACATGGCGAGAAGGAAGCTTGGATTTGTCGAAGCTGGACATGGCGAACCTGCTGCAAACGGAAAAAACAGTGGTTACCCCCTACCCCCCGGGGACCTGTCCATGCAAGGCATTTGCAGCGGAAAAAGACAATTCGTCCCGCTCTTCGGCAACATAATTGTTCCACCGAAATCGAGGGGGGGCCCTGCCCTCATCCCGGGGCGGTGCTCAGCCGGCTCGGAGGAACGGACAAAGGGCCCCCTCAGGATGAGGCCGGCAAAAACCCTACGGCGTCAGCGCCGGGTAATCCGTGTAACCCTTGGGGCCGGAGCCGTAGAAGGTGGACATGTCCCATTCGTTGAGCGGCGCATTGGCCTTGAAGCGTGCCACCAGATCGGGATTGGCGATGGCGGCTTTGCCGAACGCCACGGCATCGGCGATGCCGTCGTCGAGCGCTTGTTGCGCGCCTGCCCGGTCGAAGCCTTCGTTGGCGATCAAGGCTCCGCCGAAGGCTGCTTTCATCTGCGGGCCGATGCTGTCGTCGCGCCGTGCCTCGCGGGTGCAGATGAAAGCCAGGCGCCGTTTGCCCAGCTCGCGCGCCACATAGGTGAAGGTGGCCAGCGGATCGGAATCGCCCATGCCGTGACTGTCGCAGCGCGGGGCCAGATGCATGCCGACGCGTTCCGGTCCCCACACGTCACAGGCCGCGTCGGCGACCTCCAGCATCAGCCGGGCGCGCTTTTCGCGCGTGCCGCCATAGGCATCCGTGCGCCGGTTGGTCGAATCCTGCAGGAACTGGTCGAGCAGATAGCCGTTGGCGCCGTGGACTTCGACGCCGTCGAAGCCCGCCTTCTTGGCGTTGGCGGCGCCGCGCTTGTAGGCGGCGACGATGCCGGGGATTTCTTCGCTTTCGAGAGCGCGCGGCGTGACGAAGGGTTTCTCGGGCCGCATCAGGCTGACATGGCCGGGCGGCGTCACGGCGCTGGCCGAAACCGGCTGTTTGCCGTCGAGGTAAAAGGGATCGGAAATGCGCCCCACATGCCAAAGCTGCAACACGATCAGCCCGCCGGCCTCGTGCACGGCCTTGGTGACGGGCTTCCAGCCTTCCACCTGTTCGTCCGACCAGATGCCGGGCGTGGCGGGATAACCGACGCCCATGGGATCGACGGCGGTGGCTTCCGAAATGATCAGCCCGGCCCCGGCCCGCTGGCGGTAGTATTCCACCATCAAGGGCGTGGGCACCCGCGTGTCGGGGGTGGCGCGACAGCGCGTCAGCGGCGCCATGACAATTCTGTTACGCAGCTTCAGTTCGCCCAGGGCCAGGGGATCGAACAAGGACGGCATGGAGAATCCCTTCTGTAATATGGATCGTTACAGTATCTAGGCGGCCGGGCCCGCCGGTTCAAGGTGGCATGACGCCCATTCCACCTGCGATTGACCGCCTCCGCGGCGGGAGGCAGACTTGCCTGGGGCGCCCTCGGGGGGATTCCATGAAAACGCGGTTTGCGGTCGTGCTCGGCACGGGTCTCTTGCTGGGCGGCTGTTTCGACGCCCATTACGACGTCGCCTTGAACAACGACGGCAGCGGTACCCTGGTCATCGATGTCGTGATCGACAAGGCTTTGAGCCAGGACATCCTCAAAGAGGGCAAAGGCAAGCCGGGCGGGGAGATGCCGGTCAAAAGCCTGGGCAAGAATGCCGTCGAAAGCCAGCGGGTGGAGAACGGCAGCATCGTCATCCGCCAGTCCCTGGCCTTCAAGACGCTGTCCGACATCACCGCCTCGGACGTCGATGTCGAAGTGCAGGACCTGGGACGCAACCTCGTCGGCGTGGACCGTTCGCGCATCCGCTTCGGCACCGGGCACAATCCCGTGGCGCCGAAGGGGGACAAGAACAGCGACTTCACCAGCGCCCTCGCCGCCCAGATGTTCAAGGGCCACGAGATGCGCCTCACCATGCATCTGCCTTGCGTGGTGGAGAGGGCCGAAACCGTGAAGAACGGCGAGGCCCTTTATGCGCCGAAAGTGGAAAAGAGCTGGTTCCACGGCTCAAGCGTGGAATGGCGGCTGCCGATGAGCGCCATGATGGAGTTGTCCCGGCAGCAGCAGGACTTCGCCGTCACCTGCTGGAGCTTCAAGGGCATTCCGGCGGGCCGCAGCGGCGCCTGACAAGGTTTTAAGAACTCCCGGCTTCAAAACAACAGCACCCCGCCTTTTGAAGCGGGGCGCCGCGTTTTGTGCCGCCGGTGGCGACAATCCCGGGAAAGATAAACTCAGTCGCGCCTGACATACCGCTCTTCGTAGACGCGGTGCCCGTGTTCGTAGCGAACCACGCGCTCTTCGTAGACCCGGCTGCCATGACGGTCATAATAGTAGTAAGCGCGGGCGTGACGGTCGTAATGCCGGCCGCGATTGCAATCGATGTCGCGGGAGACGGCATTGCCGGCCAAGCCGCCGGCGACCGCGCCGCCCACCACACCGACGGCACTGCCGTGCGTGATGGCGCTGCCGATCAAACCGCCGCCAACGGCGCCCAGGATGCTGCCCGTGGCGTGACCGTGGCCGCTACACGCGTCTGCGTAAGCAGAACCGGTGCCTGCAGCCAGCGTAAGAACCGCTGCCAGGATAATTCCATGACGCATCACCGTCTCCTCTTCGCTGCGATCTCAACGAGACAACGACGAGCACGGTCATATGTTCCACGCGGCAGTCGGTATTGTTGGTTTTTTGTGCACATCAAGCTTCCGTGGCGGAAATGCCGTCTCAGGCGGTAAGCCGCTTCACCGCTTCCTTCAGTCTTGCCGCCAGCGCCTTGGCGTCGGCCAGCTTATCGCGCTGTTCCTGCAGCACGTCCTCCGGGGCGCGGGAGACGAATTGCGGGTTCGCCAGCTTGGCATCGAAGCGGGCGATTTCGTCCTGCGCTTTCTTTAATTCCTTTTCCAGGCGGGCGCGTTCCTTGGCGAAGTCGATGACGTCGCCGAGCGGCAGCGCCGCCACAGCCTCGCCGATCACGAACTGGGCAGAGCCGGGCGGAATAGTCGCCGCAACTTCGGTCGATGACAGGCGCGCCAAGGTGGCGATGACGCTCTGGTGGCGGTCGAGGCGCAGCTTGGTTTCGGCGGAGGCGTCCTTCAGCACCAGCGCAATCTTGGCCGAAGGCGGCACGTTCATTTCGGAGCGGATGGAGCGCACGCCCTGCACCAGTTCGATCACCCAGTTCATCTCGGCCGCGGCGGCTTCGTTTTTGGGCAGGGCCGAAAGCTCCGGCCATTCCGCTTCGATCAGAAGCGTCGGGCGCGGCGCCAGGTGTTCCACCGTGCGGGCCCACAATTCCTCGGTGATGTAGGGCATGAAGGGATGCAGCAGTTTGAGAATCGTATCGCGCACCCAGGCTGCCGTCATGCGCGCCTCGGCCTTGGCGCCCTCGTCCGTGCCACCGAGCAGCGGCTTGATGAACTCCAGGTACCAGTCGCAATAAACGTCCCAGACGAAGTGATAGGCCGCGCCCGCCGCCTCGTTGAAGCGGTAGGCTTCCAGGGCTTCGGTGACCGCCGCCGTGGCCTTCGCCGCCTCCGCCACGATCCATTGGTTGACCGTGTGCGTGACCTTGGCGGGATCGAAATCCGCCCGCGTGTCGCAGCCGTTCATCTCGCAGAAGCGCGCCGCGTTCCACAGTTTGGTGGCGAAGTTGCGGTTGATCTCGACACGGCTGGGCCCGATGCGCATGTCCTTGGTCTGGCCTGCGGCCAGACAGACGGTGAAGCGCAGCGCGTCGGCGCCGAACTGGTCGATCAGTTCCAAGGGGTCGATCACATTGCCCTTGGTCTTCGACATCTTGACGCCCTTCTCGTCGAGGACGCGGTTGTGGATGTAGACGGTGTGGAACGGCACCTCGTTCCTGAAATGCAGGCCCATCATCATCATCCGCGCCACCCAGAAGAAGATGATGTCGAAGCCGGTGATGAGGACGTTGGTGGGATAGAAGCGCTTGAGTTCCTTGGTCTCGTCGGGCCAGCCGAGGGTCGAGAACGGCCACAGGGCGGAGGAGAACCAAGTGTCGAGGACGTCCGTATCGCGATGCAAAACTCTTTTCAGCGTTGGATCGGCCTTTTCGTTCCAATCCTTTGGAAAAATCTCTGCATATTTTTTGTTAGCTAATTTATACGCCTCTTCTTCAGATTCGGCACAGAACGTATTTCCGAGATCGTCATACCAAACCGGAATTTGATGCCCCCACCACAGCTGGCGGGAGATGCACCAGGGCTGGATGTTGCGCAACCAGTTGAAGAAGACGCCGGTCCAGTTCTCGGGCACGAATTTGGTGCGGCCGTCTTCCACCGCCTTGATGGCGCGCGCGGCCAGACTGGAAACGTCCAGATACCACTGCTCGGTCATGTAGGGTTCGAGCACGACCGTCTTGGTCTTCTCGTCATGCGGCACGGCATGGGTGATGGGCTCGGTCTTCTCGAACAGGCCCAGCGCCTCCAGGTCTTCCAGCACCGCCTTGCGCGCCACGAAGCGGTCGAGGCCGCGGTATTTCTCCGGCACGCCGTCGTTGAGCTTGCCGTCCTTGGTGAGAATATTGATCAGCGCCAGCTTGTGGCGTCTGCCGATCTCGAAATCGTTGAAATCGTGGCCGGGGGTGATCTTGACCGCGCCGGTGCCCTTTTCCGGATCGGCATATTCGTCGGCGATGATCGGGATCAGACGGTCCGCCAGAGGCAGGCGTATCTGGGCCTTGGCTTCAAGCAGGTGCCGGTATTTCGGATTGTCGGGATGCACCGCCACGGCGGTGTCGCCCAGCATGGTTTCGGGCCGGGTGGTGGCGACGGTGACGAATTCCCCCGGCCGCCCCTCGATGGGATATTTGATGTGCCAGAGATGGCCCTTGACCTCGATGTTCTCGACTTCCAGGTCGCTGACCGCCGTCTGCAGCCGCGGGTCCCAGTTCACCAGCCGCTTGTCCTTGTAGATGAGGTTCTGGCGATAAAGCTCCACGAAGACTTTCAAAACCGCGCGCGACAGGCCCGCATCCATGGTGAAGCGCTCGCGCGACCAGTCGGCCGAGGCGCCCAGGCGGCGCAGCTGCTCGCCGATGGCCCCGCCGGATTCGTCTTTCCAGCGCCAGACTTCTTCCAGGAATTTCTCGCGGCCCATGGCAACGCGGCTCATCTGGCGCTCGGCCAGCCGGCGCTCGACCACCAACTGGGTGGCGATGCCCGCGTGGTCCATGCCCGGCTGCCACAGCACGTCCTTGCCCTTCATGCGCTGGAAGCGGATGACGGCGTCTTGCAGGCTGTTGTTCAGGGCATGGCCGATATGGAGGCGGCCGGTGACGTTGGGCGGCGGGATGACGATACAGAAAGGCTCGGCGTCCGGGCGGCGCCCGGCGCGGAACGCCCCGGAAGCCACCCATTGGGCATAGATGCGCCCCTCAACCTCTTTGGGATCGAATGTCTTATCGAGCATGAGCAAGAGCCTGTTATGACCGGCGGAAGCAGGTCATAGCAGGAAATTTCGAGCTTGCGAGCCGGTTTTAGCGCTTGACCCCGCGCGCCCTGGCGACGCGGGCGACTTCGTCCCGCACGGCGCCTTCCAGCAGGGCCGGGAAATGCTCGTCCATCCACTCGCGGATCAGGGGCTTCATGCGCTCCACGATGGCGTCGGCATTGCCGCCCAGCCACTGGTTGACCACCGGCACGAAGGATTCGCGCACCGCCCGCTCGAACACGGCCTCCACCGACAACCCCTCCAAGGGCAGGTCGGCTGGGCCGTGGGTGTGCGGCGTCTCCGGCTCGGGCTCGATGCCGGCGAAGGCGTCATCGACGGCCTTGCGGGTCTTGTCCGAGAAGATGCCTTCCGGCGAATGGACCGGGGCTTCGGGAGCGGGCTGAGGCGGGTCGATGGGTTCAAACACGACATCGTTCTCCGGCATGGGGGGGGCGGGACGCATGGGTTCCGGGGCGGGCATGGGAGCCTCCACGACTTCCTGGGTGAGGTCCAGAATATCGGCATCGGCGGCCGCGGCAGGAGCTGCAGGGGCCGGCTCCGATACCTCCGGTTTGGGGGACGGCGGCGGCTCGACCGCAGGCGCCGGGGGGGCCTCGGTGGCGTCCTCCGAAATGATCTTCCGGATGGAAGCGAGGATCTCTTCCATCGTAGGTTCGTGCTGCGGGCTCGACATCCTGCGTAACTCCCGGTCCCCTGTTCCGTTCGACCCTAAAACACTTGAACCTAGAAGGCAAAGAACGAGTTAACGCGCACGACGAATTATCTGTAACAGGCTTAATCTCCAAAACCGATCCAGCGCGCCGCGTCGCTTTCGTAGTGCAGGGCGGGATCGTAAAACCTGACGCTCAGTCCCAGGGATTTGGCTGTCAGCCCCCCGGTCGAGGCCAGCACCTGGAAGGCCGCCACGGTGGCATCGCGCCGCGAGGACACCACCGCAACCTGGGCGTTGAGAAGCTCCTGCTGGGCGTTCAGCACGTCGAGGATGGTGCGCCCGCCGACCCGCTGCTCCTTGCTCACCCCCTCGAAGGCGATCTGGTCGGCTTTTTCCGTCGCCTCGTTGGAGGCGATGCCGGCCAGGGCCGCCTGATAGGTGTTCCAGGCGCTGGCCACGGCCTCGCGCACCTGGCGGTCGGTCAGGCTGACGTTCAACACGGCCTGGGAATGCAGCTCCTTGGCCTGGCGGATGGCCGCCTGTTCGGCGCCGCCCTGGTAGATGGGGATGTTGACCTGCCCGATGATGCCGAGTCCATGGGTCACCTGCCCCGCCCCCAGTGTCGAGCTGTAGGATTGCTGCGAATACTGATAACCGCCCGTCACGCTGACTTCCGGCAGCATGGCGCCGATGGCGTCATCCACGGCATAGTCGGCGGCACGTTCGTTTTCCTGCGCGGCCAGAAGTGCCGGATTGCCCTTCAGGGCCCGGCCCAGGACGCCGTCCTCGTCTGCTGGCAGCGCGGGCAAAACCGGGGTGTTCTCCAAGGTCTCGGCCGGCCGGCCGATGGCCTGCAGGAAGCCGGCATGGCTGATGGCGAGCTGGCCTTCGGCGGCCGTGAGCGCCGCCTGGGCGCCCGCCAGCCGGGCTTCGGATTGGGCCACGTCGGTGCGGGTCAGCGAACCGGCCTTGAATTCCAGCGCCGTCGAATCGCGCTGGCGGCGCAGCACATCGACGTTGTGACGCCGAAGCTCGACGATGGCCCCGTCGCGCACCACGTCCATATAGGCCGTGGCGGCCATCAGAAGCACCGTCTGCTCCGTCGCCAGCAACTGGGCCCTCGCCGCCCGCACATTGGCCTTGGCCTGGCCGATCTCGGCATAGGTGCGCCCGCCGCGGATGATGTTCTGGGTGACTCCGAGCTGGGCCTGCAGCGGATGGGTGCCGATCCAGGCGGGATTGCCGGTGATCTTGTACTTCTCGAAGCCGTAGGTGCCGCTGGCAGCGATATTCGGCCGCCACTGCGCATTGGCCTGGGCCACGGTTTCGTCGCTGGCGCGCAGGCCGGCCTGCGCGGCGGCAAGCTGCGGATTGGTCTCGTAGGCCACGCCCAGCGCCTCCGCGAGCGAGAATGTGGTGGGCGTCCCGGCCCAAGCGGGCGCAGCGGACAACAGAACGGCAACGGCCAATGACAGGCGGCTTGAAAAGCCCATGACGTTAATCCCCTCGCATACCGGACCTATGTAGGGCGCAGGACGGCAATTCCAACGCCCCGAGTAGGGTCTCTAGGAGCGGAGTGCGGCGAATCTGCGATTTTCCGGCGCCGCTGCGTTCACGCTTTGGCGAGCGTCTGCGCTTCATCATCGCTGCGCAATGTTCGCATCCGGTGGCGAAAAATCGCCAAGTTCCGCGTTTTTTCCATGCTTCCGCGCGATCGAAGGACGCGCGCCGGGCTTTGCGATCTGTTATAGGTTGAGGGCCGTGCAATTCGGCTTGGCGCCTGGCGCATCGTTCTGATATAGCGCCGCGCTCCTGTGGGGCCACGTGGCGGAGTGGTTACGCAACGGTCTGCAAAACCGTGTACTCCGGTTCAATTCCGGA
>Ga0187810_10000175_pt1 | contig 29848 bp, 22 predicted proteins | sample NC_wetland_sal_i_9_FD_132963 | JGI IMG/M metagenome (GOLD analysis project Ga0187810, IMG submission 132963) | Wetland sediment microbial communities from Neuse River Estuary, North Carolina, USA - ASW_5 | ecosystem: Environmental > Aquatic > Freshwater > Wetlands > Sediment | place: USA: North...
GCCGGCACGCATGCTGGTGGCCATGGGTTTCGATCTCTTGGCCTCGCGCGGCACCGCGAAGATCCTGGAAACGGCCGGCCTGCCGGTGAAGCGGATCAACAAGGTGCTGGAGGGACGTCCCCATATCGTAGACGCCATCAAGAACGGCGAGGTGCAGCTCGTCTTCAACACCACGCAAGGGGCGCGGGCCGTCAGCGACTCCAAGTCGATCCGGCGCACGGCGCTGACCATGAAGGTGCCCTACTACACCACCATGGCGGGCGCTGCGGCGGCCACGGAAGCCATCGCGGCGTTGCGGTCGAGCTCCCTGGACGTGCGCCCGCTGCAATATAAATCCCCGGACGACTTCCTGGCCGATTGACCCCCTGCCGACCTGCCCTTGAAGTCGCCCCCCTCCGGTCTTACAGTTTGGTTCTGTCTGCTTCGAACGGGGATAAAAAAGCCCTGAAATGACAACGCGTTAGCAGAGACCTTTCTTTACCGCCTGAAGGCCTGAGGCCTGCGTGGAGCGGGCGGGAGAGGCTTTGCCGGTATCAGGATTAATGAGGCCATGGAACGCATACCGATGACCGCCTCGGGGTACAAAGCCCTCGAAGACGAGATCAACCAGCTCAAGAACGTGGAACGCCACGCGATCATCAAGATGATTGCCGAGGCCCGCGGGCACGGCGATTTGTCCGAGAACGCGGAATACCACGCCGCCAAGGAGCGCCAGGCCTTCATCGAAGGTCGCGTCATCGAACTGGAAGACCAGATCGGCCGCGCCGAGGTGATCGACGTTTCCAAGCTGTCGGGCGCCACCGTGAAATTCGGCGCGACCGTGACGCTGGTGGACGAGGACACCGACGAAAAGCGCAAGTATCAGATCGTGGGCGACTTCGAGGCCAATGCCAAGAACGGACGCATCTCCATTTCCTCGCCGCTGGCGCGCTCGATCATCGGCAAGACCAAGGGCGATACGGTCGAAGTCGCGACGCCCCGCGGGGCCAAGTCGTACGAGATCCTCAAGGTGGAGTGGATCTGACGTCGCAAGACGGTTCGACTATGCGATAGCGGTCATCGCGGCAATCACGGCCGCGGCGCACGCGGCAGGCCTATGAGTCCCGCAAGCGCAGTTGAGGGACATGAACATTCGGGCCGCCGGTCCTATGCCGAGGCTTGCGACTGACGCAGCGGAACCGGCACTGCGCAGAAGCGCGGGACTGCTATGACAACGCCGCCGCGAAAGAACAATTGCATTATGCCTATCAATTCACTCCAGTATTGACGCGATGAAACTCTTTTATTGTCATATCCCGGATGGGAATTTCGGCGACGAGCTCAACACCTATCTGTGGCCGCGCCTGCTGCCCGATGCGTTCGGCGGAACGGTGCAATTCCGGCCGAAGTCGACGCCGTATGTCGAACTCGACGATCCGGCGGAGACTCTGTTTGTCGGCATCGGCACGCTGATCGGCGACTTTGTTCCGGCGACGGCGGTCAAGCACGTGTTCGGGAGCGGGTACGGATACGGCAAGGCGCCCACGATGGATGGCAACTGGAACATCCACTGCGTTCGCGGCCCGTTGACCGCAGACGCGCTGGGTCTGGCGCCGGACAAGGCGATCGCCGACCCGGCCATCCTCGTCCGGCTGTTGCAGTCGAAGCCGTTCGCGAAAGTCCATTCCTGCTCGTTCATCCCGCACTGGGAGATGGCACTGTCGGGCGACTGGGAACGCGTCTGCGGCTTTCTGGGAATCAACTACATCGACCCGCGCTGGCCGCCCGCCAAAGTGATTCGGCACATCGCGCAGACGCGGACCCTGATCACCGAGGCTTTGCATGGCGCCATCGTGGCGGACGCTTTGCGCGTGCCGTGGATTCCGGTATCGTCCTATCACATGATCCTGCCGTTCAAGTGGCAAGACTGGTGCCGTTCGGTGGGGCTCGATTACAGGCCGACCTCGGTGCCGGCTTTCTGGAAGCCCAAGCCGGGCACGCTCGGCCCGATCGTCAATGCGGCCAAGGACGTCCAGGCGGCGCTGGCGCTGTCCTATCTCGCGCGCTGGGGCAGGCCCCAGCTGAGTCGAGACGGCGTGATCGACACGCTGACCGACCGGCTGGTCGGCTCGCTTTCTTCGTTCTGCAAAGCCCGCAACCTGACGTTGAACACGTCCCCGCAGCCCTAGCCGCGCTTCGGCCCGTTGCAAAAAACGCACACTCAGTCCCTGCCGCACAGACCGACTGACGCACCGCAAGGATTTGAACGGAAAAGACCTTTTCCCATCCGCCGGGAGTGGCACTCTCCGGCCGGTACGAAAAACGGGGACGAGAGTGGGTATCGAAGCCAAGCGCGTGGCCGAATTTACCGTCCGGGGCGTCATCCTCGGCGTGCTGATCACGTTCGTGTTCACGGCGGCCAACGTTTACCTGGGCCTGAAAGTCGGCCTGACCTTCGCCACCTCGATTCCCGCCGCGGTCATTTCGATGGCGGTGTTGTCGCTGTTCAAGGACAGCTCGATCCTCGAGAACAACATCGTGCAGACGGTCGCGTCGGCGGCCGGTACGCTGTCCGCGATCATCTTCGTGCTGCCGGGCCTCGTGATCGTCGGCTGGTGGACGGGCTTTCCGTTCTGGACCTCGTTCTGGATCTGCGCGGCGGGCGGTGTCTTGGGCGTGCTGTTCACGATCCCGCTCAGGCGCGCGATGGTGACGACCTCCGACCTGCCCTATCCCGAAGGCGTGGCCGCGGCCGAAGTGCTGGTGGTGGGCGAAGAGGCGCGGCAGGCTGCCAAGGGGCGCACCTCGCCGGAAACCAAAGAAGGTTTGCTTGCGGTCGTCTATGGCGCCGCCGCTTCGCTCTTCATGGCCGCCTTTGCCGCCACCAATATCGCCGCGGCGACGGTGACCGGATACTTCAAGGTCGGGCGCAGCGCCGGCGGCTACGACATGGCGTTTTCGCTGGCGCTGTTCGGCGCCGGATATCTGGTCGGGCTGTCGGTCGGCGTGGCGATGGGCTTGGGCCTGGTGATCGCGTGGGGTGCGGCGGTCCCGATCCTGTCCACCATGACGGCGCAAGGCTCGCAGCCGCTGGCGGACTTCGTTCACGACCTGTGGCTGCACAAGGTCCGTTTCATCGGCGCCGGCACGATCGCCGTTGCCGCCGTCTGGACGCTGACGAAGCTGGCCGCGCCCGTGGTCCGCGGCACCATCGCCACGATGTCCGCCTCGCGGGGCAGAAATGCGGCCACGACCGATCGGCGCGATCTCGACATGTCGCCGCTTTGGATCGGCCTTCTGACCGTCGCCTGCCTCGTGGTCATCGCATGGCTGTTGCAGACCTTCCTCGCCACCACGCCGCTTGCCGGAAAGACGTCCAATCTCGTCATCGCCGCCCTGCCCTTCATCTTCTTCGGCGGTTTCATCGTGGCGGCCATCTGCGGCTACATGGCCGGGCTGATCGGCGCCTCCAACAGCCCGTTGTCGGGTGTCGGCATCCTGGCCATCATCTGCTGCGCGGTGATCCTGATCGCCGTCGCCGAGCCGACCGTGGAGATGCGCGGCGCGCTGGTCGCCTATGCGCTGTTCACGACGGCCGTCGTCTTCGCCATCGCCACGATCTCGAACAACAACCTTCAGGACTTGAAGACCGGCCAGCTGGTGGGCGCCACGCCGCGGGCGCAACAATGGGCGCTCGTCGTCGGAGTGATCGCGGGCGCGGCCGTGATCCCGCCGGTGCTGAACCTGCTCAACCAGGCCTACGGCTTTGCCGGTGCGCCGCGCCTTGCCACGGCTGTGGCGCAGCCGCTCGGCGCGCCCCAGGCGGGCCTGATCTCGGCCCTGGCGCAGGGCGTGATCGAACACAAGCTCGATATGGGAATGCTGGGCATCGGCTGCGTCCTGGGCGTGGCACTGATCGTGCTCGACGAATTCCTCGGCATCCGCAAACTGCTTCGCCTGCCGCCGCTTTGCGTCGGCATCGGCATCTATCTGCCGATGTCGGCGACCCTGCCGGTCGTGATCGGCGCCGTCGCCGGACACTTCTACGACCGCTGGGCCGTGCGCTGTAAGTCGCCCGAGCACGCCAAGCGGCTCGGCGTCCTCGTGGCCTCCGGGATGATCGTGGGCGAGAGTCTGTTCGGTGTTCTCTTGGCGGGACTGATCGTCGCCACGGCGAAAGATGCGCCGCTCGGGCTGGTGTCCGGCGACTTTGCTCCGGCCCCGTTCGTCGGCTGGATCGCCTTCGGCGCTCTCATCGCGTGGCTCTACAGTTGGCAGATGCGCCGTGCGAACGCGGCATCCGGAAGTTAACCTCAACGTAAATTTGATTACTCGCGCGCCGGATTGCCTATTTTCCACTCAGCCGTACCGGTTGCGACGATAACGCTACCGCGTTGTTCGCAGCACATCGCCACTTTTCATAGGCGGCAGTGAGGTTTCAGCAATTCTTCCGGCGGTAAAACTTTGGCGTTCGTCGATGGGCCGGGGGTGCCAGCCGTGAGTCGCGTCGCCATGAGGGAATTAACCGTCCGGGGCATTGTCCTGGGCATTCTGATCACGTTCGTCTTCACCGCCGCAAACGTCTACATCGGACTGAAGGTGGCGTTCACCTTCGCCACATCGATCCCCGCCGCCGTCATCTCGATGGCGGTACTTTCGGTGTTCAAGAATTCCTCGATCCTCGAGAACAACATCGTGCAGACGGTGGCGTCGGCGGCCGGAACGCTGTCGGCGATCATTTTCGTGCTGCCGGGCCTCGTCATCGTCGGATGGTGGAGCGGCTTTCCGTTCTGGACGACGTTTTTGATCTGCGCCGCCGGCGGCGTGCTGGGCGTGCTGTTCACGATTCCGCTGCGCCGGGCGATGGTGACGTCCTCCGAACTGCCATATCCCGAAGGCGTGGCCGCGGCCGAAGTACTGGAAGTCGGCCACATGCTCGGCACCAACGCCACGAGCGAAACGCGCGTCGGGCTCAGAGCCGTGATCTTCGGCGCGCTCGCCTCGGTGATGATGGCGGCCATCGAAGCGACCCGCTTGATGTCGACCGAGCTGCGGAGTTTCTTCCGCTTCGGTCCGTTCGCGACCAGCTTCAACATGTCGTTTTCGCTGGCCCTGCTCGGCGCGGGCTACCTGGTCGGATTATCGGTCGGCGTCGCCATGCTGCTCGGCCTGTCGATCGCCTGGCTCGTCGCCGTCCCGGTGCTGTCGACCATGATCCCGCAATACGGCGTGCCGCTCGGCGTCTTTGTGGAGTCGATCTGGTATCACAACGTACGCTTCATCGGCGCGGGCGCGATGGGCGTGGCCGCGCTGTGGACGCTGGTCAGGCTGGTGGCGCCCGTGATGCGCGGCATCGCGGCCACTATATCCGCCTCGCGCGCCGCGAAGACGGCCCCCGATCTGCACGACGTCGATCTGTCGCCCGTGTGGATCGTGATCCTGTCCCTGCTCTGCCTTTCGGTCATCGTCTATCTCTTGAAGGTCTTTCTCTCCGGCACGCCCTACGTGGCCGAGACGTGGCGCTTCGTGTCGTTCGCCATTCCGTTCGTGGTGATCATCGGATTCGTCGTGGCGGCCATCACGGGCTACATGGCCGGTCTGATCGGCGCCTCGAACAGCCCGATCTCGGGCGTGGGCATTCTGGCGATCCTGATCTGCGCGACGCTGTTGATCGCGGTGAACCACCCTACGGAGGTGGAGAGCCACACGCTCGTCGCCTTCGCGCTGTTCACCACCGCGATCGTTTTCGCCATGGCCACGATCTCGAACGACAACCTGCAGGACCTCAAGACCGGGCAGATCATCGGCGCCACGCCGCGCGCCCAGCAATGGGCACTGATCGTCGGCTGCGTGGCCGGTGCGCTGGTGATCCCGCCGGTGCTGAACCTGCTCAACCAGGCCAACGGTTTTGCCGGCGGGCCGCGGCTGGCGAGCGCAATCGCCGCGCCGCTGAGCGCGCCCCAGGCCAACCTGATCGCGACCCTGGCGCAGGGCGTCATCCAGCGCCAGCTCGACTGGCGCATGATCGGCATCGGGGCGGCGGTCGGACTGGCGATCGTGCTGCTCGACGAATTCCTGGGCGCTAAGAAGTGGCTGCGCCTGCCGCCGCTGGCGGTGGGCATGGGCATCTACCTGCCGATGGCCGTGACCATGCCCGTGGTGATCGGCGCCATCCTCGGCTGCATTTTCGACCGCTGGAGCCGCAAGCCTCGGAGAGACGCCCGCCGCGGCAGGACGCCGGAACAGACCAAGCGCCTCGCGGTGCTGGTCGCTTCGGGCATGATCGTGGGCGAGAGTCTGTTCGGCGTGTTCAACGCCGGACTGATCGTCGGCTTCGGCAAGGCGGCGCCGCTGGGGCTGGTGAGCGACAGCTTCGCGCCGGCACCCGCGATCGGCTGGATGGTCTTTGCCCTGATGATCCTGGAACTCTCGGGCTGGCTGGTGCGCCGGGCGCGGACCTGACTTAAGCCTGACTGGGACGGATTGAATCTGTTTCATCCTCCATGGCCGCCCTTGAGGCGGCCATCCAGTTTTTTTGCTCGCGGACGCTCGCTTGCTGGATGGCCGGGTCAGGCCCGGCCATGGAGACAAAGGTTCAACAAAACAAGCACGCTCTACTCCATCCGTTTCGCGATCAGCGCGCGCATCTCCGCGATCTCGCGGAAGTGCCCGTCGGGCGACAGCTTGGCCAGTTCCCCGCGAAGTTCGGCCTCGAAGGCCTCCACGCGGTCGCCGAGCTTTTGCAGGGCGGTGACCGATTGCGATCGGGAAAGTCCCACGATGTCGTCCGCCCCGATCGGGCGGTCGATGATGACGCCCGCGCTTTCCAGCACGGGAAACGGCGAATCAAGCAGGATCGATTCGTGGTTGCGGTAGTCCGGATTGTTTCCCGCGACACGGTGTGGGGACTGGTCGGCACCATAGCGGTTTCCGACCTCGGTCAGCGCGGCCCTCCAGCGATTCTCGGCGGTCTTCAGATGCTCGTCGTTGAACAAGGCGATGGCCCCGCCGGGGAGAATCAGCTTGTCGAGGGCCTTCAGGGTCTCCTGGCGGTCCGTCCAGTGGAAGGAACGGCCCATGACCGCCAGCCGGAAGGGGCCGATTCCTGTGGGCAAATCGAACGAGCTGCCCTGGCGCGCATCGACCTCGAGCCCGTCCGCCGCCGAGCGCAGCGCGTCCAGCATTCCCGGCTCGGGATCGACGGCCGTGACCTTCATCCCCAACCGCGCAAAAGGCAGCGCCAGCAGCCCCGGACCGCAACCCAGATCGAGAACGGCGTCCCCCGGCGCCAGCCCCACCAGCGCGACAACTCGCCTGATCAAGAGGTCGGGATAGCCGAGCCGGTATCGCGCATAATAGGGCACGGTCGACTGGAATCGGTGCGGTTCGTAGGTCTGGGGCCGGTCGGTCATGGGTTCCAACGGTTTGATTTGGCGGCGTCTGCTCTATACTAAAGCAGTCGATTTCGGGCTCAAGCCATGGCGAATATCGCACTCGTCGACGACGACAAGAACATCCTGGCCTCCGTGCAGATGCTGCTGGAGCAGGAGGGTTATCACGTCCGTATTTTCACCGACGGCGCCTCCGCGCTGACGGCGCTTTCGGCCACGCCGCCGGACCTTGCCATCCTCGACATTAAAATGCCGCGCATGGACGGGCTGGAGCTGCTTCGCCGCCTGCGCCAGGTGCAGGAGAACATCCCCGTGATCTTCCTCACCTCCAAGGACGAGGAGATCGACGAGCTGATGGGCCTCAACGCGGGTGCCGACGACTACATCCGCAAGCCCTTCTCCCAGCGCCTGCTGCTCGAACGCGTCAAAGCGGTGCTGCGGCGCGCCGAGGCGCACAAGGCGGCGCCTGCGGGCAGCCCCGAGGCCAAGAAGGAAGCGTTGATCCGCGGCAAGCTCGGGCTCGATCCGCAGCGCCACGAATGCACCTGGGACGGCAAGCCGGTGCGGCTGACCGTGACCGAGTTCCTCATCCTGCAATGCCTGGCGGCGCGGCCCGGCTTCGTGAAGAGTCGCGACAGCCTGATGGACGCCGCCTACGACGATCAGGTCTATGTCGACGACCGCACGATCGACAGCCACATCAAGCGCCTGCGCAAGAAGTTCAAGCAGGTCGACGACAGTTTCGAGGCCATCGAGACGCTCTATGGAGTCGGTTACCGGTATCGTGAGACATAGAGCGAACGGCCGGCGGACCACCGCGCATGAAGATTTTCAACCGCGCGCGTGATGGGCGCCATTCCGTCCTCAGATGGCGGATCATCCTCTTAAACACCATCGTGTTCGCGATCCTGATCGCGGGCATCACCTGGGTGCAGACTTCGCGCTTCGGCCTCGTGGAAGAGCGCATGACCGGCGTCGAAGAGGAAGCCAAGGTCATCGCCTCGACGCTGGCCGAATACGCCACCATCACCGACAGCCGCGCCCTCAACCAGAAAAGCGCGGAGGAGCTCTTGCGCGATCTGGTGGCGCCGACCCGCCTTCGCGCGCGCCTTTACGACACCGACGGCCAGCTCGTGGTCGACACGCGCTATCTGTTGGCGCGCAACGTCGTGCAGATCAGCGAATTGCCGCCGATCGACGCCTGGAGCCGCTTCAAGCGGATGATCGCCGGCGTCTACGACTCGATCATGGGCGTGCGGCCCTACGCCAGCCTGGAGCCTTATTTGGAGGCCGGGCAGGATGGGCGCGTCTACCGCGAGGTGAACGCCGCGCTCGCGGGCGAGGTAACGGCCACCAGACGCGTGGACGAGCAGAACAAGCTGATCCTCTCGGCCGCCGCGCCGGTGCAGCGTTTCAAGGCGATCTACGGCGTCCTGTTCGTCTCGACCGAGGGCGGCGACATCGACGACATCCTGCGCATGGAGCGCGCCAAGCTGATCGAAGTGTTCCTCATCGCCACGGTGGTGATGATCGGCGCCTCGCTCTACCTGTCCTGGAACATCGCCGAACCGATGCGCACCCTGGCCGAGGCGGCGGATCGCGTGCGGCGCGGCCGCGGCGGGCGCGAGACGATTCCCGACATGAACCGCAGCGACGAGATCGGCGATCTTGCGGGCAGCATGGCGGCGATGACGCGTGCCCTCTATGACCGCATCGACGCCATCGAGAGCTTCGCGGCCGACGTGTCGCACGAACTGAAGAACCCCCTCACCTCGCTGCGCAGCGCCGTCGACATGTTCTCGCGCGCCCGGGACGACGAGTCCCGCACCCGACTGATGGCGATCGTGCAGGCGGACGTCAAACGCATCGACCGGCTGATTACCGACATCTCCGACGCCTCGCGCCTCGATGCCGAACTGAGCCGCGAAACCGCGACCGCCGTGGACATCGGCAAGCTGCTCGAGACCATCGTCGAGATCTACCGGATGATGGAATTGCCGCGCGGGGTGAAGATCGCGCTGAACATGAACCTACCGCCGGACGCCGCGGTCATCGCCCGCGACGAGCGCCTCGGCCAGATCGTCCGCAATCTGGTGGACAACGCGGTGTCGTTCAGCCCGGCGGGCGGCACGGTGACGCTTTCCGCGCATACCGAATCGGGCCAGGTGCGCCTCACGGTGGAAGACGAAGGCCCCGGCATTCCGCCCGACAACCTCGAAACCATCTTCCAGCGCTTTTATACCGAGCGCCCGCAGGACCACGATTTCGGCAAGAACTCGGGCCTGGGACTCTCCATTGCCCGCCAGATCGCCAACGGCGTCGGCGGCCGCATCTGGGCCGAGAATCGGGCCGAGGGCGGCGCGCGCTTCACCGTCCTGTTGCCGCTGGCGGGCCTGACATGGCAGGCGTGAGCGTCAACATCCATGCCACCTGCCTGCGCCTTGCGGGTGCAGGCCGGCCGTTCGGGACCCCGCGCGATTGCGGCGTCCTGCTCGTGGGCGGCAGCGGCAGCGGCAAATCGGACCTCGCCTTGCGGTTGATCGCGGCAGGCGCCGAATTGGTCGCGGACGACCGCACGGACCTCTTCGTCCTGCGCGGACGGCTGTACGGGCGGGCCCCGGCCCGGCTGGCGGGCCTCCTGGAGATTCGCAGCGTCGGCATCGTCAAGCTGCCGCACGCAACGCAGGCGCGCATTACTTTGGTGGCCAAACTGGGACAATCCGGCGAAAGGCTGCCTGTCCGCCGGTTTTATAAGCCCCCTGCGGCGCTCGGCCTCCTCGCAAAAGCTGCGCCACCCATTATCTCCCTGTCGCCGCTCGAAGCCTCCGCGCCGGCCAAGTTGGCGGCCGCAACGGCAGCTTACGCATTGGGCTTGTATCGCGAGGATGCGAACCCGGTATAACACGCATCTCAGGCTTGCTATCGTTCGGCCTGCAAACGGAAAGTCTCATGATCGGCATCGTTCTGGTTACCCACGGCCGGCTGGCACACGAATTCATCTCGGCAATGGAACACATGGTCGGTCCGCAAAGTCATTTGCGTGCCGTCTGCATCGGCCCCGAGGATGACATCGAACGCCGCCAGCGCGAGATCGCCGCCGCCGTGAAGAGCGTGGACCTGGGCGACGGGGTGGTGATCGCCACCGACATGTTCGGCGGCACGCCCTGCAATCTGGCGCTCACGCTTCTGGAAAAAGGCAAGATCGAAGTTCTGGCGGGCGTCAACCTGCCCAGCCTCATCAAGCTGTGCGATGCGCGCACCAAGATGCCGCTCGAAATTGCGGTGCAGGATGCCATCGACGCCGGGCGAAAATATATGCGGGCCGGATCGGCCGATCTGTTCGGCGGCGGGGCTGGTTGATATTCGCCATGCTCTCCGTTTTCTCCTTGATCGTCATGGCCGGGCTTGCGGACGGCCGCCTCGACGGCGGCCGTGACGGGATGGGGGTTATCGAGGGATCATTCGCATGAGTCCGATGGCGCGGTTCCAGGCGACCGCGAAGATCATGAACAAGCGCGGACTGCATGCCAGGGCGTCCGCCAAACTGGTGGAAGCGGCCTCGCGCTTCCATTCCCACATCACGGTCGGCAAGGACGGCCAATGCGTCGACGCGCGCTCCATCATGGGGCTGATGCTGCTCGCCGCGCCGGTGGGAACCGAAGTGGAAATCTCCGCCGCCGGCGACGATGCCGAGCAGGCGCTGACCGCGATCCTCGCGCTGATCGAAGCGAAATTCGGCGAAGAATAACCCCGCGACCGGCGGTGGCGGATGCGTCATCAACCGCGGCGGCGGAACGGTCTATGATCTAGACGGTGATGTTCACCTTCCGGAATATTTCGGCCCCGGCCTGCAGAATGTCGCCCAGACCGCCCGGTACAACTGGTACTCGTCGGTTCTCTTTACTTTTTTGACCGATTGACCATCTGATACAACCTCTTGTGAATAGCCCTTCATGTTGTCGCAACCGGTATCAATGGGCTGCCGGGGCGACATTTGGATACGCCTGCGCCTTCCTGTCACTTGGCCCTACCCAGCGGGATAGGGGACTTTGTGCCGCTGAATTGCTAAGGCTGCACCGGTGCCAGGACCGAATCCGTCACGGCCGTGTAAGCGCCTTGTTCTAGGAGGGATTTTTGCAACGCGAACATCGCGCGCGTAGGCGCCGGCTGATTTCGGGTGGGCAGCCTGTATTTGTGATCGGCTTATGTGCGGCCAGCGCTATAGCGTTCCCCGCGATGGCGAACCCCGATATGGATGCGGGATCGGTCTATCTCGCCTCCAAGCTCGGCTCTGCGTTCAACCCGACCTTCAATGGCGGCACCTTGGAGCTCGACCAATCCAAGACGATCTCCAGCGGCTTCAAGGTCCAGGACGTCGCAACCAATACCGTCGACATCTTCGGCAGCACCGTGACGATGAGCGGTGCCTTCACCGGCACCGGTCCGCTGACATTCACCGACACGGTGGGCGGCGGCGTCGTGACCCTGACCGGCAACAGCGACCCCTCCACCACCGACACCACCGCGAACTACACCGGCACCATAACGATCACCAGTGGCGCCAAAGTGAGCATGTCCGACATTACGGATTCCTCGGGGACGGTCACCCAAAACGGGTCGATCGGCGGCGCGAGCCTCGTAAACAACGGCACATTCGACATCTCGGCGACGAGCGCCGGGGCCACGGTTGTCTCGCTGGGCGGCTCGGGCACGGTGAATCTCGGCACCGAGTACCTCACGCTGACGACTGCCGCCGACACCTTCTCCGGTACGATCAACGGAACCGGCGGCCTCATAATCACCTCCGGGACGGAAACCCTCACCGGCGTCGAAACCTACACCGGCGGCACGTCCGTGACGTCCGCCACGCTGGTGCTGACCAGCACCGCCAGCCTTGCGGCATCGAGCAACGTCGCGATCAACGGCACACTCGACCTCACGCAGATGCCGGGAACGTCGTTGCAGTCGTTGTCCGGCACCGGCAGCGTGCTGCTTGGCAGCCAAAACCTGACCTTGACGAATGCGAACGGCTATTTCTCCGGCGTCCTTTCGGGAACCGGCGGCCTCGTCGTCACCAACGGCACCGAATACCTGACCGGCACCAACACCTTCACCGGCGGGATCACGGTCACCGGCGGCACGCTTTACATGGGCTCCACTGCGATCACCTCCAACATCGTCAACAACGCGCATTTCGGATTCGACAGTCCGGGCACCATCGCGATGAGCGGCGTGATAACCGGAACGGGCGACGTCGCGCAGGCCAACAGCGGCATCACGACCATCACGACGGCGCAGGCCTACACGGGCCTCACCTTGATCACGTCGGGTACGCTGACACTGGCGGGCAGCGGCAGCATCGCGACCTCGAAAAGCGTCGAGGTGGATTCTTCGCTGGACATCCAGGCGACCGCGGGTACGGGCACCTCCATCGCCTCGCTTTCCGGCCGGGGCACCGTAGTGCTCGGCGCGCAGACCCTGACCCTCACCAATGCGGCGGATAGCTTTACGGGCAGCATTTCGGGAACGGGCGGACTGATCGTGGCCGGCGGCACGGAGACGTTTGGCGGCACCAGCACCTACACCGGCACGACCACGGTGATGTCGGGCAGCACGCTGGCCCTGACTTCGGGCGCCAGTTTGAGCACCTCGAGCATCGTCGACAACGGCACCTTCGACATCTCGCCGACGTCGAACACGCTCGTCGCCATGACGACGACGATCGGATCGCTCAACGGTTCCGGCATCGTGACCTTGGGCGCGCACACGCTGGTCTTCTCGGCCGCGAACGGCACTTTCGCCGGTTCGATTTCCGGAACGGGCGGCCTGACGATAAACAGCGGCACGGAGACTTTGACGGGCGTCAACACCTACACCGGCGCAACCCTGATCTCGGGCGGGACTCTGGCGCTGTCGGGCGGCGGAAGCCTTTCGCCGACGGCTCAGGTCGAGGCCGACGGGGTTTTCGACATATCCGCGGCCTCGGGCGCGAATATCACGTTGGCCTCCCTCATCGGCGGGGGCTCCGGCACGGTGAACCTCGGCGCCCACACGCTCGATCTCACCGCTGCGTCCGGCTCGTTTGCGGGCACGTTGAACGGCAGCGGCGGGCTGATCGTGAGCGGCGGCACGGCGGTGCTGGGCGGCACGAACACCTATACCGGAGGGACCACGATCGCCGCCGGGGCCGCCCTGCAAATCGGTAATCGCGCCATTGGCGGCTCGATCGTCGGCGACGTGTCGGACGCGGGCACGCTGTCCTTCGCCCGTTCGGACACCTATGTCTTTTCCGGCATAATCTCCGGGTCGGGCGCGGTCACGCAGTCCGGCAGCGGCACTACCGTCCTGACGGCGGCCAACCTCTACACCGGCGGCACCACGATCACGGCGGGCACGCTGCAGATCGGCAATGGCGGCACCGCCGGCTCCATCCTCGGCAACGTGACGGACAACGGCACGCTGGCCTTCGGGCACTCCGGCCTCTCATCGTTCGGCGGCGTCATTTCCGGAACGGGCGGCGTCGCGTTCCTCAGCGGCACGACCACGCTGACTGCGGTGAACACCTACACGGGCACGACGGCCATCCAAAGCGGCGCGACGCTCGCACTCGGCGCCGGCGCCGGCATCCAGTACTCGGCCGTCGCCGACGACGGCACCTTCGACGTTTCCGCCACCTCGTCGCCTCAAGTGGCTTCGCTCGCAGGCGGCGGAAGCGTTCTTTTGGGATCGCAAACCCTGACTCTGGCCAACGCGTCCGGCACGTTTTCCGGCACGATATCCGGCTCGGGCGGTCTGACGGTTACCGGCGGCACGCAAACGCTGGCGGGAACGAACAGCTACACCGGCCTCACCACGATCAACGGCGGTACGCTTGCGGTCAACGGCTCGATCACGAGTTCGTCGGGCGTGGTCGTCAACTCCGGCGGCACGCTCGCGGGCACCGGCAGCGTCTCCGCGGTCACGGTCAACAGCGGCGGCTCGCTGGCACCGGGCTCGCTCACCGTCAACGGGCCGGTCAGTTTCGCGGCCGGTAGCAATTTCATCGTCAACGTCTCCTCGACATCGGCCGGCAAGCTCACCACGACCGGGCCTGCGTCGCTGGCGGGAACGCTCGCGATCGCGAGCGCGGACGGTACGTATCTCCTCGGCCAGAAGTACACCGTGCTGACGGCAAATGGCGGCTTTACAGGCAGTTTCACGCTCGCCCCGATCACGCATACGGGCGCGCAGTTCGAAGCCGAGTTGTCCCACGACGCGCAGAATCAGAATCTCTATCTCGAAATCGACTTGGCGAAGCTGTCGCCGCTGCTGCCCACCGATGCAAACGGAAATCAGACCCGGGTGGTAGGCGGCATCGACGCGGCCATCGCGGCCGGAGCCACGCTGCCGCAGTCGTTCGAGAATCTCGGCAACGACACCTCGTCGGGCCTGGCGAGCGACGCGACGCAGCTTGCGAACCAGATCGGCAGCGATATTCCGCAGATCGGCACGTCGCTGTTCAACACCTTCATCACCTCGGTGTTCAATCACTTGAGCGACGAAGTGTCCGACAGGCGGCTGCGCGGCAATGCCGACGTCTGGCTGGACGGCTACGGCACCGCGAGCATCGTCGCGGCCGCCAGGGACACCTCGGGAGCGCAACGGCTGAAGTCGAACGGCGTGGGCCTCGTCGGCGGTGCGAACTGGGCGCTGTCGCCGGGTATCCTCGTGGGCGCTGCGGTTTCGGCCGGAACCGCCGACTTCCACCTCTCCGACACGGCCGGAAAAGGTAAGGTCCAAACGCTGCAGGGCGGCGTCTACGGCTACCTCCAATACAGCCCGCATTTCTACGGCTCGTTCGCCGCCGCCGTCGCGGTCAACGACGTCAAGACCGACCGCGTGCTGACGGTCTCCGGCACGGACGATCTGAAGGGCAAGCTCACGGCGCTCGTCTACGGCGGCCGTTACGAGACGGGTTTGACGCTCTCCTTCGCGTCGCCGTATGTCGCGGTGCAGGACGATCTGTCTTCGACCCCCGCCTACAGCGAAACCGCGGCGTCGGGTTCCGACACGTTTGCCCTGAGATATGCGTCCCGTACGATCAACACCGCCTCGGCGGAGGTCGGCCTGCGCCAGTCCACCGACGTCGACTTCACGCCCAGATGGATGCTGACGCCCGACGGCACGCTGCACCTGACCGATCGCTTTGCCTGGGCGCACGGTTTTGCCGGAAACGCGCAATCCGACGCCTCGTTTGCGGCGCTGTCCTCGTCCGATTTCAAGATCGCGCACGTCCATCCGAGCAAGGATACGGCGCTGGTATCGGTGGGCGCGGACCTCGACTTCCAGGGTGGATTGCACATCGGCGCGCATCTGGACACCGCGATCTCCGCCAATGTGCAGAGCTACACGGGGATGGCCGGTCTGGGCTACACGTGGTGAGCCGCGTTCCCTCGGTGTGCGGATGCGCCCGGTGACATCGGCCGGGGCATCGGTGGGAATCGCCCCCTGCCCCACCCGCAGCGAGTAGCTCGGCCGCGCCTCTTCGGGCTGGAAGACGCCCGATTTATCGGGTATGGCGGCTGCGTCCTTTTGCCCCCCGGACGGGATTGCCGCGCCGAGCGACGCCGTTGCCGGTGCCAGTGCACCTGCAAGCGCAATCGTCACAGCCCGCATGGGCGTTCCTGTTTACGGACACGAGGCGCCGGCGCCGGCCTATCGCGGGCCGGCTCGAGATAAGAACCCTGAGAGCGCAGAGCGCCGAAATGCGGGCTTGCGGCACTTGCGCCAAGCACGGAATATGGCCCCGCGGGAAGGATTCCGATGCAGGCCAAGGCAAAATCTCCGCGCAAGACCAAGCGGACCAACGCCGCCACGATCTACGACGTGGCGCGGCGCGTCGGGGTTTCGCCCATGACGGTCTCCCGCGTGGTCAACGGCGAATCCAACGTCCGCGAGGCGACACGCGCCGCCGTGCAGAAAGCCATGCGCGAGCTGCAGTTCCGCCCCAACAAGGCGGCGCGCAGCCTGGCCGGCGGCACCGAAATCCGCGTCGGCCTGCTCTACAATAATCCGTCGGTCGCCTACTTCACCGAGTTCCTGATGGGGGCGCTGGAAGGCAGCGGCCGCAACGGCGTTCAGCTCGTGGTTTCCAAGTGCAAGATCAGCGACCAGGAGGCCGCGGCGACCGCGGTGCGCGATCTGGTCAAGGGCGGCATCAACGGCATGGTGCTCACCGCACCGATCAGCGAGTTCTCGGACCTGATTACCGAATTGAAGGAGCACGACATCTCGATGGTCGGCGTCGCGACCAGCGCCTTCCGCGGAGAGCTTACGTGCGTGGGCATCGACGACCACGCCGCCGCCTACGACATGACCAAGTACCTCATCGGGTTGGGGCACAAGCGGATCGCCTTCATCAAGGGCCATCCTTCGCACACGTCGAGCACGCAACGCCTGTCCGGTTTCGAGACGGCCATGCGCGATGCGGGCGTCAAGGTCGAGAAGACGCGTATCGCGCAGGGCTACAACAGCTATCGTTCCGGCATGGAAGCGGCCGAGGAATTGCTGTCCGCCCGCGTGCCGCCTACCGCGATCTTCGCCAGCAACGACGACATGGCCTCCGGCGTTTTGGCCGTGGCGCATCGCAAGGGCCTCGTCGTTCCGCGCGATCTTTCGGTGGTCGGCTTCGACGACACCATTGCGGGCTCGCTGTGGCCCGCCCTCACGACGGTGCGCCAGCCGATCAGCGACATCGCCACCACGGCCATCGACGTCATCGTCCAGACCCTGCGCGAGATGCGCTCGGGCAACAAGCTCGAATACAGGCGGTTTCTGGTTCCCCACCAGTTGATCGTGCGGGAATCGGCAGCGCCGCCGCGCCCGAACGAAAGCGCCTGACAGCCGCTCTCCGGGTTCTCCCGGCCGGCCGGGTGCCCTTCAGCCGATGATGAACACGATGCGGCGGGTGCTGTCGTCGTGCGGCCAGACCTCTTCGACGCTGGAGAGCGGCACCGGCTTGATGGCAATCGTCAGTCGGCCTGCGGCGGCCGCCTCGAACAGTTTGCCGATGGCGCCCACCAGCCGGTCCGCGGGGACGCTGCCGATGCCGCTGCCCATCAGTTCGATGCCCGAGGAGCGCAGCACGGCGCTGGACAGCGTGATGTTCGCGCCGCCGAGCGAGCCGATCTGCACGACGCGGATGGGCATCGCCTCGGGCGCGGCCTTGGCGGCGGCGGCCAGAAGGCACTCGGCGCTCTTGCCCCACACATAATCGAGAACGACGTCCACGCCTTGGGCGAAGTGCGGCTTGAAGCTCTCTTCCAGGACCGCCGGGTCTTCGACCAGCGGGATGATCGCGTCGGCGCCCAGCGCCTTGAGGACCTCGAGCTTGCGGCCGGTGGCGATGACTTTCTTGGCGCCGAACAGTCGGGCGATCTGCACCGCCAGCCGGCCGGCCGAGCCGGTCGCGCCGTTGATCAGCACCGTCTCCCCCGCCTTGAGCTTGGCGCGCTCCGTAAAGGCCGCCCAGGACGACATGCCGGGATTGGCGATGGCCGCGGCCGTGGCGTCGTCGAGGCCGTCGGGGACGGCGATGAACTTGCCGACACTTACCACCGTCTTTTCCGCCATGCTGCCGAAGGGCGCCCGCGGCAGGAAGAAATAGACCCGCCGCCCGTCGTCGCGCCGCCCCACCCCGTCGATGCCGGGAACGAGCGGAAAGCGCGCGGTCGCACTGTAATGGGCACCCGCCGCGCGCGCCTTGGCAAGGTGGCTGACGGCCGCTGCTGAGACCGCAACACGCTCTTCGCCCGCTGCCGCAACCGGCTCCTCGAATTCGCCGTAGACGGGATTCTGCCCGGGGCCCCGGACGATCGCGGCTTTCATGGTCGGTGTCCTTTTGCGTCGCGCAAATATGTGCATAGTACACATATACAGAGGGTACGCGATGCCGTCAAGAAAACACGTGCAACATACACATATAACCGCCCGCCTGGGCGCGCTGCACGCGGCGGTCCTCGATATCGTCGGCGTCGTCAACCAGCCGCAGCGCGACGAGGCGCTGATCCGCGAAGCCGGAATTGCACTCGACCGGGCGCTGTTTCCCCTCCTCGTGGGCATTGCCCGTTGCGGGCCCGTCGGCGTGGTGGAGCTGGCCGACCGCGTAGGGCGCGACTACACCACCGTCAGCCGCCAGATGGCCAAGCTCGAAAGCCTCGGCCTGGTCAAGCGCGGAGCCAGCGCCGCCGACCGCCGCGTGCGCGAGGCCGTGGTCACCGCAAAGGGCAAGGCGATGACCGGCCGGGTCGACGCCGCGCGCGAACGCTTCGCCCGCAGCATCTTTGCGACCTGGGACGCCCGCGACATCGACGAGCTGGTGCGCCTGATGCGGAAGTTCGCGGACGCCGTGAAGGACGAGCCGCCCGCTAAACCGTCTTCAGCCCGTGGCGGATGAAGATGTCCTTCACCTGGGCGACAAGTTCGGGCGACGGCGGCTGGGTGTCCTTGAGCATGTAAGGCAGCTTCAAGGCTTCCCATTTCGGCTCGCCCATCTTGTGGAAGGGCAGCACTTCCACCTTTTCCATGTTCAGCTTCGCGGCATAGGCTGCGAGGTGATCGATGTCGGCGAGATTGTCCGTCCAGCCCGGTACCAGCACATAGCGCAGCCAGGTCGGCTTTTTCATCTCCGACAGCCGCTCTGCAAAACGCAGCGTGGGCTCAAGCTCGGCGCCTGTCAGGCTTTTGTAGACGCCGGGATCCCACGCCTTGATGTCGAGCAGCACGAGGTCGGTGGCGTCCAGCAAGGCGTCGGTGGCGTGATCGCCCAGAAAGCCGTTGGTGTCGAGCGCCGTGTGCAGTCCCATCGCCTTGCAGCCTTGGAACAGCGCCGTGACGAAATCCGGCTGCGCCAAGGGCTCGCCGCCGGTGGCCGTGACGCCGCCGCCGGTACGCTTGAGGTAATGGGCGTAGAGCAAAATCTCGTTGAGGAGATGCGCCACGCCCATCTTCTTGGCGTCCTTGAGGTGCCAGGTGTCGGGGTTATGGCAATACAGGCAGCGCAAGTGGCATCCCGACAGGAACACCACGAAGCGCAGGCCCGGCCCGTCCACCGCCCCGCCGGTCTCGACGGAGTGGACGTAACCCTCGACGTTGACTTCCATGCCGTGCATGAAGAACTACCTCAGACGCACTGATGGAACGTGCGATGGATGACATCGAGTTGTTGTTCGCGCGTCAACTTGATGAAATTCACCGCGTAACCGGAGACGCGGATGGTGAGCTGCGGATACTTCTCCGGGTGATCCATCGCGTCCATCAGCGTCTCGCGGTCGAACACGTTGACGTTGAGATGGTGGCCGCCGGTCGAGAAATAGCCGTCGAGCAGGCCCACGAGATTGTCCTTGCGGCCGTGGTGGGTCTTGCCCAGCGCGCCGGGGACGATCGAGAAGGTGTTGGAGATGCCGTCCTGCGCGTGCTCGTAGGGCAGCTTGGCAACCGACGAAAGCGATGCCAGTGCGCCCTTCTTGTCGCGGCCGTGCATCGGGTTGGCGCCCGGCGCGAACGGTTCGCCCGCCTTGCGCCCGTCCGGCGTGTCGCCTGTTTTCTTGCCGTACACCACGTTGGAGGTGATGGTCAGGATCGATTGCGTCGGCACCGCATTGCGGTAGGTCTTCCTGGTCTTCAGCTTGCGCATGAAGCGCTCGACCAGATCCACCGCGATCGAATCCACGCGGTCGTCGTTGTTGCCGTAGCAGGGGAAGTCGCCTTCGATGTCGAAGCCCACCGCCAGGCCGCGGTCGTCGCGCTTCACGTGCACCTTGGCGTATTTGATGGCCGACAGCGAATCCGCCGCGATGGAAAGCCCGGCGATGCCGCAGGCCATGGTGCGCAGGACGTCGCGGTCGTGCAGCGCCATTTCGATGCGCTCGTAGCAGTATTTGTCGTGCATGTAGTGGATGATGTTGAGCGCATCCATGTAGGTCTGCGCCAGGTAGTCCATCATCTGGTCGAGGCGGGCCATCACCTCGTTATAGTCGAGGACATCGCTGGTGATCGGCGCCAGTGCCGTGCCGACCTGCTTGCCGCTGATCTCGTCGCGGCCGCCGTTGATCGCGTAGAGCAGCGTCTTCGCCAGATTGGCGCGGGCGCCGAAGAACTGCATCTGCTTGCCGATCCGCATGGCGGAAACGCAGCAGGCGATGCCGTAATCGTCGCCCCAATAGGGACGCATCAGGTCGTCGTTCTCGTACTGGATCGATGAGGTCTCGATCGACATGTTGGCGGCGTACTTCTTGAACGCCGGCGGCAGGTTCACGCTCCACAGGATCGTCAGGTTCGGTTCCGGTGCCGGACCGAGGTTGGTCAGCGTGTGCAGGAAGCGGAAGGTGGTCTTGGTGACCAGCGTGCGCCCGTCCAGGCTCATGCCGCCCAAGACTTCCGTGACCCAGGTGGGATCGCCCGAGAACAGCTCGTTGTATTCGGGCGTGCGGGCGAAGCGCACCATGCGCAGCTTCATCACCAGATGGTCGATCAGCTCCTGCGCCTCGGCTTCGTTGAGCACGCCGGTCTTGAGGTCGCGCTCGATGAAGATGTCGAGGAAGCTGGAAATGCGCCCGATCGACATGGCCGCGCCGTTCTGTTCCTTCACGGCCGCGAGATAGCCGAAATAGAGCCACTGCACCGCCTCGCGGGCGTTGAGCGCGGGCAGCGAAATGTCGTAGCCGTACGAGGCCGCCATTTCTTTCAGCTGGTTGAGGGCGCGGATCTGTTCCTGCAGCTCCTCGCGCAGACGGATGTTCTCTTCGTTGATGACGCTTTCGAGCGCCGCGAACTGTTCCTTGCGCTCCTGGATCAGGCGGTCGACGCCGTAGAGCGCCACGCGGCGATAGTCGCCGATGATGCGGCCGCGGCCGTAGCCGTCGGGCAGCCCGGTAATGATGCCGGATTTGCGCGCGTTCTTGATCGCGGGGGTGTAGACGTCGAACACGCCGTCGTTGTGCGTTTTGCGGTAATGGGTGAAGGCGTGATGGATTTCGGGCGCCACCTTGAAGCCGTAGGCTTCCACCGCGTGCTCGGCGACCTTGATGCCGCCGAACGGCATCAGCGCGCGCTTCAGCGGTTTGTCGGTCTGCAATCCGATCACCAGCTCCAGATCGCGATCGATGTAGCCGGGCTTGTGCGAGACGATGGTGGAAACGATGTCGGTGTCCATGTCGAGCGTGCCGCCCTTGGCATGCTCTTCATCCATCAGCGTACGGACTTTCGCCCATAGCGCCTTGGTTCGCTCGGTCGGCGGCGCCAGGAAGGTCTCGTCGCCGGTGTAGGAATGCACGTTGAATTGGATGAAATCGCGGACGTTGATCTCGTGCTTCCAATTGGAACCCGAAAACGACGGGCCTGAGAAAAGAACGTCTGTGTCGGCGACACTCGATGCAACGCGATCCAATTCAACTTCTCCTTTTCATTTCGCTGCCCGGGGCAGCACGTTTCTTTTCATTCGTTCCAAGCCACTCGTCTAAGCATGTGGGCTTGGAATGGAAGTATTTTCAGAGCGTCTATTTGATGCACCCGCGACACATTTTTGTCGGAATTGCCGACAGATCGTCACGCGCATGCGAACACTCTCACGTAACGCACGCCGCACACCATGACGGAATTATTCACGGTGGAGAATGCGTGAAGAAACCGACGCGTTTGCGTGCAGGATGCACAACGTGCGGGCACGAGGTTGACGCCGCGGTAACCGTGCACGAGCGCCTCCGGGCAGGACAACGCGATGACAACCCGATCCGTCGTCGTTACCGACCAATCCTATAAATAGGTATGCGTCATACCTATTTAAGGTCCGGTAAAACACCTAACCGGGTCGAGATGACCCGTCGTCGCATTGTTCCGTTTCACGTTATGCGTGTCGGGTGTCCGGCAAGGGTGCCGGGCGCGAGCACGGGTCCGGCCTGCCGGCCCTCATTACGGCCGCCCGCCGAGCCGGCACGACCGCATTCCTATTCACGACCCGCCCCTGCGCCAAATAAGCATATGCAGATTTCTTTATATGCTCCTTGCCGGGGGCGCGCCGGCGCTGCTATATCCGCCGGGTTTTCACGGGAAAAGGACCGCGCCATGGCCGCATCTGAATACGTCGTCAAGGACATCGCCCTCGCCGATTGGGGCCGCAAGGAGCTCGACATCGCCGAGACGGAAATGCCCGGCTTGATGGCCACGCGTGCGGAATACGGTCCGAAGAAGCCCCTGAAGGGCGCGCGCATCGCGGGCTCGCTGCACATGACGATCCAGACCGCGGCCCTGATCGAGACGCTGAAGGCGTTGGGCGCCGACATCCGCTGGGCCTCCTGCAACATCTATTCGACCCAGGATCACGCCGCCGCCGCCATCGCCGCCGGCGGCACGCCGGTGTTCGCCGTCAAGGGCGAGAGCCTGCCGGATTACTGGGACTACACCCATCGCATCTTCGAATGGTCGGACGGCGGCACGCCCAACATGATTCTCGACGACGGCGGCGATGCCACCCTGCTCGTCCATCTCGGCGTGCGCGCGGAGAACGGCGACACCGCCTTCCTCGACAAGCCCGATAGCGAAGAGGCGGAAGCCCTGTTCGCTTCGATCAAGAAGCGGCTCAAGTCGAAGCCCGGCTGGTATCGCGACATCGCCAAGAACATCCGCGGCGTCACCGAGGAAACCACCACGGGCGTGCATCGCCTCTATGTCATGGCGCAGGAAGGCAAGCTCCTGTTCCCCGCGATCAACGTCAACGACAGCGTTACCAAGTCGAAGTTCGACAATCTCTACGGCTGCCGCGAGAGCCTGGTCGACGGCATCCGCCGCGGCACCGACGTGATGATGGCCGGCAAGGTCGCCATGGTCGCCGGCTTCGGCGACGTGGGCAAAGGCTCGGCCGCCTCGCTGCGGCAGGCCGGCTGCCGCGTCATGGTGTCGGAGGTCGATCCCATCTGCGCGCTCCAGGCCGCGATGGAAGGCTATGAAGTCGTCACCATGGAAGACGCCGCGCCGCGCGCCGACATCTTCGTCACCTGCACCGGCAATGTGGACATCATCACGCTGGATCACATGCGGGCGATGAAGGACCGTGCCATCGTCTGCAACATCGGTCACTTCGATTCCGAGATCCAGGTGTCGAGCCTGCGCAATCTCAAGTGGAACAACGTCAAGCCGCAGGTGGACGAGATCGAATTCCCGGACGGCAAGCGCATCATCCTGTTGTCGGAAGGCCGCCTCGTGAACCTGGGCAACGCCATGGGCCATCCCAGCTTCGTGATGAGCGCCAGTTTCACCAACCAGACCCTGGCCCAGATGGAGTTGTTCTGTAATCCGGGCAAGTACCAGAAGCAGGTCTACGTGCTGCCCAAGCACCTCGACGAGAAGGTGGCGCGCCTGCACCTGGGCAAGATCGGCGTCAAGCTGTCCACCCTCACGCCCAAGCAGGCGGCCTACATCAACGTCCCCGAAGCCGGGCCCTTCAAGCCGGACACCTATCGCTATTAGAGCGGCGTGCGCAAAAGTGTGCGCGGTTTTGCGCGGAAACGCCGCGACAATCAAAGAACTAGAGCAAAACGCTGTTTCTGTTTGAAAGCGTTTTGCTCTAGGAGAGTTCAACGCGTACCGGCGCGCGACGCTCGCAAAGTGCCGGACAACCGTGCCCCGCAGAAGGAAACTTCTGCGGGGTTTTTTATATTTCCCGCGGGTTCGCGAGCACACTGCCGCGCGACTCGATTTGGCCGTTGGCCGGCCTGCGACTCAGCGACTGCACACGAACATGCCGCAGAGTTCTGCCGGGGGCGCGCCCGGCGCCGATACCGAAAAATAATTCCCGCCGTCCATCATTCCGTAGCCGGAGCTTTTAGACGGCTGTTTTGACTCGCGAATTGACGACGGACTCAAGATAGGCCCCGGGAGGCTACATATGGACCTTTACACTTTTTTAACCACATTCTATTGCGTGTACGGTTAACGCCCGTATCATGTTGATTCCACACTGATTCGACGCATGGGGCGCGGGTCGGGGGTAACCGGGGCCGTCCCAGAATGGGACACAAGAACAAACCGGAATATGGGTGATGAACGGGAGGACGATCTTCTCCGCGGCGGCGTTGTCCGCCCTGCTGGCCGGTCAGGCCTTGGCGGCTCCTGTGGCTGACGCTGCGGAACCGTCGCTGGTGCTGACGGCCATCACGGTCGGCGCGGTGGCGCTTGCCGTGGCGGCGGGCATATGGGCGCTGGCGGAACAAAAGGTCTCGATCCGGCTGCGCCGGGGGCTGCGCGTTTCGGCGGCCCGCATGCGCGCCGCCGTGGGCGAACGCGACGCGCTGCTCGGTGTCGCGCGCGATGCCCTGATCGTCTGGGGCCGCGAGGGCACGCCGCCATCTTCGTACGGCGGCGGCGAAGCGCTGCTCGATTCCTGCCTGAAGGGCGCCGATGCCACGGAAGTTTCCAAGGCGATCGACGAACTCGGCGCCCACGGCGTGGCCTTCACGATGCCGGCGCACGAGGCTGCGGGGCGCAGCCTGACCTTGCGCGGACGCGCCGTCGGCGGGCTTGCCGCGGTTTGGATCGAGCCTGCGCCCGAAGCGGCGACGATCGACTTCCGCGCCGTCCTGGACGCCATCCCGATTCCGGTCTGGCTTCGCGATAAAACGCTGTCGCTGGTGTGGGGCAACCAGGCGTTCCTCAAAGGCATCGGCACGGACGATATCGAAGCGGCCCGCGCCGGCCATGCGACGCTGGACAAGACGGAGCGCGATCTCGCCGCTACCGCTCGGGCGCAGGAGCAGGCGGTCCAGGCCAAGCGCTTCGCCGTGCTCGGCGGCCAGCGCCGGGCGCTCTCGATCACCGAAGTGCCGACCGAGACCGGGATCGTCGGCGTCGGCAACGACGTCACCGATGTGGCCGCCGGCGAAGCCAAGTTGCAGCAGCACATCGACGCCCACACCGACACGCTGGACAAGCTGGCCACCGCGGTCGCGATCTTCGACGAAAACCAGAAGCTGCACTTCTACAATCGCGCCTTCGCCAAGTTGTGGAATTTCCCGGAAACCTGGCTCGACACCCATCCCAACGACGCCGAGGTGCTCGACCGCCTGCGCGAGGCGCGGCGCCTGCCCGAGCAGCGCGATTACCAGGGCTGGAAAAAGGAGCGCCTCGCGCTCTACCGCACGGCCCGCGAATATCCTTCCGAAGACCTCTGGCACTTGCCGGGCGGCAAGACGCTGCGCGTGGTGGCCCAGCCCCATCCGTTCGGCGGGCTGACCTTCCTCTACGAAGACGTCACCGAGCGCATCAGTCTCGAAAGCTCCTACAACACGCTCATTAAGGTGCAATCGGCCACGCTCGACACGCTGCAGGAAGGCGTGGCGGTGTTCGGGCCGGACGGCAAGCTCAAGCTGCACAACGCCGCCTTCGGCAAGATCTGGAGTCTGTCGCCCAAGGACCTCAACGGCGAGCCGCACGTGCGCGCCATCGCGGCGGCCTGCACCGAGAAATACGGCGAGGTTGCGGTGTGGGAGCGGCTGATCCAGAACATCGTCTCCGGCGCCGATGTGGAACGCCATTTGGGCGAGATCGAGCGCAACGACCGCACCATCCTGTCGCTGGGCCTGTCGCCCCTGCCCGACGGCGCCACGCTGGTCACCTTCGCCGACGTCACCGACCGCTTCCGCATCGAGACCGTGCTGCGCGAGCGTGCCGAGGCGCTGGAAGCCGCCGACCGGCTCAAGTCCGACTTCATCAAGCACGTTTCCTACGAGCTGCGCACGCCGCTCAACAGCATCATGGGTTTCGCCGAACTGCTCTCGAGCGAGGACCCGGGCCCGCTCAACCCGCGCCAGCGCGATTACGTCAAAGACATCGTGGCGGCGTCCACCACGCTGACGAGTCTCGTCAGCGACATCCTCGACCTCGCCCTGATCGAATCCGGCGCGCTGCGCCTGGAGTTGGAACAGGTGGACCTCAAGGCGATGATCAACGAAGTCGCCGTCCACGCGCGCGAGTGGGCCGCCAAGGTGGGCCTCAGCCTCGAAGTGGATTGCCCCGAGAATGCCGGCACCTTCCTCGCCGATGCGCGCCGGCTGCGCCAGATCGTTTTCAACCTGCTTTCCAACGCCTTCAAGTTCACGCCCAAGGGCGGCGTCATCGTGATGGGCGGGCACATCGATGGCGAGGACGTGCAGGTCTTCGTGAGCGACAACGGGCCGGGCATCGCGCCGGACGTCCGCCCCAACGTGTTCGAACGCTTCGCGGCGAAGTCGAATGCCGGCCAGCGCGGCGGCGCGGGCCTGGGTCTGGCGCTCGTCAATCGCTTCGTCGAGCTGCACGACGGCTGGGTCGAGATCGAGACCGACAAGGGCACGCTGGTGCGCTGCCACTTCCCGCGGCGCATCGAAGACGATCCGCAGCCGGAACATCGCCGCGAACTGGCCTGAACGCCCGCATCGGCGGTCCTTGACGTTCGTCGCCCCCCTTGAGGGAAGGTCGAAATTGCTTTCAAGCGGCAGCGAGAAAGGAATTTCGGGGAGGGGTATGCCGAGATCGCCGTCGCGGCGTTCCCCTCCCCGAACAACTTCGCTGTGCTCCATCGTTCGACCTTCCCCGAGGGGATGGCGACTTATCCGCTCGATGTCCGCCCTCACCGCCTCTTTCGCTTCTTCCTCCACGAATGGCGTTCCTCGCGCATGGCGCGGCGCAGTGCAAACACCTTGGTCAGCAGCTCGACCTTCTCCCGGATTTGCTTGACCGGATCGGGCGCCGCGACGCGCTGTGCGCGTTCGGCCGCCGTGATCCCCTGTTCGACGCAGGCGAAAAGGCGGCGGTGCAGGCTGTCGATCCATTCGGGATCGATATTGCCGAATTGGTCGACGGGCACGTCGGTAGCTTGCGCGGGATCGGTGCGTCCGGGTGTGGGCGCGGGTGCGCGCCCGCGTTGGGGCGTGATGGGCATGGGATTCTCTTGTGGGGATATAGTCGAAATGGCCATTCGACCGTGCCGGTTCAAGAGGTGCGGCGAAAAGTTCTCGTCTCGTCCTCGCGGACAAAAAATCCGAAACACGATCAAGCGATTGCGCGGCGCCGCGCGCGCCTCGCCGCAAAAATCACTTCACTCTGAATCGCACCTTCGCCCGCGCCCGCCGAACGGCCGCGGCATGATCTGAATAGCGGGAACCCGCCGATAGCGGACGCCCTTGGATAGGGGTTGCAAATCATATGAACCAGATGTACCACTGGTTCAACTGGTACATATAGGCCGCCCTGATGGATATCACCATCGACATCGACAATCCTGTGCCGCAGTTCGAGCAGCTGATCGAGCAGATCAAGGCTGCGGTCACTTCTGGCGTTCTCAAGGCAGGCGACGCGCTGCCCTCGATCCGCCAGCTCGCCAACGATCTCGAACTCAACAGCAAGACCGTGGCGAAGGCCTACAAGCTCTTGGAACGGGATGCGGTCATCGAAACCAAGGGCTACCGCGGCACCTATGTCCACCCCAAGGCCAAGGCAAACTGCAAGATCAATCTGCAGGAATGGACACTGCGCAAGCTTGGAGAAACCGTCGCCGAGTTGCGCGAGGCCGGTGTAACCGATTCGGAAATCCGCAATGCGTTCGCCGGCGCCATCGTCCGGCGGCAAAGTGAGGTGCTGTCATGATTGAAGCCTATGCATTCTTTGCGGCGTTCGTGGTGCAGATCCTGGTCGTGTCCGTGCTGCATCCGGTCTGGTTCACACGTTTTGTCCGCGCCAAGACGGAGGCACAATTTCCAGACTGGGACAGCAAATCCCGCGAACGCTATCTGAGCCTGTACCGTGTGGCGAACGCGGGCATCGCCGTGCTCGGCCTGGTGCTGCTGGGCTGGATGTTCAGCCACACGCAAAGCCCGGACTGGAATATCGTTTGCTTCTATACCCTGGCGCAGATGTCACCGATTTTTCTCGGTTTCTTGATGTTGACCCGGAACGAAACGAAGGCGCGCCTGCGCTCGCCGCCGCCGACCAAGCGGACAGCCAGTCTGCAGCGCCGCGGGCTTTTCGATATCATTTCGCCGGTCACGGTTTTCCTGGCCGTCGCGGGTTATGTCCTGTTCGCCGCGTTCATGATCCATATCCAGCAGCACCCGGTTGCAGGGTTTTCCGGTTATTATCTTCTGCGCGTAATCACTCTGATTTTCGCCATGAATGCAATTTGCGTGTACTGGCTGCTGTATCGCAGAAAGAAATTGCCGCTCGAGACGCCCGCCTATCGCATGCAGGCGGCGGAGGTGCAGGTCAGGAACATCTTCTACGCCGGCATCGCCCTTGTTGTGTTCCTCTCTCTTTTCGCCGAGCTGAAGCTGCTGCATCTGGCGAGTTGGATACCGTTCGCGTTGAGCGTCTTTACGGTGATCGCCGTTCTTGTCGGGTCCACGATGCTGTTTGCGCTGCGGCGCCAGGCCGAAGCGGATCGGCTCGACGCCGGACCGGTTTCCTGAGCGGCGCAGCGGCGCCGACGTAGGTCGTCACTTACGTCTGCTATCGGTGCAAAGCGGCCATGTGTTGTCCGTACACAGATGATAATGCGGCGCACGAGCGTAGCGATTGCCGCACCCCCTTGAACGTACGTTGTACGTTCCCCACATCGTTGCCGTTGCAGCCCAATCCGTCGGCGCGCCGCAAAGCGCGTCGGGGGAGCGAAGGGAGCGTGTCCGGATCGTCCGTATCGCGGGCTGCAATCGGCGTCCGGCAAAGCGTGGATAACGAACCGCGCGGAGCCGGAGGTGTGCGTTCGTCCGCCGCAATCGTCCACCAATGGAGACAATCCAGAGGGCGATGGGCGCGGGATGCCGCTGGCCGGGTGTGCGCTGGTTCGGTCTTCACCCTCGTGCAGAGACCGTGAACCTCGTCGATCACCCGGTGAAAGCGCGGACGGAGGCACGTCACAGAACGCCGGGTGCGGGGCGCCGAGAGGCGGTCCCTACTGAAGGCCCGGGTCATCGTGCCCGAGCAACGACGAAGTGCGTACGCGCCGCCATCGGCGCCCCGCACCTCCCCTCGTTTTACAAAAGCGAGGGACGCCGCCGCAATCCTCCGTGTGCTGAGCACAGCGGAGGTCGTCAGGTTGACTAAAGACCTTATTCGCCATTCAATGCTGGCTTTTCGGCGTCTTCACCACCAGGCCGTCGAGTTCCGGCGTCACCTTGATCTGGCACGACAGCCGGCTGTTCGCCTTCACGTCCTGGGCGAAGTCGAGCATGCTCTCTTCCATCTCCTCCTTCGGCGGCAGCTTCCCGGCCCAGGCGGGATCGACATAGACGTGACAGGTGGCGCAGGCGCAGGCGCCGCCGCAATCGGCATCGATCCCGGGCACGAGGTTCTTGACCGCGCCTTCCATCACCGACCAGCCGAGCGGCACCTCCACCTCGCGTTCCTTGCCGCTGTCGTCGATATATTTGATTTTGGGCATGGGAGTAGTTGCTCAGTCCAACTCGTCACGGCCGCCC
>Ga0187810_10000176_pt1 | contig 29798 bp, 20 predicted proteins | sample NC_wetland_sal_i_9_FD_132963 | JGI IMG/M metagenome (GOLD analysis project Ga0187810, IMG submission 132963) | Wetland sediment microbial communities from Neuse River Estuary, North Carolina, USA - ASW_5 | ecosystem: Environmental > Aquatic > Freshwater > Wetlands > Sediment | place: USA: North...
CCAGATCACTCTATGACGATACTCCAACCATCTTGAGCTTAATCGGGCAAGGTTGGCTCCATACTCAAGCAAACGCTTCGTAAACCACAATTATACCCATTGTCATTGAGAAATGGTATGAGAGGGTACTTTGAATGCAAAAGCAAAAAAAGCGGCCATGCAAATCAAGATGAATGCCACGAGATAATTCCAAGCAAGCTTCTCTTTCAAAAACAGTACTGCAAATCCCATGAATACCGTAAGAGTAATAATCTCTTGAATAATCTTGAGTTGGAATCCTGAAAATTGACCATAACCGAGACGATTGGCCGGAACTGCCAAACAGTATTCAAGAAGAGCGATGGACCACGAGATCAAAATTGCTTTCCAGAGCGGCCAATCATGACCGTATTGCAAATGTCCGTACCAAGCGAAGGTCATGAAGATGTTCGACATAATCAGAAGAAGGCATGTGTTCATTGTAGTTTATTTTCGCTGTTACTTATCATAAGTCTACAGCAGAACCAAGCAGGGAAGTTGCCAATCCTCTTCCTCCCCCCTACTATGTCGTGTATCGTGGCGATTTTTCTTACAACGCAGACGCCACGGGCGGATCTGTCCTGTGAAACAAGAAGACCTTAGCCTAAAGTTGAAATTGCTATTCCGCCTTTTTCTCTTCCATTTCGGCACACTGCGTCAGAATATGTTTGCAGAAAAAGTATAAGGCAATCTGGAGCGAGGAGATAACCAGTAATACGTAACGAAGGGCCAGCGTTTCGTTATACGTATCGACCACAATAAAAAGCAGTCCGCCAAAAAGCCTTCCGGAAAAAAGGCCAAATTCATTGTTAAAAATATAAGCAAAACTGTTCCTGTTTTCTTTCTTTTCAAGCACATCAATGGCCCTAAATAATGTTTGGCATACGACGGTTTCAATCAACGGACGGCATAGCAACTGTAGAAAGAAGAAAATGATGACCCCTACCACGTCAAATAGAATTGCATGTGTTATGGTAGCCGCCATGTAGAGAATAAGCCCGGCAGACAGAATTCTGAGACGATGTTCCGGACGCGCAATGCGGGCGATCACATACATGCCAATAGCTGCGCCAATCATTCCGATCGTCTGGAGGGTGCCCAGTATCGCCTCCTCCCCGTGCATTAATCTCGCAACGAGAATAATAGGGGCAACAGTGGTAAACCCGTGAGCCAATCCTCGGAAAAGAGACATTCCAAGCGCCTGATACCATAATGGATCAAAACGCCAGTAAACGAAACGCGTCGGCTTTGGATTCGTGAAATTTCCCTGCCACACCATGATGGCGGCGACGCAGGATAGGACAAAAACCAATCCGGTAAGAGCATCGTAGGCAAAGTCTCTGGTGCCTCCAAACCATCGGTACGTTACAACCCAGTAAATAAACCACCCGGCCGAAATCGGAACGACCAGACCGGAAGTTGTGCCGAAAAAAGATTCCAAGGAGTAATAATAATTGCGGTTGGAGTCCTCCGTACTGGAGAGTGCCAAAAAATCACGGTTGGACCAGTACGTTCCAACAGCCAATCCCATCATAAATCCGATCGCACAAATGCTGAAAATATTCAAAACAGAACAAGACATCAAAGCAGCCATCATGATGGCGGTTAAAATCATTCCAGCAGAAAACAAAACTTTCGTCGGAATAACCCGCAGCGCATAACCATTGATCAGAAAGGCGAATGGAATACCCGTAAACATGGCCATGTTGTACGCCATAACCAACCGAGGTTCGTTGGAATTGCGCATGACATATTCCGAGACGAACAAGTCCAAGATGGGAAAAACGAATGAATAGATGAAATTTGAGAGCAGGAGCACCCGCATGTTATGCGGATGTGAACGAAATACCTTAACTTCAGTGGATAACATGGCAGTGAAAGACGGGATTAAATATTCTGAACTTTCAATAAAACAGCAAAACAGAGGTGGACATTGGGGGTATACCAACAATTAGGTAATGTGACTAATTTTATAGGCAACGAGCCGATGACTCAAGTTTTTTTTGAAAAAAAGTGCATATAATTGCATTTTTAAACTTGAACTATTAAATCCCCACCTTATTCTTTTAGCAGCAAAGGATCACTTAAATCCTTTCATCTCAAGTACGAGGACGAGAATTTCGTGAAAAGGCATACTTACGCCATGCATATACCATTGGAATGGTTGGCTTTATAATGCGTCGTAACTCTTGTTAAGCATCACCCGTTTTGCTACCAATGTGTTTTTTTATACCTTTCCGAATCAATGCCCCCCGGATGAAACAAAAAAATTACAAGGAGCAAAAATGTGCGCTTTCTAGCAGCCGTAGGTCATTCTACTCATACAACTCTACACTCGTGTTCTTAGCATAGGAAAACACTAGCCAATGTCGCTATTAATGACAGTTTGAAAGCACTTCATATCGTTTGCCACATTCTTTCAATCACATGCAAAACTTGTTTTAAAATCTATCCGATACGAGCTTGAAACACTTGTGAAAATAAAATTTTTAGGGCTTACCCTTTTTCTTGTTCAAGGCTTCTTAGTCCCATTACATTCTGAAATTCCAGTTCAAAATATGATTAATAAAATTTCCACCGATTATACCGGAAAACCGTTTTATGGCACACTTCAAGCGATCCCCGGAACGATTGAGGCCTTTACCTATGACATAGCCCCCAACGATCAACCGGAGATTACCTTTCATTACAGCGGAAAATACTCAACTTCTTCATTCCGCAAAGGGAATGACTCCATGGGCATTGGAAGTTTGGATAATAGCCATCTTATGACAGACGGCAAAAAACCAAACCCTCCCGAAGGCTCTTACCTGGGATGGACTCAGGACGGTGAATGGGCCAAATATTCAGTCAAGGTAACTGCAACGGCCACATATATTGTGGGCGGACAATTTGCATCCGCTGGAAAAGACTCTAAAATTTCCCTGACCTTTTCTCCCACTTTAACGACAGGCGCAATGGATATTCCAACAACGGATGGTTTCCAACCCGAAACCGAAGTTTACCACGTTTGGGAAAAATTGGATAATATGAAAGAAATTACACTTCCAAAAGGAAGCTATGTCATGACGCTAAAGTTGGAAAAAGCTTCAGGATTGAATGTTAAAAATATTACATTTACACAAAAGCCTTGATTTTTTCCCAACGCGAAAACTTCACCACTCAATTCCAGAACCCGTTTACAAAGTCTCGTTCAACAGATGTGCTACCCGCACCTGAACTTCAGGCCGAATTGTGTTTGTACAGTTCGTTTCCCATTCCCCCTTTTTTTCCTTCGAAGATTGAAAAAACTTTGGCGTCTCCGTGGAAATGGGGGGGGTGTTTCCACTGATCATCAAATTCCTGAAGGGTTGCCGTTCCCAGTACCGCAGCAACCAGCATGTGTTCTCCCGGAGCGAGATCTGTTTTTAAAAAAGGAATTTGAGATTTTGGGAAAAGGAGATTCGTATTCGGCCAGGAGGAATGAACTTCACCGGCGCGCGATCCGTTCAAGTCTCTCAGGCCACTGCCCAGGGGAGGTGCCGCTATTTGGGCGAAACCGGCTCCAACTTCAGAATGCAGTCCTGCTTTCACCACTTCATCCATTTGACTTGTGGAAAAGCCACCCTCGGCGGCAATCAGTTTGCGTCCGGTCGAAATTTTATGAACCCTGACATGCCACGGACCCGCCGGGATCAACCATGTCTGAATCTTCACATCGGGCCAAGGCTGCCATTCTGAAAAAAGCGCCGAGTCCTCGGTCTGATACCGGATTGAACCCTTTCGGGTACGCCAATAAGTACCTTCCTCACTCAAGGTCAACGCGTTGTCATAAGCTCCGGCTTCCAGTTCTCTGGTTCCTTTTGAAACACTGAAGCCGAAGAGATTACTATAGGCAAATTTCCCGTACTTCTCCGTGTCCTGTCCCAGAGTATATTTTTCACCAGCCTTGCTGATATTCAGAGCACAGACATGCCGGGAGGCCTCATCTCGCGTGAAAATGAATCCCGGATGTTTTTGTACGGAAAGGCGGGGAAGGTTGGGCAAGGGTTCTTCTTCCGCCTTCCAAAACGGATGCGTTTCCGACAGTGCCAGAGGTAAAAACATTTTGAAGGCCCAGTACGGTGAGCAAGGCGAATTATAAATTTCCGACATATGGAGATTGGGATACCCGTAGCCGACCGTCAAAATTCCGTTCGCATCCAAAATGGGTTGCTTCAACCACCAACGCAGATTCCGCAGCGCCAGTCCCTTGATCACCCCCCATGGCAACGCTTCCACATTGGCAAATGCCAGCGCACCCCAGAAACTTCCCTGCGCAAAACGGTATGTCAAACTCCGTCCATAGGGAATGGCGGAACCATCGGCAGCAAACCAGTGAATAAAACTTTTCGCAAAAAGCTTTGCCCGTTCACGGAAAAGGTCGGCGCGCTTCGGGTCGCGATCCCCGGCAATGCGTGAATAAATCAAGCTATAGAAATGGATGGCCCAGGGAATATAGTAGTCGGAGGCATGATCCTTCCCGTCGCTGTACCAACCGTCCCCGAGGTAGAAACCTTCCAATTGGCGAAAAGAATCCTCGACCCTGCCTACATCCCCCTTTTCTCCCACATGGGTAAGTCCCAGGTGAGCCATAACACGGAAAAGCTGCCAGTTATTCGGCACCAATTCGACGGGATAAATCTGCCGCAGCCAGGTGTAGAGATTACCCTTCGCCTCCGCCGAGAGAGGTTCCCACACTTTTTCTGGCACAAGAGCAAGAGCCAGACCGATGGCCGCCATTTCCACATGCATCTGTCTGCGCTTGCCTCCGTCCCAGCCCCAGAAATCGGGATGCTGTGGATTGCTCCCGTTTGCCATCCCTTTTTGATAGATATCCCAGTGGTCAAATGTCCCCCCTCCCGCCACCAACGGTGCAAGTCCCCACAACGGACGCGAAAATCCTTCCAATTCTTCTTCGCGAATCGTGAAACTGGCTGCCGTCTCTCCCAACTTCACACATGCCCCTCCTTCACTGAAATGAGGCAAAAGAGGATCAAACATATCCCGCACAAGCTGGGCGATTTCAGATCGTGTTTTCAAGTCCGAAGAAAACGCGATTCCGCCCGGACGGATGATCATCTGGCGATCACTCTCGCCCATCCCCTGATTAGCAAAAGTCGCTTGCTGATTCTCTCCAGTCTTAGCAAACAGGGAAGGCGCCATCGAAAATGCAAGTTGAGCCCCGATTGCTGTTTTGAGAAAAATGCGGCGGGAGGTAAATGTGGGTGTCGGCTTATTCATCGTTCTTTTTTATTTAATTTATGTAGTGGCTAATAATATACTATTTTTCAAATAATAGATATGCTAGAAATAATGCGTTCAAAACTCCATACAAAACCCTCAAAAAAGAAGCGCCATTTGAAGCTCTTCACTGTTTAGTGATATAAGCATAACATCTGTCTGAAAACCGATTCAGTATTTGAGGTGATATCATTCAGGGGCAATATAATTTTTAGGACCACCGAGAGCCATAAATTGCCGATTCAGGACAAGGAGAACTCCCAGCCCCAGCACCGATAGACCAAAGGCAATGTAAAAAGTGTACCGATAGTTGTGGTTCGTTTGATCCAGAAAATAGCCGATGAGAGGACCGCTGATGATGGAACAAATGGACGCTATAATTGCAGCTGCCGACGCGTACTCGGCAAATCGCGCCCGTGGCAGGAGCTTTTGCCCCAACGCCGCGGTGGTGGTAAAATAAGTGCCGCTCAAAACTCCATGTGCAATGAATGCCACCCCAAAAGTCCACACATTATGAATAAAAAGACCTCCAAGGATCATATTGAGCGCATAGAGAAATATAACAATAATGCCCACATGAAGTGGATGAAAACGGTCGGCAAGGACACCAAGTGGATAAGCCAGAATCAGAGAACAAATGTAGGTGACGCCAATGAAATCACCATAAGTCTGGAGACTGATGGAAAGGCTGTTCGAGTAGAAATAAGAAAAAAGGTTGACCGGGGTGCTGCAAATGGTTCCGACAGCCAACGCAGCAAAGACCCAGAGGTAGTAGGGTTTTCCAAAGCATTCGATAAAAAAAGTTTTTGCCGCATCAAGAAAGCCGGACACGCCAGTTTGGGTAGACGGCGGTGGTGGTGGCGGATATTCCCCCTCCTTGACCTTAATGCACATGAGAGCAAAACCAGCGCCAAAGAGAACGCCAACGGTAAGAAATATCTCCAGATAGTAAGTTTCAGACCAATTGATTACGTAAAAAAAGAACAGAATGCCAACGAAAAGACTGATGGCACGAAATGCTCCAAAAAATCGCCCGATGACTTCGACGGGGACTACGTCATTGATCAATCCTCCAAAGACGGAATTGGCGATGGTCATGGAAATATCAAAAATCACCCAAAAAAAACCAAAGAGAAAGAGAATGCAATTATTCATTCCAGGGGAATAATTGCCAAGGAGAGAGTGCAACTCCCGTCCGATAAACGGGGAAAAGCCGAGGGAAATCATGGCCAGCGCCGCAATGGGAGTAGGAATGAGCAGATAAGGGATGCGTCGCCCCCACTTGCTCCGGTAGCGGTCAGAGCGATAGCTGACGATGGGGCCAAGAACGATGCTAATCAGCGGTGGAATCGAACTCATGAAGATGCCATTGAGAAGATCGGAAGCGCCGTATTTTTTCAGAAGGACAGACATGACAGCTCCAATGCTGCGATCCTTAATCGACCATGCAAAATCTCCCCAAAGCAACCAGATGAAGAGGACAATGAGTCCGCCCGTCGTGTAAGTGAGAGTGCCGACTTTCCAGGTTTTGTTGGGGGGGCGGGTCATGATGCGCCGGTCTTTCTGATTTTTGAAAAATAAGATGGGGTATATCGAATATTTAAAAGCATGCAGATTTTGCAAAAGGAGACGCGACTGGTATACACCGTATAATTGCTCATCGTGCACAAAAAAACCGATTGATGCGTTCCACCTCCATCAATTGCAATATTCATAACATTGAATTTCCGAGTCGCTGTCAAAATATCAAATATACCTTTTTACATTAGCAAAACACGCATTTTTTTGCTGCTTTTCATAAAAAAATGATTAGCTTGTTCACATGGCTTTTTGAACGACGGATGCCGGTTTGGAAATTTTATTTTCACGATGAAACATATATACGAAGCCCCCTTTTCGCATGCAGGCATTTCAAGATAAACGTCATTTTAACTTTAATTTTTTTTAATATTTATATTACAGAAAAAAACATATGCCACTTCCCATTCAGCGAGGTCCATTTACTTTTTGTCCCAAAACAGGAAAACTCATCGGGTGTACATCACGGTGGATGGCGCTGCTGCTTCCACTGGTCGGATTTTTGGCTTTGCTCTGGCATCTGATCCGTGTCGTGCCAAAACCGAGCCGGGCAACTTATCCCTGCCAGCAGGTTGCCGCTCCTTTGGCATGGGGGTTCCTCGGCTATATTTTCGGATTACCAATATCCATTCTCTCCATTCGCTGGGCCCGGCAAAGTTTTTGGCGCTCCAAATACGTGCTCGGGATATTCTGTCTGCTGGTGGCATTCATCGGAGCGAGTGCCGGGTTACACTTTTGGGATGAGAATGTCCAAGCAGCCTCCAACTGGCAACCTATCGCCAATAAACCACTCGGCGTGGCAAGAGGCATTAACCCAGGACGCGTCGTATGGGTTCGTGATCCCTCAGCCGTGCACTGGGATGGAAAAACCGGCCACTGGTGGGATCCGACTGCCACAGATCAGAAAAAGGTGGATGTCTTACTTTCACAGGCCATGCAATCCCTCACCAGTACAAAAGATGACAAGGCGGCGTGGGATGCTCTTTTTCACTACTATAATAAAACTCATGCAAAGGGTGATGAGGGATATTCTGCCGGACAAAAAATCGTCATCAAAATCAATCAAAATACCGCACGTGAAGGACATGCGGAAAATGGAAATCCACGGAATCAAAACAGTATTAACGGCAACCCTCAATTAATTCTCTCCATGTTGCGCCAGCTTGTTCACCAGGCAGGCGTTAATGAGAGCGACATTACAATTTATGATATTAGTCGTTACATCCCCGATAACATTTTTATTCCATGCCATGCTGAGTTTCCTTCGGTCCATTTCGTCGAACTGGACAAGGGTGGCGGCGAGGGACGGGAAGCAGCCCCTCCTGAAAGCCAGTGGGAAAAAAACACAATCAAGTATTCAGATCCGTCGAGGGGTTTGGGGACATCGCTTCCTCCGTTTGTCATCGCAGCTTCCTACATGATCAATATGGCGATTATGAAAAACCATGGCGATGCCGGCCCAACTCTGTGTGCTAAAAACCATTTTGGAACCGTGCACGGACTCAATCACGGCGCCATATCACCCAAAAAACTTGGTGAGTCGAATCCCCTGGTCGATTTGCTCGCCCACAAGGACGTTGGAGAAAAGACGGTTCTTTTCATGATTGATAGCCTCTATGCGGCGGATGGCCCTGATGCAACTCCTCGCAAGTGGAAACTTTCTCCATTCGGGACAGCTGAAAAACCAGGATGGCCTGCAAGTCTGTTTGTATCTCAGGACGGCGTGGCAATTGACTCTGTCGGGTTTGATTTCGTCCATGCAGAGTGGGGAACCGATCCCTTCACAGACAATTTCCTTTACGAAGCCGCATTAGCCAACAATCCTCCCTCGGGGAAAAAATATGGCCCGGTTAGCCTCGGCGTATTTGAGCACTGGAACAACCCTGAGAGCAAGCAGTACAGTCGCAACCTTGGTACAGGGGACGGGATTGAATTAGTTCCCATACTTGTCCCATCTGGCAACTAAAATATAAAAAATCCCTATTACAGTCGTACAAAATAATGAGTAAGAGGGAAACTCAGTGTAGATAGCTGAGTGCTATATGGCGCATGTACGTCTGGCTTTTTAATGAAATCAGTTCGTTTGCATTAGCGGGAGAATGACGAATATCGGAAGCAATATCCTCGGTGATGAGTTTGATGGAGACATCCATCGATTCTAAATAGGCACCAGCCAAAATATTGGATTGAGACGGACTGACTTGCAAACCGTCCCCGAGAGTTACAAGCGAATCATAGGGGACATCAGCAAGACTATTGTCGGGATTTCGAACATGACAGATGATTCGAAAATCAATGACATGCGGTATCAGAAAATTAGTCGAGGCGAGCATGTTCACATTTGTCCAATAGCTGGTTTCCAGGTTGGTAGCTCCAATTAGATTTACAAAAGTGTCTGAAGGCGAAATTCGAGTGCGATATAAACCAAACAACTTTATTGAATTGCTGCTATTGGTTAAAATGGGATCTTCATATCCAAGGCAGTAGGCAACACCACATACATTTCCCGACAAGTTGGGAGTTTGGTCGAGCGGAGTTGAAAAAAACATCAACTTTGCCACATTCGTAGCGGTATAGGCACCACCGCCGATGGCAGGATCCACATCTTTGCAAATCCATTCCTGCGCGGGCCGCAAGGGGGAGGGAGAAATCACAACATTGTCCAGATCCTGAACGATCAGATCCAAGGCCGCCCGGGCATCCATGTTTTTACGAAGTTGATCTCGGCCTGTTGTCCAGTTACTCAAAACAGCCGAAATAAAGGCCGCGATAGCAACAATCAATATACAAGTGATGGCGATAGCGACCATCATCTCCACCAAAGTAAACGCCTTGATCGCGTGTTTTTTCATCAGCGCCGATACGTAACCGTAATCGTATGCAGAGGAGGCAAATTTGTATTTGCTAAAGTACTGGTATTAGGCACCACGTAAAAACTTGCCTTCACGGCAAGAATGTCTTCACTGTAGCTCGTGGAGTCGGAGGGAAGATTTGTGGACACCACTGGATTGGCCTGGGAAACATTGAAAACAATCTGGTACAAAGGCCCTTTTCGAGCAGATAGTTCAGGTGTTAAATTTGTATCGCCAGAAGCTTTTAAGGCTGGAGTCAAGGTATAATCAGAAGTGGCAAGAGCCGGCGCAGGGTCTCCGTCTTCATTTGCAGTGATTTGTCCACGATAGTGATAGCCATAGACCGTTGTCCCATTTTTGACCCAGTTATACACCGTGGGCAGATCGACATTTTCCAAGGTATTATCCAGCGCACTGGTTAATCCCACGGCGTCATCTCTTTGGCTGACGGTGCTGACGTCGGATAGCAGTACTCCGAAAATGCTCAGACTGGAAACCATTACCAAACTGAATATGGCAAGGGACATGACGACTTCAACGAGTGAAAACCCACGAAACTTCCGTTGGGGGAAACGATGGCCACGAGCAATTTGAGGGATATTCGGTTTCATGGTTATTGATTGGTTGAACTAAAGATTTGTGCAGGAGTTGTGAAAAAATCCAAGCTGCCCAGACGTTCCACAATAAAGCCTCCCCGGGCATTCTCATTTGGGATACGCAGAGAACAGGTTCCTCCGTTCGTCGTCAACGAAGCGTCCACCACAATAAAACGCGCCCCGGATTCCGAGCAGACGCCATTTCCGGTAAAATCATAAGTCGCCCACCAATCTCCCGTTCCTTCGGTCATGGAGGGGAGATCAAATTGCCTTATTTGTGGCGGTGTGCTTATGGAATTTGTGACAACATTCGTCGAGAAGTTTCCATCGTAATATACATTCGCCGGAAGTTTTTGCGGGAGGCCCTCCGTGTTCCAAATCAAAGTATTGTTGGAGTCGACATCCTGATAAATCACGACCATGTAGTTGCCAAAATTCGTTGGATCGGAAGGGTCAACATTGATCATAACTCTCGTGGTTGTATTCCGGGTTAACGCCAGTTCGCGGGCATGCTGCACCAGCGAGGAGGCAATATAGACCCCCCCTTTTATATCAACATCGGAGTGTTGAAAATTCGTATAAGCTAGTCCGGAGAGCATCATGATAATGACAATAACGGTTAAAAGTTCGATCAACGTGAAACCTTGAGACCGGGACTTGAACCCTCGCTCATCTTTATGCACATTAATGCACTTTTCTTTCATAGTCAAGTTGATTTTCTCGACCTTATCACGGTAGATGGTCTTTTGTTTTGCCTTTAGGCTGTGGAAGTTCGGGCACCGGATCGAGATAACTTAAGACAGAGATCCGTTTAAAACCGGGCATGGTGTACGTAACAATGATGTAACGTTCCTGTGCGGTAAAATTCCATCGGCCATTTTGTAATTCCTGCTCCTCCCCATTTTTGTTTGCCTCGATCCAAAAATTGCGAAGCCCGTTGGCGCCGGTACCTTCTGTGAGAGCTACCAAGGTCTCACCATCCGGGGCAACTTTAAAAGTCGTCAACGGGTTTGGTTTTCCGCTGCTGTAATCTACAATCCTTCCCCGCACGATCGCGTCGGTCAAATTTTCCATCAGCCTCGAATTGCCGGGGATATCGCCGGCCCCATCGGGAATTAGTCGAGGAACCCACTCATTTATATTAGTTTTTGTGCGTTCCAATATCAATAGGTACTCATACTTACCGTTTTGAATGGGAAGATCGTAGACGGGTTGGGGCAATGGGATTTTTTCCCCAGGCTTGGCCTTTTTTTTCGCCTCGAAATATGCGGCCAGCTCCTTCGGATTATATAGCTGGATGGAGTTCGCCCTTCTTTGGTAGCACATCGTCGAAATGGTAAAGTCCGTCATGGAAAGCAGGGAGAGATCGTCATTCGGAGAAATCACCGCCAGTTGGGTGGGAGGGTCGGATGGCTTGGTTTGCGGAACGACTCCGTGGATGCAAATCGCCTCATTCGGGTCGATCGGCTTCGCCACGGTCGGGGCATTGGAATTGTCATTATTCGACATTCCGGCCAAGGGGAGAGTGCCGCACAACAACAGAATAAATAACAAATTTTTCATCTTATAATTGATCTTGGTTGAGCCAGCGAAACTGAATAATCCGGAACTGGCGGCCCAGATTTTGGTTTACCGTCGACAGGGTTATGCCATCTCCACCGAAGTTGCTCGAATCCCATGGATCATTGGAATTATCGACATATTCCGGCACCCGCTGGACCACCGCCTCGCACCATGCGCGAGCGAGGGTTGCTCCCTTCGTACTGGTCACATCTCCATAGGCCCGGATCACAAACGTGTCGGAATGGACGGTCAGGATGGAGGCGATGGGCGTAAGCACGTCAGCCTGGGTCAGCCACGGTGTCGTCCCCGCACCCGTCGTGCTCCAATTCGTAAATGCTGCAACATTGGTATACGTCTTACTATTCCAAGACAAGGTTGGCGTTGACGTTGTTGTAAATTCGGGCGCTGCTGGAAGATTATTGGTGTTAATTTTTGCGCTATCAATCGCCGCCTGGAGAGGGCCGCAGAGGGCCAGAGAAGTTGTGGGGCTCGTTACGTCGCGATTCACAAAACCAGCCAGAGAGAGGGCTGGCCCGCGTAGTTTGATTTGTTTGACAATTTGTTGGGCCAAAGACTGTATTTGACTTGGGGACAATTGGTTGTATCCCCCCCAAATATTTGTGGTGTAGGTATTATTGATTGCCGTACCACTGGGGGACAATGAGAAACGGCTGAAAGGATAACCCGTGGAGTTTGTCGTTGAGACGCCAATCGAAGAGAGATAGGGTATATTCAGATTGTGCGTGCCGCTTAGTACCGCCGTCCAGGCATCGACCGAGACAGAGTTGACGTTAAACGGCCCGTTGACCATGAGAAAGGCGGCGCTCTTTGCGTATGCGTTCGTATTGATGGTGTTGCCGGTGATGAGATTGGTCATCGCATTGGAAACACTTCCCGCCGTTCCGAGCCAGGGCTGATAGCGGATATTCGGCAGGGGGGTTGAATAAGTCATGAAATTCGTCAACACACCCGAGATGGAATTCGTACTCGATCCGTAAATGCCTTTTGTCTGCGGAGTGATGGTGGAAAAAAAGAAGGTGTCCCACATCGCATAATTTGCCGAGACGCACCGGTCATAGTTCCAAGAATACCCCGACGGGCTGTACTCCTTGTTCGCGCACCCATTCAGAGTAATGAACGGACTGGCAAAACTATTCCCCAGTGCTCGAGGAAAACTCGCTGGATGAAACTCGCTGTTACCCGAGCTGGTAGGGAGGTCGCCATAATCATTGTTCATGGAGTCGTTTATGGCGGGATTACCGTAAGCACGACCCAGGGCGCAATGTTGGAGTTGGCCCAGTGAGACGAGTGGTGCGGTAGGCAATTCCGTCCAGACGTAATTATAGATTTTGTTATCCTGACTATCGTAGATGTAACCAGCGTTGTTCGGAGCACAAGGTGTATTGGTTGTGGGAATATTATTGTTGATCTGGACGGCTTCCGCCGAGTTCCCGCTTGGCAGTATATACGTGGGCGGTGTCCCTGATCCTCCTCCGGAAAGTGGTGTGATCGTTATTTGCCACGGTTGATATTGCGCATTAACAGGATCAGCATCGAATTGTACGTCGAACGGGTTAAGAGGATCATTCAAGAGAGCAAAGGGACCATTCGCTGTCTGATTGTAGGGATAGATTTTTTTATCCCAATTACACATAAAGACAGGCGTGAAATTCGGCTGCGCTCCACTACTCAGATTATTAGGATCAAAGGTCGGGATGGTTGAACCTGTAACGGGAATGGTATGCGGAGGATATGCGTTTTGATCGATAGGGTGGCTACCTCCAAAATATGTATTAATCATAAATCCACTGAAAAGGCTGTTGTACGATCCAGAACCAGGTGAAGGGCTTGTATCTCCAATTATCATGGTTTGTAGAGCCATATCTATGCTCTGTGGAGTACCCGTCGGTACCAAAACATTGAACATGGTCATCACGCTACTTATATTGGTTGCCTGAACAAATGGATTTATAATATGAGGATGATTTGTGGCGCAATTCGTGAGAAATTCGGATGTCTCAGGTATCGGGAAGGACATTCCGGGGCACATGGCTTGCCACCGAGGCCCCGCAAGAGTTCCCGTTACAGGATAATAATGCTTCTTCATAGTGTCACTACCCTGTAATTGTGACCATACCTCAAAAGCGCCGGGGTTGAGATTGATCTTTATAAAAGGCTTGCCGCCACTTCCCGAGACTTGATTTTCGCTGACAAGTGAAAAAAGACAGCCGGATGAATCGTAAAACGGACTGTAATCTTCCGTCCATGTTGTGCCGCCGTCAAACGAACATTCAAAAGGCGTATCGGGCATCTGCGCGACAAACGCCAAATTTGTTGCAGTACTTATGGGCGAGCTGCGGAGACGGACATTATAAGGATTCCACAATGTTATGCACGGATAGGCGAGCAGGAAAACCTGATTCGTGATAACAACTGGATTCGTCATCGGATAGTTGGTCGGATACGAGACATTCGCACCAGTTGAATCTGGAGAAACATAATTGTTATACCAATAGATCGGCAGGTTCGCCAAACCATAGAGAGTTTGAAAACGGGATACTTGCGGAAGGATGAAGTCCCGAATGCCGTTGGTGCGAAGCATGTTGTTGTAGTTATCGAAGTCGAAGACCGGAACGCCGTCACTGTCCAACGTCATGTTCGTATAAAGGTTATAATAGCGCCAGACGAGATTCCAGTCGGGCCCGTTGGTGTAAAAAGCGGTGTTGGTCATCGTATAATTGGTAAAAGTAGTGGTGGTCGTGTCGGTGAAGATCGGGTGCTGATTGAAATTTGCAGGCAAAGTGGGTTGTTCAAACAACAGGCTCAAATCCATCCGGAGGCCGCCGTGCTGGGTATCGCTCAGGACGCCGTGAGAGTTGACGGTCAAGTCGAAAAAGCTCTGTTGAAAGTTGTTCGTGGTGCCATCGCTATTCGTCAGGACAAGAGGAAGGGTGTCATAGGTAAGCAATTTTGACATGTTGGTAATATCAACATTGTCTTCGATGTCGTCGTAAGCATTCAAGGTCTCGAGTCCGACGCGGGGCGCGGCGGCCATGAGGGACATGGTCTGGCTGGTGCTGAGGGTGTTCGTGCGGGGATCGAAGAGGCTGACGTTGGCTTTGACGCCCTGATCTCCCACCCACCAGGCGCAGTTCCCCTGTCGTCCGGAGCGGTAGGTGTCAGCCGGCACTTTCCAGACGACAACGGGCGCCAGCGTCGCATTCGAGTAGGTGTTTGAACCGTAGGTGCCCGAGCTGACCATGATGACTGAATTTGTTGAATTAAAGACAGGCGCCAGAGGGGCGTTGTAATTTGTGCATGAATTGGTGGAATTCGTCGGAGCAGAAACAAGCCAGCAGCGAAAGTTGTTGGCCGGATTGGGATTGGGCGGGGTGGCAACATTTCCATTCCAGGTGTAGGAATTCCACACCCCAGTCCAGTAGGGTTGGGCAACGACATTGGTGGGGGTGACGATGGAGTCGCTGCTATCGAGAATTCCAGCCGTTGCTGATACGCGCTGATCCGGCCCCATATTTTTCTGCAAGGCATTTATCGCCAGATTCATTGCAAGAAGTGCGTTTTGCCGGGCCTGACTGCGTAATTCGGTATTCCCCGAGCTGCTGATTTCGACAGTGATGTGGCTGGCGAATGCGATAATGACAATCAGCAGTAATGCCATCATAAACAGAACGGCAATAAGAGCAAACCCCCGACGCCTGCGAGCTTCTGCCGCAGAGCGTTTTAAGAAAATTCTCGTTCTTCGTTTCATCTTCTTGACGGAATATTGGATCGGTATGCGGAGTTAGAGAAACGGAGTGTGAAAATGGCGTTTTGCATGAAGCGGAAGGACGATTGATATGTATATACGATGATACGACTTCTTAAGATTTTCTCAATGTGCGAAGGAGAAGATTTAATGAGTAAAAACCACTCACTCATCCTCTCGCTGGAAATACGCTCATGATGCTCATGCGTTCTCACAACCCCTTTTTGTAGTACGCTGAGGGATTTACGATTCTGGCGTACGTAAGCGGAGGGTGTAAAATTGCAGGGAAGGAATGGGAATACACGAGCCATCGTTCATGCAATTTAATGCACTAATTTTTTTTGTAAAGACAAATCATGCTTTGTATATACAAAAAATAGCAGGCCAGAATGTGGCTCGCCTGAATCGAAAGATCAAAATGAGTTTGGGAAAACTCTATTTGGAGCCGCCAAACTCCAACCCAGCGAGCTTTTCCTTGGCTGCATCTGCCGGGTGCCAGAACCAACCTTTGGGATCCCAACATTGGCAAAAGGAGAGTTTATCGACTAACGTTTTATAGGCTTCGATGGCTTTGGCGTTTTGATTTTGAGCCTGGTAAGCCATCCCGAGAATATACAAGCTGGTCCCCACATCGTTGAGCGCCCATTCATTGAATGCTGTGTCCTTGGGAGCAAAGTCCTTGAGGGAATTTTGTTGTTCAATCGCCGTGGCGAGATACATGTCGCTACATTTCGTGGCATAGGCGATAATGGCGTTATAGTCTTTATCCTCCAAGGCTTTCCAGCATTTGCCCGTGAGAGTAGAGGACTTGAAATCGCCAAAGTCATATCCATCAGCAGCAGGAGCCGTTGTGGCAGTCGTTGCTGGAACTGGGGTGGGAGCTGCTGCGGGAGTTGGAGACGGTGCAACCGCAGGGGTCAAGGCTGGGGGGGCTGTCACAGGAGTCGGAGCAGCAACTGTAGGAGTGGCGGCAGTCGGGGCTGGGGCGTTTGTTAAAGTGGGTTTAGCAAACCGTAATGTAACGATAAAGATCGATAGGGCTACCAATAACGCGGCGACCGCGTAAAGCGACTTTCTCATTTTTAAATAACTAAAAGAGAGATTTTACCATGTCAATAAATATTGCAAAATTATGCACCTTACGAAGGAGCTTCCTCTTTCATGTGGTTTTCCCGTTTTGGCTGGGCTTGTAGACGGGACCAGTGCTTTCTCCCTCGGTGAGTACGCATTCCAACAAAGTGTGTTGAACAGAATCGAATCGTTTGCGAATCAGGTCGAATACCCTCTTCGCCCCCGTGAAGCCAATTTCTTTATAGGGTATGCGCAAGGTGGTCAGGGGGATGGCATCTTTCGGAGGTCGAATTCCGTCAAAGCCTGTCACAGAGACTTGTTGGGGAACGCTGAATCCGTGATTTTTCAGGAATTCGATTACGTCATAGCCCAGATGATCCGCTGCGCAAACCCAAGCCGTGACACCTTCCTGGGTTTGTCGGAGGAGATGTTGGAATCCTTCCTCCAGGGTTTTATCTTCGTTCGGATTCATGTTAATGACATCTTCCCACCGGACGTGGAGGCCCTCCCGGGTGAGTCTTTCGACGTAGGCGCTGAAGCGGCGGTAGGCCCAGCATGCCGCAACGGGGTAATGCCGGGAAAAGAAGCCAATGCGGCGATGTCCCAGTGAGAGAAGTCGCTCTATAATATCGGAAATCCCTTTGGAATGATCCACATCCAGGCAATTCAATGAGATGCCGAACTGTTCGACGAGTGAAACGGAGGGAAGGCGTTGACTTACTTCCTCCAAAATGGAGATGGGAAAGGGATAGACGAAAATGGCTCCTTTCCAAATTTTCTTGCGTATGCCCCGAATCGATCGAAAGGGTTGTTGGAGCAGGTGTTGAGAGGCATGATCAATGAGTTGCAGATCCAACTGGGCTTTTTCAATCTGAAGATATTCTGAAATTCCGGGAAGGATTTGCATCCAGGGGCTGTCATATTCGCGGAGATGGCGTTCCGAGAAATCGTTGAACACCATTACCCCAATGGTGTGTGAGGCTGATTTGTTGACGGCGGCTCCCGTTCTGGCAGCAGAGTAGTAATACCCTAATTTTGCAGCGAGATCAAAGACCTTTGCCCGTGTTTCAGGATTGATGCCGGGGTGATTGGTAAAGCAACGAGATACCGTCGTTCGAGAGATCTCCAGTTGATCGGCGATGTGTTGTTGGTTTATTGATTCACTCATAATTTTGCACTTTACATGTCGTGCAAAAGAAATCGAGCGAATAAATAATGCACATATATGCAATTTTTAAGGATATTTTATTGCTTTTGGCAAGCTCTTCCCGTATGATTTCAGGATGGTTTCACACCATCAGATTGCGCTCTCAATCCTTTTTCCGGTCGCATTTCTGCGAGTGTTATCTGGGCAAACATTGTCGCAGGTCATAGTGGCGCATCAGAAGAAGATGAGTCGTCTGGTACTTTTATGCAATGTGCAATCTTTTGTTTTAACGGCTTTCGACTTAACAGGACACCGTGAAATAGAAAAAGCACGATGGGGTATTCTGATTCTGGCTGATAGCTACCAAAAGGCTTCAACGGAATGAGAAAGAGGGAAAATTTCTGGGCAGTATTACTTGCGAGCGTGTTTGTTGGCGGCTCTTTGCTCCCGCTCAGTGCTCAGAATGCGACCGATGCCGAGCCAAAGGCAATTCAGGTTGGAAAAGGTTCCTATGCAGAATTCCCTCCCCCTTTTCTCGATTATGAGAACAAAAAGGGGAAGTCGGAGTATACGGGTCATATTCGTAAAATTCTTGAAGAAAAGCTTTATATTGATGACGCTCAAAAGGGGAAGCCCATACCAACAAATGACTGGTGGACTGATCTTATTCACAGTCAGTATTCAGGCAATCTTTGGGCGTATCCGCTCATGATCAAGGCGGTGCCCGCCGGTATAAATATTTATTTCCCGACCGAATGGAATCCGGCGGGTAATTCCATGGAGATTGGGCCGCCGTTGGAAATTCACGGTGAGGTACATCTCGCCCCCGCGAATACGTCTCCCCCGATTCTTCGGGCTGATTTTGAGGGAAATCAATTTGCATCCGGGTGGACGGTCGAGGGGAAGGCTTTTGGAGATGGCCCGGCTCAAGGCTCCATTGGTGGACAAGGGAATGTGGAAGGTTTCATTGGAAGTGGTTTTGCGGATTCCATGCATGACTCGGATCGCTCTGTAGGGACGCTCACCTCTCCTCCCTTTACGATAACGCATCACTTTATCCGGTTCCTCATTGCCGGGGGCAATCACCCGGAGACGGCGTATGTGGAACTCATCGATGCGGATTCTTCCAAACAGCTTTGTACTGCAACGGGGAATAATTCCGAAAAATTCACCTGGAAAACCTGGGATGTGGAAAATTACAAGGGTAAATCGGTTCGTATTCGGGCTGTGGATAAGGAGAGCGGCGGATGGGGACACATCATGGTGGATCAAATTATTGAGACCGATTCAGAAACGGATACCCTCGAACAGAATTATCAGGCATTTTCACCATCCTGCGCGGAAGCTCTGAACTGGGGTGATTGGACGTTAACGATGCGGGAACCCCAGGATGGGACACATTATCTGGACGCTACATTTGGACGTGGCATGCCCTATGTGTGGATCGAGTTGTTTGGAATCCGCCCGCATCTGAATGCTCCTGCGGATGCCGAGTGGCTCGATAAGGATGGAAAGGCGTTGACCTTCCCCGCGCAAACGGATCGCTGGATTGTTCGAGTGGAGGGGAGAATGTGGGGTGTCTTCGCCCCTCAACCAGTTGCGCTGACGAAGAGCGGGGCTGAGGTGGTCGTGGGGGACATGGATCATGCGATTCCTTATTTTGTGGTGTGTGCCTTGCCCCGGCTGGGAGATATGGATCTTTTCGCCCAGCATGCTTTCGCCATTCCTCGCGACAGTCGGTTTGACTGGTCGTATGATCCTGCAAAAGGAGAAGTTCAAACCACTTGGACGCTTAAAACGGTGCCTCTGGTGGGAAGTGAGACGAACACCATCCAGGGTTGGCTTCCGCATCATTATCGCACGACTCGGAACGATCTTAAATTTGCTGAATCAGAATATAACACGCCGCGAGGCAAATTAAAATTTACGGTTGGCACGACTTTTGAAATTGCCTGGCCCTTTAACGGAATCCCTCCGATGTTGCCTGCTCCTCAAGAGGATTCTTCGGCGCATTCCTTCAAAAGGGAGCGGATGGATTACTACCTCAACAGTTATGTGACGGAGCGTGCGGATAAACCGAGTACGCCCGAGGAGCAGCGTTATGGCGGAGACACTTATTGGGGGGGCAAAGACCTGACTCAATATGCGCTCTACGCCTACATGGCCAAGGAACTCGGGAATAAGGAGGCGGCGGACAAATTGCGAAATACGCTTCACGATGCGTTGAGCGATTGGTTCACCTATACTCCGGGAGAAAAAAAGCATTTCTTCGCCCGTTACGACAGGTGGAAGGCGATGGTCGGTTTTAGTTCCAGCTATGGATCGGATACGTTCACAGATAATCATTTCCATTACGGTTATTTCACATCGGCGGCTGCGTGGCTCGGCATGCTGGATCCTCAGTTTCTCAAGGATTATGGGCCGATGGCCCGGCTCGTGGCCAAACAGTATGCGAACTGGGATCGCAATGATAAGGATTTCCCTTTTCTGCGGACGTTCGATCCCTGGGGCGGGCATTCGTATGCGGGTGGTTCCAGCTCGGGAATCGGCAACAATCAGGAGTCGTCCTCCGAGGCGATGCAATCCTGGGGAGGACTATTTCTCCTCGGTGTGGCGATGAATGATCATGATATGACCAGTGCAGGGGCGATGGGTTGGGCTATTGAACGTACCGCCGCGGAGGAATACTGGAATAATTATTACGGATGGAAAAATGGTGCAGCGGACTCGAATTTATCTCCCAATTACAAGCATAGCATTGTCGGGATAGTCGGGGATCAGGGCGATGCCTTCGGCACATTTTTCAGCGGTGAGCCAATGCATATTTACGGCATTCAATGGCTGCCGCTCTCCACCATTCTCTACTACCTCGGCAAGGATCCGTCCTTTTCCCATTACCAGCTCGATCAGATGCTGGAGGAACAAAAGAAGAAAAAACCCGGATTTACCTTTAAAGATTTAAAGGCTGACTGGGGTGATGTAACACTCGGATTCATCCTGTTCGCGGATCCGGAATGGGCCGTCGAGAAAATGGATGAATTATGGGATGCAAATGACGAAATCGCCCACAGTAAAAATATTGCTGGCATAACGTATTACATGGCGCATGCCGAGGCGCAGCTTGGGCTGGTCGATTGGACGATGCATACCGATCTGCCCGCCAGTCTTGTTTACCATAAGGCAGGGGCCAATCATGTTACCGTTGTGGCCTATCAGGCGGATGCACAGGAGGTCACCTGCCATGTTTTTTCCGCCGGGCGGAAAATCGGGGAATTTCAAGTTCCTCCAGGAGAGTTGACGGTTCACGATGTTCCCATATCACCATAAATTAACCATTAAAAATCCAGTTCCTATGAATAAACTCCGACTATTCTTTATTATCGCGATCAGTGCATCTCCGATCATTGCTTTTAACTCCTCTGCACAATCCGAGACTTCGGCATCTGATGCAAACATCCGCATCGTTCCCTGCGGGACGAAAGTCCCCAGCTTGAAGCGTGGGGTTTGCGCCAATAAACTCAGCGAGGCTGATTTCCGGGCGTTTGCACCAGGCGTTTCATGGTATTATAACTGGCATTATAAATCAGATATGCATCCACCCAGCGATGCAAAAATGGAATTCATCCCTCAAGTCTGGGGAGATAGCAAGGGGGATGTTGCCGGGCTGGACTCGTACTTGGGCAGCGTCTCGGTCAAACCTCCCGTTGTATTGGGTGTTAATGAACCCAATCTTAGGGGGCAGGCATTCATCTCCCCGGAGGAGACCGCAAAACTTGTTTTAAAAATCAAGGCTGTCGCCGATAAATATCATATTCCGGTTGTTGCACCTAACATGGCACTTGGCTCCTCGGGAAACGACAGCATCAAGGCAATGGACCCGATTGAAAATAAAATGGTGACCTACACTTTTTTTGTGCCATTTCTAAAAGCATTTTTTCATTTCCTGGGGGGAAATGACCAAGTCGCCGGCATAGGCCTTCACAGTTACGGAAATATCGGTGAACTCAAATGGGCTACTGGAGAGATGTACAAACAGTTCGGCAAACCAGTGTGGATGACGGAATACGCCAATTGGAATGCAAAGAATGGCGACGCCGTAAACTATCTGATTGATGCTACTGAATTTCTCGAGAATAATCCTCACGTGGGTGGTTATGCTTGGTTTAAGGAACGCGCCAACAATGCCTCAATCTCTCTTCTGGAGAAAGAACCGGGCAAGCTAAGCGAGCTCGGCAAATACTATGTCGGATTACCCGCTCATGATACGAAGCTCTATTATCGCCTGCCGGGAAAGTTGGACGCAGCAGACTACGCGACTATTTCAAATGCAAAACTCACCATTACCAATGACAAGGATGCAGTCGGTCTTTTCCAGGTAAACCCGGAGGGGGATGCCGCCGAGGCCACTTATAATCTTCAAGTCGATAATGAGGGTGACTATACCATTTCTGTTCACACCTTTGCCGGTATGACGGCAAAAGACCCTGTTGAAATTTACAAGGGAGATAAACTGCTTGGCTCGGCTGTTACGACGCAGCACGCATGGGAGACTGTTGATACAAAGATTCATTTGGAAAAGGGACTGAATACCTTGCGTGTGAAACTGAACGATCATCTGTTGGGTTGGTTTAACTTCGCTTCACTCTAAATAATATGACTTATCCCCGCCGCCTAGTTTTAATTGGGTTTGCATTTCTTGTGTATGCCGGGCTGGCATATGCGGGGGATGTAACGGAAATATACAAAGACCCGAAAGCCCCGCTTGAGAGCCGGGTGGAGGATCTGTTCAAGAGGTTGACGCTGGAGGAAAAACTCTCCCTGCTGAAGGGAAATGAATTCAGCATCTATGCAATCCCGCGTCTTGGCGTGCGGGAGGCACAAATGGTCGACGCGAGTCTGGGAGTGCGAGGAGGAGATAAGAGATTATGCGGTCCGGCCACGCAGTTTACCTCAGGCCCGATGATTGCCTCCACATGGGATACAGAGCTGGCCGGACGCATTGCCAAAGCGATTGGTGAGGAAGCGAAAAACAAAGGCATCGGGGCTCAAATATTGCTTGGGCCGGGCCTGAATATTCATCGTTCTCCGCTTTGTGGTCGGGATGGAGAATATTATAGCGAAGATCCTTACCTGGCCTCACGATTTGCCGTGAGTTTCGTCCGGGGTCTTCAATCAACAGATGTGGCTGCATGCGTGAAACATTTTGTGTGTAATAACGAAGAAGATGACCGTGGTTATGTCGATGTAAGAGTTAGCGAGCGGGCTTTGCGCGAAATTTATTTGCCCGCATTTGAAGCTGCGATCAAGGAGGGTGGCGCATGGTGTGTCATGTCGGCTTATAATAAAGTCAACGGGCAATACATGTCGGCCAATCCATATTTGCTCACCCAAATTCTGAAGAAGGGATGGGGATTTGATGGCATGGTTATGTCAGATTGGGGCGGCGTCCACCAACTTGTGACTGACATCCATTCGGGAAATGACATCGAAATGCCGGGAGAGCTTAATACCGTTCCCAATCTTCTCGATTACCTCAAGCATGGCATTCTCAGACAATCTGCCGTGGATGATTCCGTACATCGCATTCTTCGCACCTTGATTCGCGTTGGTGCGGCCAATCCACCAATCACCCCGGATCCCAAAAAAATCAATACGCCGGAACATCAAAAGCTTGCTTTTGAAGTCGCATCGAAAGGAATTGTTCTTCTTAAGAACGAAGGCAATCTCCTGCCTCTCGATACCTCGAAAGTCAAAACCATCGTTGTTATAGGTCGTGGCGCGGACGATGTTCAGATTGGTCCCGATGGCAGCCCAAACGTAACACCCTTTTATAAAATCCAGCCGCTCGACGGAATTAAACAACGAGTCGGGAATAAAATAAAAGTTTTATACTCTTCTGGAGAACCTGAGGGTGAACTTGTACCCGCTTCTGTTTTTACTCCGACAGGAGACGGCTTGGACCATGGTTTAACCGGCGAATATTTTGATAATCGTTTTTTTTCAGGAAAACCCGTCTACGTGGGGATTGATAAAAAAATAGATTTCGAATGGAATGCAAAGCGTTTGCCATGGCCAAAAGGCCGAGCCACCGATTTCAGCGTAAGATGGAGTGGAAAAATAACAGCTCCTCAAAGTGGCACATACCATTTTATCTTGAATACGGACGATCGCTGTCGCCTTTTTATCGATAATAAGCCTGTCATCGATCATGCTGACATGGGTTACCAATCCTGGCTTTCTCGATTTGACGCTTCCTTTAACGTCGGAACGATCAATCTCACCGCTGGCAAGTCCTACAATATACGCATTGAATACATTCAGGCGGATGAGGAGCATCCCCTTGCGCATTTGCTTTGGGCTCCACCAGCGAATCAAAATATCTACTCTCAGGCTGTTAAAATGGCTCGCAAGGCCGATGTTGCCATTGTTTGCGTCTCGACCAAGCCGATGGAAATCGAAGCTCGCGACCGCACCAGTATGGCTTTGCCCTTTGACCAGGAAACCCTTATTCGGGAAATCGCTATGGCAAACAAAAAAACAATCGTCGTCCTGAATAATGGCGGCGCGGTAACCATGTCGAACTGGATCGACGATGTTCCCTCAATCCTTGAAACTTGGTTTCCAGGGCCCGAAGGTGGCCACGCGCTGGCGGGTATAATCTTTGGCGACATCAACCCTTCTGGAAAACTTCCGGATACTTTCGGTGTGCGTCGAGAAGATTACCCGGACTACGGCCATTTCCACGGAGTTAACGGTGAAGTTCATTACGACGAAGACATTTATGTCGGCTACCGTTACTTTGATAAAAAGAATATTACCCCTCTTTTCCCGTTTGGCTACGGACTTTCCTACACTACATTTAAATACACGAATTTGCGCCTTTCCAGCCCAGTCATGGTGTCCAAGAGTTCTGAACAAATCAGCGTCGATATCACCAATACTGGAAATCGAGCCGGGGCTGAAATCGTCCAACTTTACATTCACGATCCAAATCCAAAAATTAACAAGCCTATCCGAGAGCTGAAGGGTTTTGCCCGGGTTGAACTGAAACCGGGAGAGACAAAAACGGTTCATATACTTCTTACCCCACGCGATTTGGCCTATTGTGATGTCCCCGGTAAACAGTGGAAGGCAGATGCCGGCACGTATGAAATTCAGGTGGGTTCTTCCTCACGCAACATTCTACTGCACACCGATCTGAACTTGAAGTCCGACTTCCACCAGCCAATTCCCGGCATGGAAGAACAGAAAGAAGTGGTGGACAATTTTGGCCCGGATCTGGCGCAAGGCCGTCCGGTCATCGCCTCATCTTCGGAAAATAATACCGTTGAGGCGAGCAATGTGGTTGACGGTGATCATACCACTCGCTGGGGCAGTCAGTTTAGCGATCCTCAATGGATCGCCGTCGATCTTCAAAAACCAACCACCATCAACCGAGTTCGTCTTGAATGGGAAGCCGCTTTTGCCCGTTCCTACTCGCTTCAGGTAAGCAATGATGGAAAAGAATGGAAAGATGTGTACTCCAATTCCTACGGTATCGGCGGTGACGATCTTATCCAGTTTTCACCTGTTACCACTCGCTGGGTGCGCATGTATGGTGCAAAACGGATAACAAAATGGGGGTATTCGCTCTTCAACTTTGAGGTGTATGGTCCAAAAGAATAAAACTGTTTTATATCATATCTGATAAATAATTTTTCAACATCTGGATAATAAATAAATGAACACATTGACCGCCTATATTCATCTAACCCCGGTAGATTACGCCATCTTAATAATTTATTTTATTTTCGTCCTTGGGATTGGCTTTGCCTTAAAACGATTTATGAAAGGAAGCAAGGATTTCTTCCTTTCGGGGCAATCCATACCGGCCTGGGTGACAGGTCTGGCCTTTCTTTCGGCAAATCTCGGAGCACAGGAAGTCATCGGGATGGGAGCTTCCGGCGCAAAATATGGCATCATGACCTGTCATTTTTATTGGCTGGGTGCCATTCCCGCCATGGTGTTTCTGGCTATTTTCATGATGCCATTTTATTATGGATCAAAGGCTCGCTCGGTTCCCGAGTATCTGAAGTTGCGTTTTGACGAAAAAACTCGCGCCTTCAATGCATTTTCGTTTGCTGTCATGACCATATTTTCGTCAGGTATATCCTTGCATGCGTTGGCCAGACTTCTGGAAACATTAGTCCAGTGGAATTATTGGACATGTATATTCGTATCGGCGCTTATCGTTTTGGTTTATATATTTCTGGGTGGGTTAACTTCGGCCATTTACAATGAGGTATTACAGTTTTTCATGATTGTTCTTGGCTTTACTCCCTTGGTCTTTCTAGCCCTGAAAGACATCGGAGGTTGGTCTGCCTTGAAGGAAAAGCTGATCCCCGTTGCAGTCAATCAAGGCTATGCGGCGGGGACTTGGACGCACACATGGATTCACTTGGGAAGCCCTATTGAAAATCCGATGGGGGTGGGGCCGTTGGGTCTGGTGATGGGATTGGGATTTGTTCTTTCTTTCGGATACTGGTGTACCGACTTTCTGGTTATCCAGAGAGCAATGGCAGCAGACTCCATGTCTTCAGCGCGGCGGACTCCTCTCATAGCGGCTTTCCCAAAAATGCTTTTCCCTGCATTGGTTATTTTACCCGGGATGATTGCCATGGCCATGCAGCAACAGTCGCGCGGCACCTTTCTACCGACAATAAATGGAATGACGGACTATAACATGGTCATTCCGGTGCTGCTCGCCAAGTACTTGCCTACCGGACTTCTCGGCTTGGGGTTAACAGCGTTGATGGCATCCTTCATGTCAGGAATGGCGGGGAATGTCACGGCGTTCAACGCGGTCTGGACTTACGACATTTATCAAAGTTACATTGCCCCAAATAAATCTGATCAACATTATTTATGGATGGGCAGATGGGCTACCGTATTCGGAATTTTAGTCAGTATTGGAGCCGCTTTTCTGGCTTCGAAGTTTGACAACATCATGGATATGTTGCAGTTGGTATTTGGATTTGTGAATGCACCCTTATTTGCTACATTTTTACTCGGAATGTTTTGGAAAAGAACCACTGGACACGGGGCTTTCTTCGGACTGATTAGTGGAACTGGAGCCGCCGCACTTTTTCACGGACTGGCACTCTCTGTCGGAGACTTGCCGGGCATCAAGGGTGGGTGGTTGCACCCGTGTTTCCTTTTTCGCAGTGAGATGGGGCAAAACTTTTGGATTGCCATTGTAGCTTGGACCGTTTGTTTTGGGCTCACGATTTTTATCTCCCTTATAACCAAACGCGCAAAATCGGACGAGGAACTTGTCGGTCTGGTCTACTCATTGACGCCAAAACCAGCAGTTGTAAATGAACCGTGGCATATACGACCTTCAACCCTTGCTATTATTGTTTTAATTTGTGTTTTAATTCTCAACCTTATCTTTGTATAAATTTATGAATTTCGATTTACGATTTCCCCTGGGACTCATGTTTGCCATTTTTGGACTCATCCTTATTGGTGTGGGAATATTCTCTTCGCCAGATATCTATCACAAATCTCTCGACATCAATGTCAACCTTTGGTGGGGACTGGTTCTGCTCATTTTCGGCGGCGTCATGCTCAAATTAGCGATGCATAAAAAATAATCCCCACAGGGGAAACGAGTGTTTAATCTTTCGCATGTGCATAAATGTGCGTATTTTTCTTGAAATATTAATCCCTCCCGGTAGCCTTCACAAAAGGTTCTTGTTCCACTAAATTCAGATGGCCATTTTACCTCTTATCCTCAAAACCGCTTCCCTCAGATGAAAACGAACAAATTGCTAAATATGTATTCTTTCACTTTACCGCTCAAACAAAAGAGCTGTATCAGTGTTTTAAAGTATAAAAAAATGTTGTATTTAATTCTATTCACAGTGTTTTCACTGGGAATGATTTCTCTCTCAGAAGCCCAGTCTGAAGCAGGAGCGGCAACCAATCAGAATGTGAAACCAGAAAAACAAGCTGGAGGACAATTCAGTTTAAATCCGGGGACACCCTCAACTACTTCCGCAGATCATCAAGCCGTCAACCCGAACTGGAAACTGGTTTGGTCAGATGAATTTAATGAACCTACTATTGATAAATCGAAATGGAATTTTGAAATCGACGGCAAGGGAGGCGGAAATGGGGAGTGGGAATATTATACGGATTTGCCCGAAAACGCATTTATCAAAGATGGCATACTATCGATACAAGCAATAAAAAACGGAAAAGATGCACAGGGTAAAACGCATCGATTTACTTCTGCCCGGATGACAACCAAGGGTAAATTCAGCTTTAAATATGGACGAATTGAAGCCCGAATCAAACTGCCAACGGGCAGGGGCGTTTGGCCGGCGTTTTGGATGATGCCAGAAGATCATGTCTATGGGGGCTGGGCGGCAAGTGGGGAAATAGATATTCTTGAGCTCATCGGTCATCAACCGAATACGGTTTATGGCACTCTCCACTACGGGGGTAAGTGGCCGCATAACGTGCACACGGGAGACAAGACGATTCTACCTTCAGGTATTTTTAACGACGATTTTCATATCTTCGCTCTGGAATGGGAACCAAACGAGATTCGTTGGTATCTCGATGGTAAACTTTATGAGACTCAAACGAAGTGGTATACAAAAGACGCTCCTTATCCTGCGCCCTTTGACCAGAAGTTTTTCATTATTTTAAATTTTGCCGTGGGAGGTGCCTGGCCAGGACCTCCGTCCAAGGATACGGTCTTTCCTCAAACCATGCAGGTTGATTACGTTCGAGTTTATCAGCCTTGATGTTCCAATTGTGCTGCTGTTGAACATTTGCATAATCGACACTGGAGCGAATTTTAGAATTAATCTGGGAAAAGGCTGAACTTCGGTTTGGCATTGCCACGCTGAAATCGGAAATGGGAATCGGCCTGGCTAAATGGGCACTTTTATTCAATTGCGAGGTGCCGGACTCCAAATGGCGAAATGTCGCTGGGCTTTTACAAACCTTTCCCCGTTAAGGAGCGAAAGACCGTACAGGTCTCATCTCTTTGGCTGCGTCCCGTTTTGAGTTTTGTAAGAGCCTGCTTTTCAGGCAAGCACTGAAGAGGACGGGAGGTTTTGCAGCTGTTAGCCCGAGACGGAGGCCATTCCACTTGGACTCAGCAGCCGACGAAGATATAGCCTGCCGTATTTCCGGGACCTTCGGTTGCCGTTCTTTGGTGGCGTTGTCCTCGGCGTGCGATATCATCCCTCGGTATTGCACGCACTCCGACGACTGTCCAAAATTCTCAAACTACAGCAACTCAGTTTCCGTTTTTAGCCAAATAGGCTCTGAGACCTAGGGTTAAGGGTAATCAATGACTTGCATGGGTTTGCCCTTGCTGGACATCGTGGATCCGCCAACGCCGTTGATGACGCTGACAATGCCGTTCTTATCCTTGAAACCCACTGTGCAAATGTGGTGGATTTTCACGCCAGGAGTCTTGGGTACTTCACATGCATTATCACAGAAGATTCCGTCATTGGTATAAAAAGAGTAGATGCCCAAGCCCCAGGCTTCGTGAGTTTTCACGTTGTCGGAGACTTTGTAGCCAGGCCAGCCTTTGACCGAGCCATGCATATAGTCGCTCTGCGTGGGCGGATCATAAGGCAGCTCGCACTGGTAGAAGTAGGTGCGGCCATTCTCACCATTCCACTGGACAATGTCTTTTTGGAAGTGTTCCGCAAAGAGTCCGTAGTAGGTGACGTTGTTGCCGTTGACGATGAGACCGTTGTCGCTCTTGTTGGAGTTCCATGCCACCATGTTCCCATGGTCAGCGCGCCAGAGCCATGCGTGGTCACCAATGACGTCATTGCTGTTGATGATCACGGCGCTGGTGGCCACGCCCAGTTGGGCGCCGCCGCCGATACGGGCGAAGATGTCATAGAGGATCGTGGGATTGTCCGCATGCG
>Ga0187810_10000177_pt1 | contig 29792 bp, 17 predicted proteins | sample NC_wetland_sal_i_9_FD_132963 | JGI IMG/M metagenome (GOLD analysis project Ga0187810, IMG submission 132963) | Wetland sediment microbial communities from Neuse River Estuary, North Carolina, USA - ASW_5 | ecosystem: Environmental > Aquatic > Freshwater > Wetlands > Sediment | place: USA: North...
AGAGTGTCTCGGTCGGGGCTGAACACTCCCAAAATGTGGGAGTTCGACATGTCTTTGACCGACGTAACCTGCAGGGCGACGAAGCCCGGTCCCAAGCGGCGCAAACTGTCCGACGGCAATGGCCTTCAGCTCTGGATCATGCCCAGCGGCGCCCGCCTTTGGCGCTTTGTCTATCGCTTTCTCGGAAAACAAAAAGCCTGGGCGATCGGGGCCTATCCGAAGGTGTCGCTGACGGAGGCGCGTGCACAGCGTGACGAGGCGCGCCTCTTGCTCAGGCAGGGAAAAGACCCGGGCGCGGAGCGCGATCGAATGCTGCGCGCAGAACAGGACAGGCTTCACGCGCAGGACAGCTTCGACAAGGTATCGCGCGAGTTTCTGGATAAGTACCGGCGCGAAGGCTACAGCGACGCCACGCTCGAAAAGAAGGAGTGGCTGCTCGACCTGGCACATCCAAGGCTGGGGAGCATCCCTGTCGGCGTCCACAGATGAGCCTAGTTTGCATTCGCCGTGGTCGTGTCGCTGGGTTCGAGCGTGAGTGCTGAACAAGGCAGGGCACAGGGGAAATCGGGACGACCGGATTTTGAAAGCCGATAACTGACACTCTATCGCCTGCCGCAGCGCTTGCGAACTCGATCACTGCGCCAAGCTGTACGAGCATTCAAGCTGGCGCTTCAGCCGGTGATTTTGCAGTACACTCTCGGATCAGATCACATTGCCAATACAAACCGTCGCCTTCGGGGCATAATGGGGGCAAATTTCTGACATGACCCAACCGATACAGCTGGTTAGCTATGATTAGTTGGACGGAGTTCTGTGAAGGCATCGCCAGGGTAGCTGATAAGTAGCCAGCTTGACCTGCCCGATCCCTCAATGCAGCCACAAACAAACCCCTCCACAACAATGCGAATCTATGATGGCGCGAACTTCCGATTTAGGACACTAAACGAGGGAGAAATCCACGGGTTGCGCCGCTGGAAGTACCTGCGCGAGTTGATTGCCAGTTAGCCCATAACCTTTCTGGAGAATGCCGCCGATGAGCGCGCGATAGTCGTTTAGGACGGGATAGTCGCGATCCTGAAAAAGACCGGCCCGGGTCACCGCAAGTTGGCGCCCCACAATGCGCCCGCCATTCACACCGCCGCCAAGCACCCAATATACGCTGCCATGGCCGTGATCTGTCCCGCGATCACCATTCTCGCGGAAAGTGCGGCCGAATTCACTGACGACAATCACGACTGTGTTGTTCCATTGCGGCCCGAGTTCGGCAGCAAGCGTTGTAAGGCCGCGGCCAAGCTCACTGATACGATTTGCCAGATACCCGGCCTCGCCGCCCTCATTGACGTGTGTGTCCCAACCGCCGACATCGACAAACCCCAGATTGAACTTATCGCGCATCAAAATGCCGATGCGCTGTGCCGAAAGCTCGAAACCTCTCGGGCTTACTGCGTTTCGATTGGCGGCCTGCATCTCGGCCGAGATCGCCTGATAGACCTCATCTTGTACCTTGAAGCCTTCGCTGACTGCGGGGGCGAGGTCCTGACCCTGGTACATCTCCTGGATCAACTCCGCGTTCCTGCCCGCGACACCAGGTTTGCCGGAGTAGTTAAGCCCGGCATTTGGAATCGGCAGGGCCCCACGAAAGGTTAGGGGAAGTTGGCTGGTGAACGAGATCGGGCGGCTTCCGGAAAGCGCTTGCGCGAGCCGGTTCATGAAGCCGGAACGGTAATCGCGCGAACCGCCCACCGGTTGACCCAACTCGATCGTATCTTGCGTCTCGAAGTGGCTGCGGCTGGTGTCGTCGGTGCCTGCAAACGGCACGAACGCGATCTGCCTTTTCTGCCACAGCGGATAAATTGAGTCTCGCAGCGCGGGATGGAGCGCCCAGTCGGAATCCAGTGAAACGGATACGGTCTTGCGAACTGCAAGCGTGGGTCTTGCTGCGTAATAGAAATCACTCGATGCAGGGATCACAATATTCGCCGCGTCGTAGGCGCCGCGCAGGAACACGACCAGGAGCCGCGGCGCATGGGTGACGGGCAGGGCATAGAGACGTCCCGCAACGGCGGTCAGCGGCAGCGCCGCCGCGGCAGCCTTAAAGAAATCTCGGCGCTTCATGCTCGTTTCCCTATCGGTGCATAAATTCCGGTGAGGACAGGAACAGCATATTCCAATCGGGCACGGATTGGGTTTGGGCAAGGGCGGACGCCGTGGTCGGGCCAAGTGTCGACGCGATCGCCCGATAATAATGTGTTTGCTGGATATTTGGCGGTGGCGCGGGCTCTTTGCCCGGGTCACTCGGCAGCTTAAACAAACCCGAACGCCCAAGGCCAACAAGGCGTGCGATTTCGAAGCGTGTTTCCATTTCGCCCGGCCCGGACCAGGCTGCCCCTGTGAGCGGATAGCCGTCCGGTGTTTCATGACCGTAAAGCGGCTCGCTCATCCTGTTCAGCCAGTTCAGCATCGGCTGGTCGTTGAGAATGACGGTATCGCCGTAGGCGGCACGAAGCGCCGAGACCGCAAAGTGAATGGGGTCTTTGAATTTCCTGCCCAACGAAGACTTGAACTCGGGCGCCGCAAACATTGTTTGCAGCACCGCCGCGATATCACCACCGCTGCTGCGGAATGTCGCCGTCATGGCGTCGACCAGCGACATCGGAGGCGCATCGCAACAGAAGTACTGCGCAAGTTCGCCGCTGATGTAATGTGCGGTCGCGGGCTGCGCGTTCAGGATGGCGATTGCCTCAGCGACCTCCTTCAAACCCTCACCCTGAATCGGCACTCCGAGAAATACCTTGTTGCCGTAGTCGTGACGGTTGGGGTTGAACTCGAAAAGACCATCCGTTCGGTATTGCGCGCGCAAATCACGCCTGACTTTGGGGATCTTGCCGGAGGTGTTAATGCCGACTCCAGTCAGAATTCGGGCCAATTCCTGCACGTCTTTCTGGCTATAGCCCGAGCCGACACCCATCGTGTGCAGTTCCATGATCTCACGGGCGTAATTTTCATTGATGTGCCCGGCGGCGTTTTGCGCATTGTCGAGATATTGCAGCATAGCGGGGTGAAATACCGTCGCCTCGAGCAGATCGCGAAACTTGCCAAGGACATGCGGACGGATGGCGCGCTCTTCATAGTCGCCAACAAACGCCCTGATCTCGCCCTTGCTCTCGGCGACGTTGAAGTGATTCATCCAAAACCACGTCAGTTCCTCCTTAAGCTGGTTTTTGGAATAGAGATCACGCAGCAACGAACGTGTGGCTGCCTGGCGCGCATATTCGCTCAGTCTTTGCTGGTAGGCCTTCTGCGCCGCGTCGTAGTCCGGCGTACCCTTGACCCGTTGCGCGGCCTCGCGAAGCCCGCGGATGTCGTCATTGATCTCGATCAACGTTTGCCGCGCAACGTCCATTGCCGCGATCTGGATTTGCGCATCCTTTGGCAAACCGTCGTTTGGCGACGGATGAAGTTGGCTCTGAAGATACCTGCTAAGCCCTTCCGCGCGCAGCAATTGCGCGCTGGAGGTGTCGGCGCCCCAACTCACTCGGTTCAGCACCGCGATGTCGCCCGGGTTGGTGTCGAGCGGTGCGGCAGACTCGGCAACCGGAGTGTAAACCGGCGCGGGCGGCGGTGAAGGTGTGCATGCCGTCACCGCCGCCAAGAGGAAGGCGGTGGCTGTTATGCGGGACCATGCTGTTCGCATCTGATCGCTGCTGACGCATCTTTCGACTGGCAGTCTCACCGCTAGGGCATGAATGTAGCATGAACGGACAATTCGCCATCGCCAATAAAGGCCTGATGCAACTTCTCTGGTGGGCCTGGCTAGTCGCTATGTGTTGCACTTGGGGGCCATTTGATCGTTCGGATGGGCGAACTTTGTTTCTCCATTTGGCAGCTCATTGTTGACCGCGCCGGCTGCCGGCACAGGCAGCCAGCCGCTGCTTAAGCCGCCGAAACCTCCCTGTACTTCATCGCCTGCGCTGCCAGCGCGACCTGCGTACGATTGCGGACGTTCAGCTTGCGCATAATCGTCGTCATGTGCGCCTTCACGGTTGCCTCGGCAATTCCGAGATCATAAGCGATCTGCTTATTGAGCTTTCCGGATCGCACGCCGTCGAGAATCTTCACTTGTACGGGTGTGAGCTGCAACGAAGCTATGTCGCCAATGCAGACTTGGTTTTCCACGTTCTTAAGCAACAGGGTGTTCACAAACTTTCTCCCCTACACATGTCTTCCACCTGACCTGACGGACTCCGGTCGTCCAACACTCAACCTCGGTGGGCTACAATGAACCTACCATGGTTAGTCTGACTAGGATCCATTGACAAACCTGAGCCGAATTTTGCTTGAGGCAAGCTACACGAAAAAAGTGGGGCTGTTGGTGCTTTTGTTAGTATGCGCCGAGCGTCCGCAGCCCGAACACCGTGAATCGACGCTAACCTATGACCCTGCAACACCCGCAGTATCAACTGGCTACAACGCCGTTCGGCATCCAAGACGACAGTTGCAAAAAATAGCGGTCCCACAAACACTAACCAAATCCCGCGTCGGCGACCGACCCGTGTGCAACAGAGCCTGCTTGGGTCGGACGGTAAGAGCAACAGACAGCACGCGGTGTCCATTTTACCGGCTTGCCAACTACTCACGATACCAAGCGAAAACTTCAGATGACGTTTGAGAGCCCGATTTCCCTAATACTATTTTTGCGGTTGCCACCAATTGCCGCTTATGGCGGATTCGAGCCAAAACTGAAGCGTGTTCACTTGCAAAACGTCCCAACAGTGCTTTGCTATGAACGTGTCAAGCGACCTAAGCAAACGGGCTCATTGGCTTGCACTCAACGTATTGCCGCACGAAGCGCTAATACGAGCCAAGCTGAAAGACATCCGTGTATACGATCTTGACATCGAAGATGTCATTCAGGAGACGTACACGCGCATGCTCTCCGTTCCATCGCTGGAGACCATCCGCCATCCCAGGCAGTACGCGGTCCAGACGGCGAAGGCTATCGTAATCGATCATTTGCGCCACTCACGAGTTGTGTCCATCGCCTCCGGTGGACGCGTTGAAGGCCTCGACGTGCCAGAACGCGAAGCCAATGCCGAGGAGCGGCTGGAATTTCAGGAAGAAGTCGTCGCCGTGGCAGATGCTTTGGCGCGATTGCCCGAGATGTGCCGTGAGACGCTATTGCTTCGTCGCGTCGAGGGCCTCTCTCAAAAAGAGGTGGCCGAGCGCTTGAGTATTAGCGAAAAAATGGTCGAAAAACACATGACGGACAGCGTGCGATTTTTGGTAAGGCTGTTCGGAAGAGGGGGGAAATCGAGGGTCAATACGTCAGATATCCGGCGAGAAGTTGGTGAGGAAGATGTCGTCGACAAGCCATGAAGTTGATGACCAAGCGGCAAAGTGGGCCGTCATGCGCGACTTGGGAGGCCTCACTCCCGAGCAACAGGACGAGTTTGAGCAATGGCTCGTGGCCGATAAACGGAATCTGGGTGCGTACGCGAGGGCTGAGGGCACCTTGATCCGCGTCGAGCGCGCGCGCGGCGGTGGCCGTAATGCGTTGCGCATTCCGCGACCCGAGAAAGTGCCCGCTTGGACACGCAGGCGATTTGTTCTGGTCGGGAGCGTGGCAGCCAGCATCGCGGCGTTGGGGATAACTGGGGCGGGGCTTTGGGACCGATATCGCGAGCAAACGTTCTCCACCGGAGTGGGCCAAGTGCGCGAAGTGCTCCTGACGGACGGATCGGTCGTTACGCTCAATACGAATTCGCAAGTCTCGGTTCGCTATACGCGTGAAATGCGCCAGATCCATCTTCTCAAGGGAGAAGCGCTGTTCGATGTTGCCAAGAACAAGCAGCGGCCGTTCCTCGTCGAGGCGAGCGATACGCTGGTTCGTGCCGTCGGAACGAGTTTCACGGTCTTGTTGCTGCCGAAACGGCCCATACAGGTGCTCGTGCGGGAAGGCGCCGTCGATTTCAAACGCACCGACGCTTCCACCTCGGCACCCGTGCGGGTCGGCGCAAACACACGGGCGTTGGCCTCCCAGGGCGCGCCGATCATCACGCTGCGAGTGCCTCGGGAAAAACTCGACCACGATCTGGCGTGGAAATACGGTCGCATCGCCTTTGACGATCAGACGCTCCAAAATGCGGTGGTCGAGTATGCACGTTACAGCGATGTCCGAATTGTGGTCGACCCCGCAGTCGCCAACGAAACGATTACGGGCTCGTTTGTCTCCAACGATCCGATCGGCTTTGCCAAAACCGCCGCATCGGTGCTGGGTTTACAGATGGAGGTGGATGGCCGGGAGGTCAGAATTTACGGCCGACCGTCTCCGACGCGTTAGGGAAATCGCGAAGCTCGCCGTCTACTGACCCGTCATCAGGAGAGGGCAAAAAAAGAGTCCGCAAACGCGCGCGGACCAAAAGCGGGGAGGCGTGAGAACCAAGGCAATCTTGGCCGCGGCAAGTGGATGCGTAACATTCACTTGGATGCTCTGCTGCGCATCGGTTTCCGCTCAGGTCAGACAGTTCGACATTCCGGCAGAAGACGCTGGAACGTCGATACCGGAGTTTGCGCGCCAAGCGCAGGTTTCGGTGTTGGCGCGAGGTGAGTTGCTTCGTGGTGTTGTAACGCCTGCGGTCAAAGGCAATTTCGACGTTATTGCCGCTCTCGAGGTGATGCTGAAGGGGACTGACCTGATCGTCAGTCGTTCGGCAGAAGGGGTCGTGACGATCTCTCTGCGCGAAACAGATAAACATGAGGAGCGGGAAGAAATGCTAAAGACCGAAAATTCGGTATCTGTAATAGCTCTGCTGGTCGGTTCGTTTGTGGGCTTTCCAGCGGCGGCTCAAACCGCTAGCGACACGGGAGCGGTAGAAACGGTTGTCGTCACGGGCATTCGTGGTTCGCTCGAGCGCAGCTTGGATGTCAAGCGCAACGCGCTTGGTCTTGTCGATGCCATCTCGATGGAAGACATCGGCAAGTTTCCGGACTCGAACCTCGCCGAAGCCTTGATGCGCATTCCCGGCGTGACCATTTCGCGTGCCGGTACGATGGGGGGAATGGCTACGACAGGGCAGGCGACCGAAATCACGGTTCGCGGCTTCGGCCCGGCATTCAACGAAACACTGTTCGATGGCCGCGAGATCCCGTCGGCCAACGGCGGGCGCGCGTTTGACTTCAGCGGCTTGTCTGCAGACATGGTCTCCGCCCTTGAAGTCTACAAGTCTCCGGATTCCTCGCTGTCTGCGGGCGCCATCGGTGCAACCGTCAATGTAAAGTACCCGAAACCCTTTGATAAGGAGGGCCTTACCATTGTCGGCGCTGCGTCGACATCCTATGCGCCCAATGACGGTCGTTTCACGCCGACCGGCAACTTCCTGGTCAGCGACACGTTTTTTGGCGGCAAGGTCGGCGTCTTGGTCGCCGGGGCTTACTCCAAGCTGGACACCACGCAATACCAGGTCAGCAACTGGGGCTGGATCGGCCAGTACATCTATCCCTGCCAATACACCTCGACCTGCACGCCAACGGATTTTGCGGCCGGCAAAGACCTGACCAAGCCCATTTGGTTCACCCAGGACTTGGCGATCCAGCGCAACCAGGACACCGAAGAACGTCAGAACGCCCGTGTCGCCGTTCAGTTCCAGCCTACCGAGCACTTGCTGGTCACGCTGGACGGCAATTACGCGCGCGATACTGTCGACGAAAACGAGTTGCAATACGCCATCTGGAACAACGGCGATGAAATGCGCAACGTCAAGACGTCGTCGAATGGCACGATTGTGGACTACACGCGCTCCGGTCCGAGCGATTTTTCTTCGAGTGAATATTTGGGTGTCCAGCAGACCTACGACGTCGGTCTAAATGTAAAATATGACGTCGACAACCATCTCACACTGTTGTTCGATTTCGATCAGTCCTTGTCTTCGCTCAACCCTGGTGACCACCTCAGTGCTGTCGGTATGGACGTCGGCTACGGCTCCTCGACGGGCGGCACGAACAGTGCGAATTTCGAAATCGTCCAGCCCGGCGGACATTCGCTGCCCTACTATAAGAATTACGGCCCGAACGGCGACGAGAGCCTCCTGCTGGACACGGCGATCATGGGTTCGCACATCACAGCGGTCACGGCTCAGCGTAACCGCAACATGGTCAATCAGGTCAGGGCCGAAGCCACCTGGACGGAAGAAAATCTGATCGTCAAATTCGGCGGCAGCTACATCGCCAACCACTATCACATGAGCTACTACGACCCGTTTGCCGACGGCCTTTGGCAGGCCTGGTCGGGTTACGGTCCGGATTCGGGCAACGCGACAGGCGTCCATATGCCGTCCAGCATCTTTAAGGGCACGGTCAGCGTGGGGTCCATTCCGGGTTGGAACACGGTCAGCATGATTCCGGGTTTGCTCAAATATTCGCGGACTGACGCGTGGGCCTATCTTGAAAGCCTTGGGATACCGACGTCGGGAACACCAGGTACGCCTGGGTACATTCCAGGGTTCAACTGGGGTTGCTGCCTGGTCAACGGCAAGACGACGTACACGGGAATGAACGCGAACAAACTCATGGGATTCGATCCTGGCTCATTCCAGCAGGTTTTCGAGGACACCTATGCCCTGTACGCGAGCGTGTCGACGGATGCGTCGTTTGCCGGCATGCCGCTGAAAGTCAACGCGGCCGCACGTTACGAGTACACCTCGGTGAAGGCGTCGGGCATCGATCAGCCATTAACAGGACTAGCGGTCATGCCGGGCGATCCGACCGCCTATTTGTATACGATGGGGGACGAGACCCAGACCACCGAGACCAACAGCTACCAGTATCTGCTTCCCAACATCGATTTGAACCTGCAGGTTACCGATGATTTCCACCTGCGGTTCGACGCATCGCGTACGCTGACCCGTCCAAACCTGAACGATCTGAAACCAAATAAGAGCGGCTGGGGCGGGCGCAAGGACGCGTTGGGTGTTTCCGGCGGCAACCCGCAGGAACTGCCTTACCTGTCTGATAACGTGGACATTTCGGCCGAATGGTACTACGCGCCGAACTCCTATGCGGCTGCCGACGTCTTCGTCAAAAGCGTCTCCAACTTCGTTGTTGGCGGCTCGTCGACTTTGGTTCTGGATGGAACCAACGGTAATCCCAGAGTCATCGACCCGAACACGAACTCGCCAGCCGTGTTCACGCTATCGCAAAACGTCAACGGCCCGACCGCCAATGTGTACGGAATCGAGCTGGCATGGCAGCACATGTTTGGCGATAGCGGCTTCGGCTATCAGATCAACGGCACGATCGTGCAGTCTGACAAGCCGTATGATCCGACCAACCTGACCACGAACGCCTTTGCCGTGGCGGGATTGGCCGATTCGGCGAACTTCGTCACCTTCTACGACAAGAACGGCTTCGAAATCCGCTTTGCCGCCAACTGGCGCGACACCTACATCGACCATTTCGGCCAGGGCCTGAGCGCCGGCACGATGTTCGGTGCCGAGCCGGTGATCGTGAACGGTACGTGGACGCTCGACGCCAGCACGAGCTACGACATCACCGATAATATCAACGTGTATTTTGAAGCGAACAATCTGATGGATGTGGCCTACAGCACCCGTGGTCGCTTCACGGATCAGGTACTCGACGTTGTTTCGGTGGGACGCCGCTTCACGGCTGGCGTGCACTTCAAGCTGTAACTTTCCTCCTCTGCACGGGCCGCTGCCGGAAAGCGGCGGCCCGCCTTTTTCTTGTAGACGAGTGAATGCGTCTTGCGAGGAATCACAATTCGCGGCCAAGCCGGCCGGAAGGCCACGGCCAAGTCGTGAACAGCTCGTCGATCCGGCGCGTCAGCGCCATCGAACAGGGAGAATGTCATGATCAAGAAAATACTGGCCGTCGGCCTGCTGCTGGGCACGTCGGCTCTGGCTCAGCCGACCGTTGCACCGCCGGACAAGTACGCTCCGCTGCAGGATCATCCGGCCTGCACCCGGGCCGAGCTCAACGCTGCGACCGACGCCTATGTAAAGGCTCAGAGCACCGGCAACATTTCTGCCATGCCACTGGCCGCCGATGCCCGTTATCTGGAGAACATGGAGACGGTTGATGCCAAGGCGGGCCTTTGGAACACCGCTCTGCCCCTTGCCCATGTGATGAGCTTGCATGACGACAAGCGCTGCAAAACCTTCACTGAGATCATCGTCACCAAGGGCGGGCACCCCTATGTGATCGGCACGCGCCTATACATGCACAACGGCAAGATCATCCGGGTCGACAGCCTGGTCACCGACAAGGGCGATTGGCTGTTCAATGCCAATGCCTATCTCAAATATACGACCAAGGAGGAGGCCTGGTCGGACCTCTACAAATATCAGAAGACTCCACCGGCCGAGATGATCCGAGGTGCCAACGCCTATCTAGACGCCTTTTCCGACAAGTTCAGCGAGGTGCCCTGGGGCACGCCGTGCGCGCGCATCGAAGGCGGCGCCTACACCAACGTCGAGGGCAATCCTCATGCGTCCTGCGAAGCGGGCCTGCCGCCGGGCGTCATCTACATCGTCAATCGCGACTATCTGATCGACGAGGAGAAAGGTGTCATCAACGTCTTCTGCCGCTTTGGCGACAGCACCAACGGTATGCCCGACTCCCACAGCTTCCGCTTCATCGATAGCAAGATCCGTGGTGTGCATACGCTGAGCGTGAACATGGCGTCCACGCCGTCACCTCAGGCCTTCGACGACGGCACCATTCCGAAAGACATCCCGCAATACTGAGCATTGGTCATGGCAGAGCGGGGCGTTTAGGGAAACGCCCGTTATGCGGGCGGCAATGACGCGGCGAGGATGGAGGCTCAACAAGCGATGCCTCCATCTTCGTAATTTCTACACAAGGGGAAAAGTGCGGGTCACTTCGCCGACGTCCGCTCCGTGACCCGCATTTAGTGCCATGATTCCGCCGTCGTATCACTCCCAACCCGTGGGGGACTTGTAGGGCGCGAGGTATCCGATTGCCTCGATCTGATGCAGCTTCTTGTCCGGCCCAATCTTGAAGATGTGGGCAGCAGGCAAGTCGAACGGCTTGAAGGGCATGTTCTTGGTGGTGATTTCGTGGAGCAAACCGTCGTTGTATTTCACTTTGTAGGGCAGGTTATCCATCGCATGCCGGAACTGCGAGAATCCGATGGCGAGGCCCGTTACCGGATCGGCCGCAAAGACGCGACGGTGGTTGATATACCGGATGTATTCGAAAAAGTTGCTGTCCATCTGGGCCTTGCAATCGGAAGAGACGGACGGGCCCTTGGGATCGGCATCCGAAGGCACGAGGACTGCGCCGGCGCCGGCTGAGGTGATGCCGTTCTCGCGCCGCTGGCAATCGCCGGCGAAGGGCGCCATCGAGCCATCGTTGTCGTCCAACGCGTCATAATAAGTGGCGGCAATCAGCATCAACGTGTCATGCGGCAGGCGCTGAGCGGCCGGAATCTCGGCGACCAGTCCGGACCGCGGCGTCTGCAGGTTGGGCAGGGCCTTCGTCTCGACAGGCGCGATCAGATGCTCAGCCTCGGTGATCTTGCCGTCTTTAAGCTTGAGGCGTAGCGCCAGGATGATCGGCTTTCCGTCCTGGTGAAGGACACCCATCCAGGCAACCTCCTGCACGTCGACGTCGGGAACGTAGATCTTGAAGTTGGTCGGTCCACCCGTAATGGTCTTCCACAGCCCCTCACCCGGCTTCATCCGGTGCAGATTTTCCACAAAGCCGATATTGGACGCCAGTGACACCTTGCGCGGATCATGGGCTACCAACGCCGCCAGATACTCATTCGCGGTTTTGATGAGACAGGTCCTGTTACAAAGCGACCCCATTGCCTCGGACGAGGTTTGTTGCTTTTCGCCCGGCGTGCAGGCCGAGCCCATCGCACTCACAAGTGCGAGGGCCAGAGCCCCTCTTATCCATGATCCACGCATATTGTCGTCCTCTCTTTTTTTGCCCGCTGACGTTGCTAATCCGGCAAGGCGCATTGACCTTCAACATGGAACGGAAAGCTGATTAAGGTCCTGGTAAAATGTAACCGGCAACCACGCCACGGCATTGTTCTTGCAGTCAGCGTCTCAGCGACTGCCGTGCATCTGGCGCCCCATAGGTGAAGCGAACAATTCGCTCTGCACGCGGCGTAAAATAGCAGAATCGCCTTTGCGGTGAACATAGACCAACGTCGACTGGGATCGCGCAGCATCCGCTGCAATCGGGCGGTCCGATGCCGGCATCAAGACGGCATATTGTCAATCGACACTGGATACTGGTGTTGGCGTGCCGGAGAACTCGACGGCTGGCAGCGAGGCCAGGGTCGCTGGGATTCGCCGTATCGCCGCATTTGATTTCCGATTGGCCGCTGCTGTTTCCAGACGACATACCGCGGCCATTTCCGATGCCGGCAGAACGGCGCCGGTCCGCGGCGGGATTTCCGCACAAAAGTGCCGCGCGTCACGAGAGTTGTTTGGTGCTGTTCTGACGATTTCGTTGTGGGGCAGGGCCACCATAGTTCCCGTCTCATCGACGCCGTGGACCTGAAAAACGTGCTTCGCGATGTCCAATCCAATCGTGTTAACTTCGCCCGTGGACGGCTCTCCTCAAGTGGCCTTGCAACAGCCACACCATGGAACCGAGATGCCGGGAGCGGGAGGCGTCCACCCCATCAGGTCGGGCGGCGCCTTGGGCGCGTATAGGCGGGTTACACTCCTGGCGGCCAGCTGTCTAAACTGATCGAGCTAACGGCTACTTCCGGTAATCGGAAATCCTGATGCCATGGCGGCTTAGCTTGTCGTAGAACGTTTTGCGGGGAAGTTTGAGGTGCGCGATAACACGTTGCGCATCGCCGCCACAGAAGCGGAGCGTTTCTCGGATTAGATCCGCCTCGAACTGCGTAACCCGCGAGGCCAGGCTGTCGTCGTCCGAGGTTGTCAGGTGCTTGTCCTCGAGACCCAAGGCAAAGCGCTCCGCAAATTGCTGCAGCTCGCGCACGTTTCCAGGCCAATCATGAGCCTGCAGGTAGGCGTGAACCGGCAGCGAAAGCTGCGGAATCGGCTGCTTCAGCCGGGCGCAAGCGGTTACGAGGAAGTGCTGGAACAGGAGCCTGATGTCTTCTTTGCGTTCAACCAAGGGCGGGACGCGAACGCTGATGCCGTTCAATTTGTAGAACAGATCGGCGCGGAATTTGCCGTTCGTCACGTCCACTTCAAGACCGCAATGGGCTGTGGAAATGACGCGTATGTCCACGGGGCGCGGCTCGGAACTCCCGATCGGCCAGATCTCGCGCCGTTCCAATATGGTGAGGACCAGGGCCTGCTGGGTGAGCGAAAGCTTGCCGACATCGTCCAGCAGCAGGGTGCCCTTGTTGGCGCGTTCGACGCGGCCGACGAGGCGCCTTCCGGGGCCGGCATGTGCGCCCGTTCTGTCGAGTTCGGAACCGAACAACTCGCTCTGGAACTCTGTCTCGGATTGCGATGCGCAATTGACTTGAACAAATGGTTTTGACCTGCGCCGGCTGATCTGGTGCAAGGCACGCGCGGCGGTTTCTTTGCCGACGCCGGTATCGCCCGTAATCAGAACGTCGACATCGGCTTCCGCGATTTTCGCGAGGATGCTGCGGAGATTCACCATCACCGGGCTATTACCCAGCGGTTCGGAATCCGCGCGCGAACTTTGGGCCTGGACCGACCGCAGTTCCCGGTTCTCCAAGGTCAGGCGCCGCTTTTGTATGGCCCTGCCGGTGGACAGAAGCAGGTCTGTCCCCGAAAACGGCTTCGTCAGGAAATCATAGACACCCTCCTTCATGGCCTGAACGGCCATTGGGATGTCGCCGTGTCCCGTCAGAAGAATGACGGGAATGTCCGGATCGATTTCCTGAATGCGCCGGAAAACGCCCAAGCCGTCCATTCGCGGCATTCTGACGTCGCTGAGGACCACTCCCGCAAAGGACGGGACAATGTGCTTGAGCGCGTCGCTCCCGTTCGAAAACGCTTGCACGGTAAAGCCGGCGATTTCCAGAGATTGTACATGGGCGGCAAGAAAATCCGCATCATCGTCGATAAGGATGATATCAGACATTTCTAAGCCCGGACTTCAGGCGCCACCTTGCGCAGCTTCAACGTAAATAAGGCTCCGACCGGGCCGTTGTCCGCAGTCAGTTCGCCGCCGAAATCGCGGATGATGTCGTGGGCGATGACAAGCCCCAGTCCCAACCCCGATACCTTCGTCGTCACGAAGGGCGTAAATATCTGGGATAGAACCGTCGCAGTCAGGCCCGGTCCGTTGTCGCCGATTTTCAGATAGACCCAGTCGTCATCCATCGTGGCCGTGATTCTGACCTCAGGTTTTTTGGTGTTCTCCAGGGCTTCATAAGCGTTTTGCAGCAAGTTCACCAAGGCTTGCTCCAGGCGAAAGCGCCCGCCGATGACCATGATTTTCGCATCGATTGCCTCGCGGACCAGGTGCACTTTGTTGCCTCTGGACCTTGGCCTGTTCAACAACAGCGCCGAGTTGAGCGTGTCGTTCAGCGAAACGGGTTCGGCATGGCTGGTGCCTTTGCGGGAGAATGCCTTCAACTCGCTCGTGATATGGCCGATGCGCTCATTGAGCCGAATGATGTTCGACAAATTCTGCTCGACGACTCCCTGCTGCCGCTTGCCGGGCTTCTGCTCCAGCATGGTGATACAGTTTTCGGCTAGCGCGCGCATCGCCGCCAGCGGTTGGTTGATCTCGTGCGCAACGCCCGCCGTAATCTGACCCAGTTGTGCCAGTTTGTTGGCTTGCACGAGGTCTTCCTGCAAAGCGTTGAGCCGGCCTTGCGCCTGCTGGCGCTCGAGCATTTCGCGCGAAAGCCGGTCGTTTGCTTCCTGCAACTCAACGGTTCTCGATGCGACGTCCCTTTCGAGGTCGTCGCGGTACATTCGTTCCGCGGTCCTGCGCTCCTCGGCCAGTCGGCGCCTTCGCCACAACCAAGCCAGCAAAGTTCCGAGCAGACATACCGTCAACGACGCGACAAGCGCAGCGTTTAGCGCCGCCTTATTAGCCTCTTTGAGAGAGCTGAAAAGCGAAAGCCGCCAGCTGTCGATCTGCGCGGGTAAGATGGTGACGATCTGCGCCGGAAGAGGGCGGGGTGTCTTCTGAAATCGCCGTTCGCGATTGCTGCTTAACAGGACTTCACCGGACGCACTGGTGACGAACGTAGCCGAGTCGGGCTGGCGCCAAGACGCCTCGATCGCGTCGAACTCGACCTTGACGACCACCACACCGGCCGGCCGGCCCCCGGCACTTATGCGCCGCGCGATATAAAGCCCCGGCCTCCGGCTGACCGTGCCGAGCGCAAACTGTTGGCCTTCGCCGTAACGAAGCGCGTCGGAAAAGTAGCGGCGGAAACTGTAATTGCTTCCGACGAACGACGTCGGCAGCGCATAGTTGCTGGCCGACAACGTCCTTCCGTTTTTATCCACGATATAGATGTCGGCGGAATTTGTTTCGCGCTGCAGCCGCTCGAGCTTTTGGGAGATTGCCAACGATTTGTCGGGGGTCGGCTCCGTGACGGCAGAAATCACGCCGGCGTCTTCTGCCAGAATGGCCGGCACCGAATGCTGCTTGTCGAATTCGCTCTTCAGGACGGCAATTTGCTGCTCCGCCATGGCGCGGCTGTCGCTTGCGAGATGGGCGTATTCCTGGCGATAGGCGACGGAGTACACGCCGGCAGCCGCAAGGCCCGCGACCACGAACACGGCTACGATAATCTCTCCGGCAACCGGCATCCGCCCATGGACGAGATTCGCTCCCCACCGCCACCAATTCTGCGATGCCCCAGCGAGCCCCACGTGCGAATTATTGCACATTCTGCGAATTGCCTGTGTGGATACATGCACAAAAAAAAGCGCCGATCTATGCAATTCAATAGCTTATGGGCGTTTATACACCCGATGGGCGCCTTCCCTCAAGCGCGTTATGGTTCCTGCAGAGTTGAGAACAACAACGAGTGCTGGTCACTGCGAGCTTGGAGTAACGGCCTTGAAGGTCGAGTTTGATGTGAACGCCCTGACTACGGGAGCGGCGCCTTCTGCTCCACGCAAGAGCGGGCAAGGCTTGTTCATCGCAGTGCTGCTGGCCACGGGCGCGGGCGTCCTGTTGGGGCTGTATTTTCCCAATTTGGCAGTCGAGCTGAAGCCGCTCGGCGATTTTTTCATCAAGATCATCAAGCTCATCATTCCGCCGGTCATCTTCCTCACGGTCGTCACCGGCATGGCGAGTATGGGCAGCGTCGGCCGTTTGGGCCGGGTGGTCGTGAAGGCCTTGGTCTATTTCACGGTCCTGTCCTTGGTCGCCCTGCTGCTCGGTCTGACGGCGGCGAACACGTTTCATCCCGGCACCGGCATCAATGCGAGCTTGTCGTCTTTCGACACCAAGGCGCTCAGCGGCTACTTGTCGTCGGCGAACGAACTCACGCTTTCCTCGTTTTTTGCCTCTTTGGTTCCGAGTTCTCTGCTCGGCGCATTCGTCGACGGCAACATCCTCCAGGTTCTGCTGGTGTCGATCGTCTTCGGTCTCAGCATGTCGCTGGCTGGAAACCGGGTGCGGCCTTTGACCGTCGTCCTCGACGCTATGTCCCACGCGGTGTTTCGGATGGTGGATTTGCTGATGTACCTCGCGCCGCTCGGGGCACTCGGGGCCATGGCGTTCACCATCGGCAGGTTCGGCGTTGCGACCCTGACCAATCTGGCCGGACTCGTTCTTCTCTTCTATGCGACCTCGTTCGTGTTCATGTTCGTCGTATTGGGCATCGTCGCGGCCCTCAGCGGTTTTTCGATCTTCCGGCTCTGCGCCTATCTGAAAAACGAGGTGCTCGTCGTCCTCGGCACGAGCTCGTCGGAATCCGTTCTGTCGCCACTGATGGAGAAGCTGGAAGACGCGGGATGTTCGCGGTCGATCGTGGGAGTTGTGGTTCCGACCGGTTACTCGTTCAATCTCGACGGCACCAACATCTACCTGTCGCTGGCAGCGGTTTTTCTGGCACAGGCGCTGAACCTTCATCTCGGCTGGCAGCAGCAGCTGGTGATCGTCGGCGTGGGCATGATCAGTTCCAAGGGCGCGGCCGGCGTCACCGGAGCCGGATTCGTCGCGCTTGCAGCGACTCTCTCGGTTGTGCACGACATTCCGCTCTCCAGCCTCGCCATCATCTTCGGAGTAGATCGGTTCATGTCGCAATGCCGGTCGCTGACGAATTTCTTCGGCAATGCGGTCGCCGCGCTCGTGATCGGGCGCTGGGAAGGAGAATTGGATCGGGCGCGGCTCGCCGATGCTCTTGGCGTAAGGCGCCGCAAGCCAGTCGGCCGCACAGCGCAGCAATTGTCGGTATCAGAAAAAAGTGACGCGTAAATGTCCAGGAGATCAATCAACAACCAAGCAGGGGGAAACAAATGTCAAAGTCGATTTGGGCATACGGGACCGCTCTTCCGCTTCTATTCAGCATGACGGCAGCCCACGGGCAGGATACGGCCCAGCCCATGGAGACTATCGTCGTCACCGGTTCGCACATTGCCGGCGCGCAGACGACAAAAGCGCTACCCATAACGGTCCTTGACCAATCTCAGATAGAAGCACTCGGCACCGTCGGCGGCGACGATCTGTTGCGCTCAATCCCTTCCATGGGGCCGGTGCAGTTCAACTCCTCGACCGGACAGGCGACCAGCAACTCGGCTCGCGGTGATATCGGGTCCATCGATCTGCGCGGCGCGGGCTTGGGAAATACGCTGGTCCTGGTGAACGGGCGTCGCATCGCGACCTATCCCACCAGCCAGTCAAAGGGGAACGTACCTCTCCTCACCTACAACTCGAATGCCCTTCCGACCGTTGGAATCGATCGTACCGAGATTCTGCGCGACGGCGCCGCCGCCATTTACGGCACCGATGCGGTCGCGGGTGTGATCAATTTCGTGACGCGCACGGATTTCGAGGGCGTCACCGCCAAGGTCAACTACGGCTTTGCGGAAGGTACCCACCGCCGCGAATGGCAGACCGATTTGTTTGCGGGGCACAATTTCGCCAACGGGCGCGGCAACGTCTCGCTGGCCGTGACCGTGTACGATCGCGCTGCGCAATTACCGAGCGACGAGCCCTATACGGCCTCACAAGATCTGCGCCCCTATTTCGCGGCCAATCCCGATTTCAACACCAGTTCGGCACCCGACAACCGGGGCAATCAAGGCGCCTGGCCGGCTCTGGTTGCGCTGAGCGCGACCGGCGGAACCTTGACCAGCGCCATCAAGCAGGGCACGACCGCGATCACGACGTCGGCGGGGTCCTTCCATATCCAGCCGAACACGATTTCCAAATGCGTGGCCACGCTGGCAAACAACCTGTGCATCGCCACGGGCACCGTTCCTTACACCACCACAGCAAATGCGCTCAGATACGATTCCTATCTGGACGATCTGGTGACGATCGCGCCGGGCGTGAGCCGGCAAAACGCGTCGTTGAACGCACACTACGACGTCAGCAACAATCTGACGGTCTATGCCGAGTTCGATTATTACCACGCGGTATCGCACGGCCTCACCACCCAGCCGACCGCGCTGGTGGCCACCGGAATTCCGGCCTCGAATTATTATAATCCGTTAGGTCCGGTGAAATTCGCTGACGGAACGACCAATCCCAACCGCCTGGCGAACCTGACCAGTGTGCCGGCAGGCGGGCTGCCGATGACGTTTGCGACCTATCGCTTCAACGACCTCGGTCCCGATCACATCGATGTCTCCAGCTACCAGGATCGCTTCATACTGGGGGCAAAGGGTAGAATAGCGGGATTCGATTGGGATTCAGCACTGCTCTATGCCGAAGCCCAAGCCATCGACCATTCCGATGGCGTCAACAGCACGGCGCTCGCGACCCAATTGGGATTGTCCACACCCGACGCTTATAATCCGTTCAATGGCGGCTGCATGCCCGATCCCTCCACCGGCCTCGTCACGCAAGGTGGCGACTGTACGCCGAGCTCGCCGGCCGCGCTCAACGCCATCCGCCTGCGCCTCAAGCGCTTGGACTTCACCTCGCTGATGAACGTCGACTTGAAGGTATCGCGCTCCGATCTCTTCGCGCTGCCGGCAGGCAATGTCGGGATTGCCGTCGGGCTTGAGTTCCGCGACGAAAATCACGCCGACGACCGCGACCCCAATACCAACGGCACGATCACCTTCACGGACCCCGTTCTGAATACGGTCACGCCCAGCAACGCTGCCGGCGTGAACGTCACGCCGAGCACCCACGGCGCCCGCACAGTTTTTTCCGCCTATGGCGAGCTTGCCGTGCCGGTGATCTCGCCGGAGATGGGCATTCCGCTTGTGAAACAGGTCGAGTTGCAGATCGCCGGCCGTTACGAGAACTACTCGGACTTCGGCGGCGTGGCCAAACCAAAGGCCGCTGTGGCGTGGGATGTCATCGACAGTGTGCGCCTGCGCGCTTCCTGGGAACAGGGCTTCAAGGCGCCTAATCTGGAAACCACCTCTCAATTCACCTTCAGGCGTGCCCAGACCGTTACCGATTGGTATCGCTGCCAGGCCGCATACAACAAGGGCACGCTGACGAACTTCAATGCTTGCACGTATAAGTACGGCGTCTCCTACAACGAGAGCGGCAACCCGAGTCTCCAACCCGAAAACAGCGAGATGTTTTCTTACGGTGTGGTGCTGCAGCCGACCTTCATGCCGGAGAGTTGGGGCAATTTAACCGTCACCGCTGACCGTTGGACCCTCCATCAGGTGAACATTGTTGGCGTCATCGGTTATGCCAACATTGCCGTGCAGGATTACGTCAACCGCATGCAGGGCGGATCCGGCAATGCGAACATGATCCGCACCGCTCCGACGGTCGACGACGTTGATTTCTATGCGGGATCCGGTTTGGCGCCGGTGGGAACCCCCGCCACCGTCAACGACACGTTCCAGAACATGCAACCGCAGACCATCAGCGGCGTGGACCTCAGCTTGGCGTGGAGCAAGAACACCGACGAGATTGGCTCGTTCGACACCACGATCGATGCCACGTATCTCGATAAGTTCTTCCAACCGCCGCCCACCCCGGTACAGGCGCTGTTCGACGCGCGTAACGCCGGCGTGATCAATGCGGCGACGCCGTTGACCAACGGTGCAAGCCAAATCGAGCAGCTTGGCAATCCGCGCTGGCGTGCGCTCGCGACGTTGACTTGGCGCCTCGATCCCGTACAAGTCGGCGCCTCCCTGCAATACATCGGGCAGACGCAGGACTACAACTTCCTGTCAACGAGCGGCGCCGCGTACTATGTCGGCTCCTTAACGACCGTCAACCTCTACGGCGAGTACAAGCTGAGCCAAATCGGCTTCGTCCACGACGTGCGTCTGCGCATCGGCGCGCGAAATCTGTTGGATCAGCAGCCGCCGCTGGAATCCGATGGCTACAATGGCTCGCTGTTCCAGCCTTACGGCCGCTACCTCTATTTCAGTATCGGCGCATCCCTGAACTAGGATCTGCATAGTGTTTTTGGGAAAGCGAGGTCCGAGTTTGCGGCGGTTCACAATGTTCGCGGTGCTGGTTGGTTTGAGCCTGACCATCGCCGCGAACGGTGGGCCGCCGGCGCCGGCCGGAGGCAATGGCGCTGCACGTGGAGTCCTACGGTCCTGGCCGGGCCGCTCGCGACAAGCCGCGCCGCGCGCACGGCATTGCCCGAAGGCGTTGCCGGCCGCGACGCGGTGTTATGCCGGCTCCGACGTTAACGGGGCCTATTACTGGATCGCCGTTCCGCTGCATTGGAACCACGTCCTTGTGGTCCATGCCCATGGCGGTCCCTCTCTGGCGCCCCCCAAGGCGACGTCGCCGGTATCCGCTTTGCAGCGTTCTGCTGTGATCGTGGCCGAAGGTTTCGCTTATGCCGGATCGAGCTATCGCCATGCCGGATTCGGTGTGCGTGACGCCGCTGAAGACACCGATAATCTGCGCAAGATATTTTGGACGGCCTTTGGCCGACCACATTACACCTTGCTGCATGGCCAATCTTGGGGTGCCAATGTCGCTGAAAAGACCGCTGAGATCTACGGAGTGGAGAAGGGAAGACCGGTCTACGACGGCGTCGTGCTGACGAGCGGCATTCTGGGCGGCGCCATGTCGTACGATTTTCGCGCCGATCTGCGTGCTGTATATCAATTTTACTGTCACAATCTGCCGCGGCCCGATGAACCTGCGTATCCGCTCTGGCAGGGGCTTGCCGCCGACAGCACGCTGAAGATGAAGGACATCGACGCGCGCGTGAACGAATGCACGGGCGTCAACGAGCCCGCCTCACGGCGCACGGCCGTTCAACAGCGTGCGCTGACGAACATCCTCAACATTATCCATGTCCCGGAACGAAGTCTCGTATCTCATATGGACTGGGCGACGCTCACGTTTCGCGATCTGGTGTTGCGCCAATTGCGAGGGAAAAGCCCTTTCAGCAATATCGGCGTCGTCTATGCCGGTTCGGATGACGATGCGGCCCTGAACAACGGTGTCGACCGGTTCGCGGCGACCCGGCAGGGGGTCGATTTGCTTTCTTATGACGCGGACATGACCGGCCGATTGAATGTGCCCACCTTGACGATGCACGCCGAAGACGACCCCACCGCGTTTGTCGAGTTGGAACATGCTTTCAGCGAGAAGGTTGCAGAGGCCGGACGTCTTCACCTTTTGATGCAGAGCTTTACCACGGAACACAACCACGCGAACGAAGCAACGCCCGAATATGCTGCGCTGTTTCGGGCCATGATGGACTGGATCACAAGGGGCGACCGGCCGACCGGGTCATCGCTCGAGGCTTTGTGCGAAAGCGCAAAAACGAGCTATGGCGAGGAATGCCATTTCGATCCGCTATTCGTTCCAAAACCGCTTTCGACGCGCGTCTACCGGCGTGTGATGTCGCCGCCGGAGAATTGAGCCCTGCCTGCCGGTCCATTCGCTTGGGCAGCGGCTCCAGGTTGGAAAGACAAAAGATAGAGAGACCGATGGTCAGCGAATTCCACCAAAACATTACCGACGAAGAAATTCTTGCTTTTCACGCGGGCGACAAACCGGGCAAGATCGAAATTGTTCCGACCAAGCCAATGTCGTCACAGCGCGACCTCTCGCTGGCCTATTCGCCGGGCGTGGCGGTGCCGGTCAGGGTGATCGCGGCCAAGCCCAATGCGGTCTACGACTACACCGCCAAAGGCAATCTGGTGGCGGTGATTTCCAACGGAACGGCAATTCTCGGCCTGGGCGATCTCGGGGCGCTGGCCTCCAAGCCGGTGATGGAGGGCAAGGCGGTCCTGTTCAAACGCTTCGCCGATGTGGACACCATCGATATCGAAGTCGATACCCACGACGTCGACGCCTTCGTCAATTGCGTGCGCTATCTCGGTCCGACATTCGGCGGCATCAACCTCGAGGACATCAAGGCGCCCGAGTGTTTCATGATCGAACAGCGCCTCAAAGAACTGATGGACATCCCGGTCTTCCATGACGATCAGCACGGCACCGCCATCATCTGTGCCGCCGGCGTGATCAACGCGCTGCAACTGACTGGACGCAAGATCGGCGACATCAAGGTGGTAGTGAACGGCGCCGGCGCCGCCGGCATCGCCTGTCTTGAACTGCTGAAGACGATGGGCCTGCCCAACGGCAATGCCGTACTGTGCGATTCCAAGGGAGTCATCTACCGAGGTCGCACCCAGGGCATGAATCAGTGGAAGAGCGCCCACGCCGTCGACACCCGCGACCGGACCCTGGAAGAGGCGATCAAGGGCTGCGATGTCTTCCTCGGACTTTCGGTGAAAGGTGCTGTAACCCAGGAGATGGTGATGACCATGGCCAAGGCGCCGATCATCTTCGCCATGGCCAATCCCGATCCCGAGATCACGCCGGAAGACGCGAAAGCGGTGCGGCCCGACGCCATTGTCGCCACGGGGCGCAGCGACTATCCCAACCAGGTGAACAACGTCCTCGGCTTCCCCTACATCTTCCGCGGCGCCCTCGACGTGCGCGCCCGCGAAATCAACTTGCCGATGAAGATTGCCGCCGCTGAAGCGCTCGCAACTCTGGCGCGCGAAGACGTGCCCGACGAAGTCGCCACCGCATATCACGGCGCCCGTCCGACTTACGGCGCCGATTACATCATCCCGTCGCCCTTCGACCCGCGCCTCATCAGCCGCGTCTCCACAGCGGTGGCCGAAGCGGCCATCAAAACCGGTGTGGCGAGGCACGCCATCGCCGATCTCGACAGCTACCGCACCGAGTTGTCGGCGCGCCTCGATCCCTCCGCCAATCTGTTCCATCGCCTCACCACCATCGTGCGCACCAATCCAAAGCGCGTGGTTTTTTCCGAAGGCGAAGAACCCTGCGTAGTGCGCGCCGCCGCTGCCTTCCAGCAGGCCCATCTCGGCAAGGCAATCCTGATCGGACGCCGCGACGTGGTGCAAAGCACGATCCGCAGCCTCGGCCTTGAAAACGGATCGGAACTCGAAATCCGCGTGCCGCACTCGGCGCGGGAGGCTGCTCCCTACATCGATATGCTCTACAAGCGCCTGCAGCGGCGTGGCCCGCTTTATCGCGACTGCGTGCGGATGGTGACCAACGACCGCAACGTCTATGCCGCCTCGATGCTGGCGGCGGGCGATGCCGACGCCATGGTTTCGGGCGTCACGCGTAATTACTCCACAGTCCTCAACGACGTGCGCAAGGTGCTCGATGTGCCCATCGGACAGCGTCCCATCGGCGTGCTCGTCATCTTCGCCAAGGGCCGGGTGATCTTCGCGGCCGATACCAGCGTGCTTGAACTGCCGAACTCCGAGCAGCTTGCCGACATCGCGATAGAGGCCGCGCGTGTCACGCGGCGTTTCGGCTTCATCCCGCGCGTGGCGATGTTGGCGTCTTCTACCTTCGGATTCCCGCGCAGCGAAAGAAGCGAACGCGTGGTGGAGGCAGTGCACATCCTCGACAGACGCCAGGTCGATTTCGAATATGACGGCGAAATGGCGGTCGACGTGGCGCTGGACCGCCAGAAGATGGCGATCTATCCGTTCTGCCGCCTGACCGACACCGCCAACGTGCTTGTCATGCCGGCGGTGCATTCGGCCCAGATCGCCACGAAACTGCTTGGGCAGATCGGCGGTATATCGATGCTCGGACCCTTTCTGGTCGGCCTCGAAAGACCCGTCCAGATCGTCTCCCTCGGCGCCAATATGACCGAGATCTACAACGCCGCATTGGTCGCCTCGTTGTAAGGCACTTCGGAGGCAATGATTCACCGCTGGCGTCGAATGTAAATCGCCGTCAACTGTCGACGCCCCTTTCATCGATCGCGCCAATGGATTGGGACGCCGATCGGCATTCAACAGGCGCGCCGGATGACAGATAGAGTATTTGGAGGACTGGGATGACTAGCGAAAAAACGTCGAACGACCGGCAAACGCTCTTCAAAATGAACTGGTCGATGATGATTTTCTATTTGTCATTGGCATTGGTTCTGATCGGAAATATCGGCGCGTATTATCTCCAGACCGACGGCGGCAATATTGATGTCATGGAGATCAAAATTCCGACCGAAAACGGCCAGTGGGTTACCGCCAATTTGTTCAAGCCGGTATCGGCCACCGTAGACAACAAAGCGCCTGCGATTGTTGTGTGCCCGGGCTTTCAGCGAAGCAAGGAGACATTGGCAAACTACTCGATAGAGCTGGCTCGCCGTGGAATGGTCGTTATCACGATCGATCCCTACAACCAGGGCGCATCCAGCTCGTCAATGGAGAAACAGTCGGCCACTCGTGAGGGATACGGCATAGTTGCTGTAGTGGAATATATCTACGACACGCCCAACCTCAATTACATAGACAAGACTAAGATCGGCGCAACAGGCTATTCGGCAGGTGGAAATGCAGCGCTGGCCTCAGCCTCCATTTTTGGCAAACGCTACGCGGATGCTCTGGACAATGCGGCCAATGACACGGAGCGCGATTTAGCCAAGTCCCAAAGCAAGCTGGCCGCAATTTTCATTGGCGGTTATGTCAGGAGCCTTACAGATAAGAATCTGAGGCACCTGAATGCCAACGTCGGCATGGATTATGCGTTCTACGACGAGGGCAGCTACAGAAACGCAAACAAAAATGCCGATATGCGCAATGCGCCGGAAGCCCTGCGCCTGGTGAATAGTATTTTTCCAAAGGACAAGCGGCTTTCTAAAATTGAGATCGGCAAGATCTATGGGAACCCGACCAACCGCACGATGCGGGTGGTGCATAATACCCGGGATATCCATCCCCTGATGACATACACCTCGGCTCATGTGAGCAACCTGGTCAATTTCTTCACGACGGCTTTCGATATGAAGCCGGCTCTTCCTGCATCCAATCAAATCTGGATGATCAAGGAGTTGTTCAACCTCCTGTCCTTCTTGGGAGCGCTGCTGTTCATCGTTCCGTGTGCCGCCTTGCTGCTGCGCGTCCCGGTGTTCCGTTCACTGGCGCAGCCCGTTCCTCGCGCGCTGCCCATGCCCAACAGGAAGGGCAGAATAATATTCTGGAGCATATTTGCGGTCTCTGCCGCCATAGCCTGTTATCTCTTTGTGCCCTGCGCGCGAGCGACCTCTATTTTCTTCCCGACAGCAAGTAGTTCGATGCAGACATGGTGGTTTCCGCAGAGCATGAACAACGCCGTGCTGCTGTGGGCAGTCGCAAACGGCACCATCGGCCTGATCGTCTTCTTTTTGAATTATCATCTGTTCGGCAAAAAGAGCGGCGTTTCCCCGGATATGTGGGGCATCAGGACGAATCCGAAGGAATTGTTCAAGACGCTCTGTCTGGCCCTTACGGTGTTTGGCGCTTTTTATAGTTTGCTCTTTGCATCATACGCCGTTTTCCATACTGACTTCAGATTCTACTTTGTTGCAGCCTCTGCCGATTTCCCTGCGATAACGTGGCTGGTGGCGCTCGAATATCTCCCGCTTTTCTTCATTTTCTATCTCGGCAATTCCATCCGCGTAAACAGTGCCAGCCGCTTCGACGGCCAAAAGGAATGGATCAGCATGCTGATCATGGGGCTGGGCAACTCTGTCGGCCTGATGGCGATAGTCGCGTTGCAGTACACAACCCTGGCCTATACGGGCACCGTTTTTTGGACGACCGAATGGCTGTACATCGATATGCTCTATGGAATCATACCGATGATGTTTATCCTTCCATACTTCAATCGCTATTTATTCAGGTTATCCGGCAAGGTCTACCTGGGGCCGGCGGTTACCTGTCTCATTTTCATAATGATGCTGATGACCGACAGTATCAGCTATAACCCTCTTCGTTAGGAGGGGCTCACAGCTTGGCCGCTAATGGGCTTGTCCTTGAGATCGCATGACGTCTCGCGGCTTCAGGCACCGGCTTGCCGCGTGCAGTCGACGACCACCTTCTGAAACAGGCCGCCGAAGAAGCGCTGCCGCGTCAGCTTGAAGCCGGCACACGTCGGCGGCAGCAGCTCGGCCATGTCGTTCCACCACAGATCGAGCGCGAACGGCTCGAAGATCGCCAGGAACACGCACCACAAATAGCGGAACGGATTCCAGGCGAACGGCTTGGCGAAATCGACGATCAACACCCGGCCGCCGGGTTTGACCACCCGGAACGCCTCGCGCAGCGTTTTCGCGCGCGCCTCCCGCGGCTGCTCGTGCAGGAGGAAGAACAACATCACGTCGTCGTAGTTTTTCGACGGCAGATCCAGCCGCGTCGAATCCATGTTGAGGAACCGCACGTGATCCATCCCGGCCACTTTGGGCGCGAGATTGCTGAGCTGGATCGGCAGCACGTCGACCACATCGAGCGCGGCCACCCGGCGTGCGAGGCGCGGCGTGACGTCGCCGTAAACGCACGCGATCTGCAGCACATTGCGCGGCCGCGCTGCGGAGAACTCGGCAACCGCGGCGTCGCGCAGACGCCGGTAGTTGCACAAGAGGATCAGATTGACGATCCAAAGATGGTCCCAGAACGCCACCGCCCAGGGATGGATATAGGCCCACCAATAGTTCCTTCTGAGATATTCGGGAACCGGTACTCTGCCTGCGGACGAACGCGCGTCCGCGCAGGTTTCGAAGTCGTACGCATCAATTGTCTTGTCCATTGCCCTGTCCCGGCTCGCGGTGCCAAATGCAGTCGTTTTGTTAGCGCCCATTCGCCGGCGGCGCCGTGCCCAATACGACGTAAATTGTCCTTGCCGCGAAGGCCGCTTCCGCCGGGGGCGTCAGATGCTCAACATGTCGCAGGCAAAGCCCTCCGGGCCGTCGCCATAGCCCCGCGGAGCCGAGGCAATCGTCGCGTTGGCGATCCGCGTGACGTGACGAAGGTGGGTGTGGCCGTGAATCCAGGTGAGCGGAGCCCAATCCGAAATCTCCGCCAGCATGTCCGAAGCATAGGACGGGGCGAAGGACGCCGCCCTTGTGCCGATGGCCTGACGGACCGGGGCGTGGTGCGTCACCACAAGGATTTCCGGCCGCGGCGTCTCGGCGGCCAGCCTGCGCATCTGGGCGGCGAGCCATGCCCGATGGTCGCGGTGCAGGCTCAGCGCCTGCTCCGGCTGGAACATGCCGCCGTTCCATCCGATGGTCTGGTGATCGCTCATCGCACGGGCGGCGTTCTGCATGGCCGCGTCGGCGTCGCCGTCAAGGCGATAGTCCGTCCACAAGGTGCAATCGAGCACGACGAGCAGGCGCCCGTCGATCCAAAGGCGCGCCAGATTGCAGTCCAGAAACAACACCCGCCCGTCGGTGTTCCAGGCTGCGCGGCGCAGTCGCGGCAGCAAGGCCGCCAGATCGTGACCGTAGGCTTCGTGGTTTCCCGCCACATAGACGGCGGGAGCGCCGATCAGCCGGGCGACGGCATCGGCATGGGCGACGCCCTCGACGCCGATGTCGATGTCTCCGGCGAGCACGACGAGATCGGCTCCCTCGGCCGGAGCCAGCGCCCGCTTCAGCGAGAAGGCGCCCGCGGCACCGTTGGGCGCGGCGCGGTCGAACTCGAGGTGAAGGTCGCTGAGATACGCGATACGCATGGCGTGCCTCAGAACCGCAGACCGGACAACAAAAGGAACAGCGTGGAGGCAGCGAAGACGAGGGCGGCGGCCTGCCAAAGCCGCAGCGGGCTGATCCGCAATCTCGCCAATCCGCCGGGCCTGGCGTCGCCGCGCACCAAGCCGCTTTCCAAAGCGTGCGCCAGCGCCTCGGCATCGGCAAAACGCTCCGCCGGCCGCTCCGCGATCGAGCGGCGTATGCACTCGCCGAGCCAGGCGGGAAGATCGGGCCGCAATCGCGACAGCGGCAGGCGTTCGCGCCGCCCGAAGGGGAACTTTCCGCCCGCGAACATGCGATAGATCGTGACGCCCAGCGAGAACACTTCGCTGCGTATGCCGGGCGGCGTTCCGGAAAAAAGCTCCGGCGCCATGTAGCGCGCCGTGCCGCCCAGGCGGTCTTCCTCGGGATCGTCCACGCCCGCCAGATAGGCCAAGCCGAGGTCGAGCAACAGGACGTTGCCGTCGCTCACCAGCATGACGTTCTCGGGCTTGATGTCGCGATGGATCACGTCGCGCTTGGCGAGTTCGGTGACGCCGGTACACAGCTTCAAGGCGATGCCGATGCCCTCGGCCAGCGACACGCGGGGCGAATGGCCCAGGCGCTTTTCCAATGTCTCGCCGCGATAGAACGGCATGGCGAGATAGAGGCAGGACTGGCGGTCGGGCGAAAGCTCGAGATAGCGCGCGACGCAGTTGGCGCGAATGGTCGTTCCCACCCACGCCTCGCGCAGGAAGCCGGCGCGAAATACCTGGTCCGCCAGCATCGAGGTGAGCGGAAACTTGATGACGACATCCCGGTTGTCGATTTCGTCCCAGGCGCGCTTGAGCAGCGTATAGCGGCCGCGATTGATGGTGCGCCCGACACGGAAGCCGTCGAGCAGTTCGCCCTCGCGCGGCGGGCGGCGCAGCGGCAGGGCGGCAAAACGCGCGGCGGCATCCTCATAGGCAAGGCCAGGCCGCTCGCCGACGTCGATCACGAGGATGGTGGTGGTTTGAGCGCCCGCCTGGGCAAGACCGGCATCGACCCGCCGGGCGGCTTCGCCCGGGTCGGCGCAGGATGCCATGATCTGCTTGATCGCGGCCATGTCGGTGCGGACCGACGCGCTCGCGCTGAGCAGAAGGAAGCGTTCGCCGGCGTGAACCTCCAGCTCGAAATGATCGATGCGGGCGACTTCATCCGCACCAAGCAGTCGCGAGGAGTTGGCCACCGCCACCGTTCCGGGCAGGCGGTCGGGCGTCACCGGCGTCAATTCGCCCTCGCGCAAGCTGAAGATGCGGCAATGACCGATGTGCACGACGTCGACGCGACGCCCCGCCAGCAGCATCGCGGAAAACGAGGCGTACATCTCGCGTCCGGGCGGGCAACCCTTCGACTGGCCGTAAAGCCATGTGTTGATGCTGGAGAGCGAACTTGCCGCCGCGCGCCACGGCGTCAGCGTTTCGCCCGCGCCGAAATAGCCTTCCGCGAAGCTGTTGACGGCGATCTGCGCCGCTTCCCACGCACCCGCCGACGTCGCCACCGCTGCCACGATGCCGCGCGCCTGGCTGCCGAGATCCTCGCCGTTGTAGATGGCATGGAAGTCCGGCGACGTCGCGCCGCCTTGCCTGGTCGCCGCGCCGATAAAAAGAGACCAGCCGCAACCCTTCACGGTCCCGGCCGCTTTGTCCGTTGCAGCCTTGTCCTCGAC
>Ga0187810_10000178_pt1 | contig 29616 bp, 22 predicted proteins | sample NC_wetland_sal_i_9_FD_132963 | JGI IMG/M metagenome (GOLD analysis project Ga0187810, IMG submission 132963) | Wetland sediment microbial communities from Neuse River Estuary, North Carolina, USA - ASW_5 | ecosystem: Environmental > Aquatic > Freshwater > Wetlands > Sediment | place: USA: North...
CTGTCGAATTTGGGCGCAGGAGGGGATTCCATGAGCGATGCTGCCGGTCAGGGCGAACGCCATCACGAAGACATCGAACGCATCGAAACCGTTTCCAGTACCACCACACCCTGGGGCGTGCGTCTGGCCTTCGGCATTGCCGGACTTTTGCTTCTGGCCGGCGCCTTCGTCGCCTGGCAGTTCCGCGGCGTGATGACGGGATCGGTGGCCGAAGCCATGCCCTGGATCATCGCCGCCGCCGTGCTGCTGGGCGCGGGCGCCGTCCTGGAATCGGTCACCACGGAAATCTGGGTTGCGGTGATCGTGGGTATTTTCGCGGTGGCGATTGCGTTCATTGTGGTCGGCCGCGTCAGCGTCCATCCGGCGCTAGGCCAGGCCATCTTCGTCGTCGATCGTTTCACGGGCGAGGTGGAGTTGTGCGACGCCAATGCCTGCAAGGTGCTGCCGAGGAACGGCAGTTTCTTTGCGACACCGAAGTCCCATAATCTCAAGTAAGCCGGCAGACCGGCCGCGTCATCGTTCGAACGACAGGTTCCGCGCGAAGAACGGCAGCACGTGGTTCTGGAAGCGGTCGGCCACGGCGCTGATGTGATCGCCGCTGTAGACCTCGAACGAATTGGCGATGCCGTAATCGTCGAGAATGCGGTGCAGTTCGGCGGTGTCCGTGCGCAGCCCGTCCTCATCACCCACGTCCATCGCGATGGCGTGATAACGGCGCAGGTTGAAAACATACTGGTCCACCATGGCGAGCGGGGCGTTCGCCGCCCAGCGGGCGAGCACGCCAGGCTGAGGCTCGCCGTTCTTGACCGGCAGATCGAGGTAAAGCGGCGGGTTCTTGGGATCGGGCGACCACGCCGCGGCGGAAGCCAGCGTGGCGCGCGTGAAGAAGTCCAGCTTGACGGAAGCCTCCGGTGTTTTGGCCGCTTCGAGCGCCCGGGCCATCTTGCCTATGGGCGCTTGGCGCGCCGAGAGGCAGCACGGGCTCATGATATAGAGGCTGGAAAATACCTCCGGATGCTTCATGCCGATGCGCACCGTGCCGTAGCCGCCCATCGAGTGGCCGGCCAGCCCCCGGCTCATGCGCTCCGGGATGGTGCGGTAATGGCTGTCGATGTAAGCGACGAGGTCATGGGCGATGAAGTCCTCCCAGTCGCCGGTCGTCACCGAGTTGGAATACATCGAGCCGTTGTGCAGGGTTTGCGCATTCGGCAGGACGACGATCATCTCGCGTGTGCCGGTCGCAAAGGCGCCTTCGACCGTCTGCGGGGTGTGGATCTCGCCCGTCCATTTCTCGTTGCCGATGGAATAGCCATGCAGCGCATAGACCACGGGGTAGTGGCGTGCGGGCTGCTTGGCGTAGCTGGGCGGCAGATAGACGATGACGTCGCGGTCCGCGGAATCGCCCTCGAGATTACCTTCCAGCGAGGCACCGTGGACCTTGATGTGTTCGACCGTTACGGGCGCTGCGCCGGGCACCGCTGCAGGCACGATCAAGGGCGGCCGTGCGGCAGCCGCCGCTGCGGCAAGGAGCGCGAATGCGGCAGCGAGCAGGCAGAAACGAACCGTCATGTGGACCCCCTTCATTTGTCGGACATTAACACCCGGCTTCGCGTGGGACAAACGGGCTCGCCGGACCGGGGTCGCCCCAAGCCTCGCCCGCAACGGAAGACCGGCGCGCCGCCTTGCGGCGACGCGCCGGTCTTCCCGTTAGTGTTTACCCGGATCGGTGAGGGCGGCCGAGTAGCCCATTCCCTCGAACTGCGCCGCCGGTTTGACGGCTGCCCCGGACGGCTCCTTGGCCGCTTTCGGCGCTTCCGGCTTTGCGGCTTCTTCCGCGCCAAACTTCTTCATCAAGAGCGGCACCAGCGCGTTCAGGCTGCCGCCCAGCCCGGCATCGCCGCCCAGCGACAGCGCCAGGTTCTCCGGCATGAAACGCTGCGTGCCGGCGGAGAGCGCCCGCACCACGGCGATGACGGCGGTCTGGTCCTTGCCCACGGCAAGCTGCTGCGCTTCCAGGCCCTTGGCGATGGCGAGGCCCTCGGCTTCGGTGCGCACCGCGCTGGCGCGGCCGACCTTCTCCAGGCGGTAGGATTCGCCGTCCGCCTCGTTCTGCACGCCTTGCGCCTTGTTGCGGGCGATGTCGATGCCGATGGCGGAGCGCGCCAGTTCCGACTGCATGTCGGCCTTGCCGCGCGCCTGTTCGAGTTCCAGGCGCTGGCCCTGCGCTTTTTCCTCGGCCTTGTAGGTTTCCTGCTGCTGGTTGGCGATTTCGCGCGTGGTCAGCACGGAAACGAGCTGCTCGGGGAAGATCACGTCCTGGATGTAGACCCCGCGGGTTTCGATGCGGTACTGCTTCAGCTTCTCGGTGATGTGATCCTGCGCCTGCTGCTGCACCTCCTGGCGCTTCTCGATGAAGTCGATGGCGGGCATCGACTGCAGCTTGTCGCGGAAGTGGTTGCCGACGGCGGCCTGCAAGACCTCGGTGACCAGGTTCAGCATGGTGCCGACGATGGAGATCACCTTGGGCGCTTCGGTGTCGGGCACATGGATCTGCACTTGCAGGTCGATGTCGAAGACGAAGCCTTCCTTCGACTTGGCGGTGATCTGCTTCAAGGATTTGTCGAGATCATGGGCCTGCGAGGTTGCGTCGGCCCAGTTCAGCGTCAGGATGAAGGTGGGCACGATCTCGGCGGAATAGCAGCGCGGATTGATGGCGTATTTGCCGGTGCGCAAAGGCTCCTGCCAGATGCCGCGATGGCCGGGACGCACCAGGCTGCCGAACTTGAAATCGGCGCCCGACGTATCTTCGGTGGCCAGCCCGACATAGGCCTTCAGCACCGCCACCTCGCCCTGGTTGACCACCAGCATCGGCACCAGTTCGACCGAGACCAGGAAGGGGTTGAGGTTGTAGGCGCCGTACATCAAGGGATCGTGCTGCAGGCCGATGCGTCCGCCGTGGTCGAGGAAGGCCTGGAAGTCCTGGTAGTTGTTGTGGACCTCGTTCTTCACCGCCAGGATCGACTCCACCAGGTCGCTGTCCTTGCTGTCGGGCTTGGCTTCCAGCGCCGCCAGATCGGCGAAATCGCCGATGCGGTTGGCGATGGCGCCCTTGGGCAGGGGCGGGCCTTCGAAGGTGGTGACGATGCCGATCATGTCCACCACGCGTCCGCCGCCGAACACCTTGGGTTCGATGCGCACCACGTTGAGCTGGTCGGGATTGAGGCCGAAGGTTTCGGGCTTGAGGCCGTGCCGGCGTTCCAGCGCGGCATAGGCTTCGTCGATGGGTACGCCGTAGACGAGGTCCTTGGTGATTACCAGGAAGCCGACCGGGTGGATGGGCACCACCGTGCCCGGCGGCAGCACCGGACGCTGCACGCCCTTCTGTCCGCCGCCGTTCGCGAAGGCGGTGACGTCCTGGAAATTGTCGAATTCCGGTTTGTAGACGGCCGACTTGGCGCCCACCGGCAGAGGCTCGCCCACCTGGGCGATGACCACGCCGATCTGGCCGGCGGGGATCTGCACCATGGGATGGCGCGTCACGTCATAGAGCGGCCAGAACTTCAACTGGATGCCGGGCATCAACAACTTGGCCTGGTAGCCCGCTTCGCCCTCGAAGGCGAGGGCGCTCTTGGCGCCGAGCTTCTTCCAGGAAAAGCGCTTGCGCACCAGGCCCACTTCCGTCGGTCCCACGATGCGGATCGACTTCAGGAAGATCAGGACGACGACGAATGCGATGAACCAGACAAGCCAGTAGCCCGCCAGGTGGTCGGCGATTTGAAAGATGTCGAACAATTGTGCCCCCGTTTTGCGCGCGTCGGGAAACCCTCACGCGGAACGCTTCCGCCTGTCCGGTCTTGCCGCGCTGTGAAGGAAAATCGTGCGAAGCGAGCGCTTCTCCGATTGGATACAGGCAAACACATGGGAATCGCCCGCCCCTCATTCAAGCGATTGAAATAACTTGTGATGACAACCTGCGGAAGGGCGGGCGCGACATCGGCGCACAGGAAAGTCGCGCCATGCCCTCAATAGGTGGCGAGCGTGACCCGCAGCACCTGCGGAATGGCGGCGAAGTTCAGCCCGTAATCGGTCTGGTCGCCGTTCCAGAGGCGCTCGGTGACGAAGCGGCCGCGGTCGTAATGGCCTTCCTCCACCTTGTCGAAGATCATGTTGCCGCCGTTTTTGGGTTCGAAACGGACGCGCGCGTGCAGCCCCGTCACCAGATAGCTGTCGGGTCCCAGCCGGGCGATGAGCACGCCGCCGCGGGGCTCTTCCGTGCCGGGCGGGATTTCCGTGGTGCGGCCGGACGCGCCGAACTGCCATTTCTGGTATTCGATCTTCGCCGTCCAGCGGCCGAGATCGAGGCTTTGTGCCGCATGATCGTCCGGCTCCGACACGCCCCAGACCTCGGTGTCGTAGCTCAGCTTGGCCCATTCGCGCATCATGGGGCCGATGATGCGGAAGTCGAGGGCGAAGGGCGCAATGGTTTCTGCGTCCACCTTTTTGGCGCCCAGCGGGTAATTGACGTAGCCGGTGAAATCCATGCCGAAGGGCGTAAAGCCGAGACCGTGGTTTCCCAAAACGGCAAAGAAGTAACGCGCGAAGGACGGCGCATTGCCGATCTCCACGATCAGCAGCGGATTGTCGGGGCGGCTGTAGCGCGCGATCTGGGCGAACACCTCGCCGGAGGTGTGGCCGTAGATGTCCGGCGCTGCGGTGGCGATGGAAGGCGCGGCGATCTTCCAGATGTCGAGCACGTTCCAGGTCGGGCCGCCGCTGGCATAGGTGTCGGGGTCCTGCTCGTTGACCGGATCGCGCAGCGCGGCGTTGACGTACATCGGCAGCGGATAAACCGCCTTGCCCGCCTCCGCCACCTGTTCGACATAGCGGGCGACGTACCAGGCCTGGAAGCACTCGTCGGCATCCTTGCCGAACACCTCGCTCCAGCTTCCCGGCTGCTTATGCAGCCCGGCCGCCAGTTCCGCCGGAACCGGTCCCGCAAACAGCTTCTCGGCCGCCGGCGAGAAATCGCGCACATTGTGATAGCTGCCGGTTTCGTTCTCCACCTGCACCAGGATGACGGTATGCTGCGGATCGGCCGCTTTCAGATGCCTCATCAATTCGGCGAAGGCCTTGCGGTCGGCTTGCAGCGTGCCGTCGTAGATGGGCGACAGCGAAATGGTGGAATGGCCCTCGCGGTCCAGCAGCCGCGGGAAGCGTGCATTGTCGAGCTTGACCCAGGCCGGGGTGTAGTTGGGATTGGTGTTCTTCCAGGTGCCGAACCACAGCAGAACCAGCCGCGTGTGGTGCGCACGAGCCTCTTTCAAGAGCGTATCGACATAGGAGAAGTCGAACTGTCCTTCCCGGGGCTCGATCTGCTCCCAGGCCACCGGGATTTCCAAAGTATTGGCGCCCATCATCTTGACCGACGGCCACACCTTCGGCAGGGCGCTGGGATAATTGCTGGAATTGTTGGCCTGCAAACCCAGGATCAGGAACGGCGCGCCGTCCACCATCAGCGCATGACGGCCATCCTTGACGGCAAAATGCGGCATGGACGCTTCGGGCGTCTTCTGCGCCGCCGTTGCAGGACAGACCGCCAGCAGCAAGGCTGCCGCCGCCAGGAACCGCCGGTTTGCGCGCATGACTACCCCCGCGAAACGTCCGGGCGCACGATAACACAGACCGGCGCTTAATGCCGGAAGTGGCGCATTCCGGTGAAGGCCATCGACAGTCCCGCCTCGTCGGCCGCCGCGATCACGTCGGCGTCGCGGATGGAGCCGCCCGGCTGGATCACGCTGGAAGCGCCCGCCTCGGCGATTTCCAAGAGGCCGTCCGCGAAGGGGAAGAAGGCGTCGGAGGCTGCCGCGGAGCCCTTGGTCTGCGGCTCGGGCCAGCCCGCGGCCTTAGCGGCGGCGCGCGCCTTCTCGGCGGCGATGCGGGCGGAATCGACCCGGCTCATCTGTCCGGCGCCGATGCCGGCGGTGACCAGATTCTTGGCGAAGACGATGGTGTTGGACTTGACATGCTTGCCCACGGTGAAGGCGAACAGCATGTCGGCGATCTCGGCTTCGGAAGGCTGGCGCTTGGTGACGATCTTGAGGCCTTCGCGCTTCACCCTGCCGTTGTCGCGCGTCTGCACCAGAAGTCCGCCCGACACCGACTTGAAGGTCAGCCCTGCCGCTGTCGGATCGGGTAATCCACCCGCCACCAAGAGGCGCAAGCCCTTCTTGGCGGCGAGGATGCGCTTGGCGTCCTCGTCGGCGTCGGGAGCGATGATCACTTCGGTGAAGGTCTTGACGATCTCGGCCGCCGTGGCGCCGTCGAGGGTGCGGTTGAAGGCGACGATGCCGCCGTAGGCCGATACCGGATCGCAGGAAAGCGCCTTTTCGTAAGCCTCCTTCAAGCTGCCTGCCAGCGCCGCGCCGCAGGGATTGGCGTGCTTGATGATGGCGCAGGCCGCATGGGCTGCCGGATCGAACTCGCCCACCAGCTCATAGGCCGCATCGGTGTCGTTGATGTTGTTGTAGGAGAGTTCCTTGCCCTGCAGCTGGGTGGCGGTGGAGACGCCGGGACGCTTCTCGCCGGTGGCATAGAAGGCCGCGTCCTGATGCGGGTTCTCGCCGTAGCGCAGCGACTGGCGCAACGTGCCGGCGAAGGCGCGCCGCCGCGGCGGCTCCTCGCCTTCAAGCTGGGTGGCGAACCAGTTGGACACCGCCGCGTCGTAAGCCGCGGTGCGGGCATAGGCGATTTGCGCCAATTTGCGCCGCAAGGCGAGCGTAGTGCCACCCATGTTGGCATCCATCTCCGCCAGCACCGCCGCGTAATCCTCCACATCGACCACCACCGTCACCCAATCGTGGTTCTTGGCGGCGGAACGCGTCATGGCTGGGCCGCCGATGTCGATGTTCTCGATGATTTCCTCGAACGGCGCGCCTTTCGCCACCGTGGCCTCGAAGGGATAGAGATTGCAAACCAACAGATCGATGCCTTCGATACCGTGTTCCTTCATGGCCTCGGCGTGCTTGTCGCGCAGGCCGAGGAGTCCGCCATGCACCAGCGGATGCAAGGTCTTCACCCGCCCGTCCATCATCTCGGGAAAGCCGGTGATGTCGGAGACGTCCGCCACCGTCAGCCCCGCTTCGCGCAGCGCCTTGGCGGTGCCGCCGGTGGAGATCAGCGCCACCCCGTGCCCGGCCAGCCCTTTGGCGAATTCGATCAGCCCGGTCTTGTCGGAAACGGACAGCAGCGCGCGGCGGATGGGGCGGAGCGTCATGGCGACTCTTTCATCTCAGGGGTTACGGCCGGTCATACTTCCGCAAAGGCCGGATGAGAAGGTGCGTTTGGGTGCTTTTTGCCGCGCGAATCGCTGTTTGCGAAGCGGAAACCGTCTAAAATGTGCCGCCCCCCCGGAGTATGACCATGAAAGCCGTCGGATATCGTCAAAGCCTGCCCGTCAGCGATCCCCAATCCCTCATCGACCTGGAAATTCCCATGCCGGTTCCCGGCCCGCGCGATCTCCTGGTCGAGATCAAGGCGGTTGCAGTCAATCCGGTGGACACCAAGGTGCGCAAGCGCGCCGCACCGCCGCCGGGCGAGGTGCGCATCCTGGGTTGGGATGCCGTGGGCGTGGTGCAGGAGGCGGGTTCCGCGGTGCAGAACTTCGGCCCGGGCGAACATGTGTTCTATGCCGGAGCGCTGGCGCGGCAAGGTTGCAACGCTGAATTCCAGGTTGTGGACGAGCGGCTGGTCGGCCGTGCCCCGCGCACCCTGCCCTGGGCGGAAGCCGCCGCCTTGCCGCTGACGTCGATCACGGCCTGGGAAATGCTGTTCGACCGCATGAAGATCGCGCCCGATGCCGAAGGGGCGCTGCTGATCATCGGCGGAGCGGGCGGGGTCGGTTCGATCATGATCCAGCTTGCCCGGAAGCGCACGAGCCTCACGGTGATCGCGACGGCCTCGCGCGCCGAAACGGAATCCTGGTGCCGCAGCCTCGGCGCCCATCATGTCATCGACCACAGGAAACCCTTCCGGCCGCAACTGGAGGCCTTGGGCCTCGCTTATGTCGACTACATCGCCGCGCTCACCGACACCGACCAGCACCTCGACGCCATCGCCGACGTCATCGCCCCGCAAGGCCGCTTCTCGGTGATCGACGATCCGCCGGTGCTCGACATCATGCGTTTCAAGGGCAAGAGCGTGTCTATCCATTGGGAACTGATGTTCACGCGTTCCACCTTCGAGACGTCCGACATGGAGACGCAGGGCAAAATCCTGGAACAAGTCGGCGCCCTGGTGGACAAGAGCGACATCCGCACCACGCTGGGCGGGCACCTGGGCAAGATCAATGCCGAAAATCTGAGAAAAGCCCACGCCCTGCTCGAAAGCGGCAAGACCAGGGGCAAGCTGGTGCTGGAAGGGTTTTAGCCCTTCACCACCTTCGCCACGGCTTCGGTGAGGCGGGCAAGTTCCGCCTCGCCGATGGTCAGCGCGGGTGTCAGATAGATCGCCTTGTGCAGGGGGCGGATCCACACGCCTTCTTCGAGGAAGCGCTGCATCGTCGCCGCACGCTCCACCACGTGGTCCAGTTCGACCACGCCCACGCCCCCGCGCACCCGCACATCCACCACGCCCGGCAGGCCCAGGCACGCCCCCAGCGCCACGCCCATCTGCTTGCCGATCTCGTTGGCCTGCAGCAGCCGGTTCTCCTGTTCGAACAGATCGAGCGAGGCATTGGCCGCCGCACAAGCCAGCGCATTGCCCATATAGGTCGGCCCGTGCATCAACGCGTGCTTGGGATCGTCGGACCAGAAAGCCTCGAATACCTTTTGCGTGGCGACGGTGGCGGCGAGCGGCAGGGTGCCGCCGGTCAGCCCCTTGCCGAGGGTGATGATATCGGGCGCAATTCCGGCGGCCTCGCAGGCGAACATCGCGCCAAGGCGGCCGAAGCCGGTGAAGATCTCGTCGCAGATCAGGAGCAGATCGTATTTGTCCGCGGCCGCGCGCAAGCGGCGCAGCGTTTGCTCGTCGTGGAAGATCATGCCGCCCGCACCCTGCACCAGCGGCTCGACCAATATGCCTGCCAGCTCGCCGGCATGGCGTTCGAGGAAGGAATCGAAGGCGGCGATGCTGTCGCCCTCGCGCGGCAGATCGATGACGTAATGCTCCGGCAGCAGGCCGGCATAAAGGGCGTGCATGCCTTCTTCGGGATCGCACACCGCCATGGTGGCGATGGTATCGCCGTGATAACCGCCCTTGAAGGCCAGGAATTTCGTGCGCGAGCGGATACCCTGGTTGAGCCAGTACTGCACCGCCATCTTCATGGCGACTTCCACCGCCACCGAGCCGGAATCGGAAAAGAACACCCGCGTCAGCCCGCCGGGCAAAAGGGCGCAGAGCCGTGCCGCCAGGCCGGCCGCCTGCTCGTGCAACAGCCCGCCCAGCATGACATGGGGCATCTCTCGTGCCTGGCGCATGATCGCTTCTACGATGTGCGGATGGTTGTAGCCGTGCACGGCCGTCCACCACGAAGCGATGCCGTCGATCAGCTCCCGCCCATCGGAAAGCACGATGCGGCTGCCTTGGGTGCGCGCCACCGGCAAGGGCGGTGCGGCGGTCTTCATCTGGCAATACGGCAGCCAGATATGGGGAAAGCCTTCCTCGAACCAGCCGGGAGTAGTCACAATTCCATCGCCTTGATGCCCAGCCTGGCCAAGAGCTGCATGTCCTTGCCCTTTTCCGGATTGGGTGTCGTCAGCAGCTTCTCGCCGTAGAAGATCGAATTGGCGCCCGCGAGGAAACATAAAGCCTGCGCCTCGTCGCTCATGTACTCGCGACCGGCCGACAGCCGCACGAAGGATTTGGGCATGGCTATGCGTGCCAGCGCCACGGTGCGCACGAAATCGATCAGGTCGAGTGGCGGCGCCTCGGCCAGCTTGGTGCCTTCCACCCGCATCAACAGGTTGATCGGCACGCTTTCGGGATGCACCTCCAGCGTCGCCAGCGAATGGATCATGCCGATGCGGTCGGCCGCGCTTTCGCCCATGCCGACGATGCCGCCGCAACAGACGTTGATGCCCGCTTCGCGTACGGCCTCCAATGTGTCGAGCCGGTCCTGGAAGGTTCGGGTGGTGATCACCTCGCCGTAATATTCCGGCGAGGTGTCGATGTTGTGGTTGTAATAGTCGAGCCCGGCGCCTTTCAGCTTGCCTGCCTGGTTCCCGGTCAGCATCCCCAGCGTGACGCAGGTCTCCAGCCCCAGCGCCTTTACCTCCGCTACCATGCGGCAGACGGCGTCTAGGTCCTTCTCCTTGGGCGAGCGCCAGGCCGCGCCCATGCAGAAGCGTGTGGCGCCTGCCGCCTTGGCTTTCCTGGCGTCGGCGAGCACCGCCTCTACATCCATCAGCTTGGTGGCCTTTACCCCTGCCTCGTGATGGGCGCTTTGCGCGCAATAGCCGCAATCCTCGGCGCAGCCGCCCGTCTTGATGGAAAGCAGCGTGGAAATCTGCACTTCGTTGGGCTTGAAATGCCGGCGGTGGACGTTCTGGGCCTCGAAGATCATGTCGGCGAAGGGCAGGGCGTAAAGCACGGCCAGTTCTTCGCGCGTCCAATCGTGGCGGATGTCGTCCATGGGCGGGCCTTCTTGTCTTGAGGCTCCTGCCATTATAGTGGGGCCAGTCCCCGTGCAAGGCACCCTCTATGCCCGCCCTCGACGACTTCGCCAAGGCCAAGCTTGCCGCGCTGGAAACAGCGCAATTGAAGCGCACGCTGGCGGAAACCACACGCGATGACGGGATTTGGGTGCGGCGCGGCGGGCGGCGGCTGTTGTCCTTTTCCTGCAACGATTACCTGAATCTCTCCCAGCATCCGGCGGTGAAACAGGCCGCAGCGGAAGCCCTGGAAGAATACGGTGCCGGTGCCGGGGCTTCGCGCCTGGTCACCGGCAACCATCCGCTTTACGCGGCGCTGGAATCCCGCCTCGCCCGTTTCAAGGGTGCCGAGGCGTGTTGCGTCTTCGGCTCCGGCTATCTCGCCAATGCCGGGATCGTGCCGGTGCTGGTGGGCGAGGGCGACCTTCTCCTGATCGACGAACTCTCGCATTCCTGCCTGTGGGCGGGGGCGCGGCTGTCGCGCGCGCGCATAGTGATCTTCCGCCACAACGATGTCTCCCATGCCGCAGAGATGCTGCGCCGCTATCGCGCCTCGCACAAACAGGCGCTGATCGTCACCGACGGCGTCTTCTCCATGGACGGAGACTTGGCGCCGCTCAAGGAACTCGGCGAACTCGCCGCCGTTCACGACACTTGGCTGATGAGCGACGACGCCCACGGCCTCGGCGTGCTGAACGACGGCCGCGGCTCGTCGCCGGAGGCGCGCGTCGATCTCAAGATGGGCACGTTGTCCAAGGCGCTGGGGTCTTATGGCGGCTATGTCTGCGCTTCGGCAGCGGTGATCGAGCTTCTCAAGACCCGCGCCCGCACCCTGATCTATTCCACCGGCCTGCCGCCCGCCAGTGTCGCCGCGGCGCTCAAGGCGCTCGACATCATCGAAAACGATCCCGGACTGACCGCCCGCCCGCTCGCCAAGGCGTGCGCCTTCACCCGGGCCGCGGGCCTTTCCCAAGCGCAAAGCTCCATCGTGCCGGTGATCTTGGGCGAGCCCGCCGCGGCACTTGCGGCGGCGAAACGGCTGCAAGACGAGGGCTTTCTGGTCATTCCCATCCGCCCGCCCACCGTGCCGGAAGGCACCGCGCGGCTGAGAATCGCCTTCACCGCCGGCCACCCGGACGAGGAGATTGCACGCCTCGCCGCCCTCATCCGCGACAGGATTCTCCCATGAGCGCCCTGTTCGTCACTGCCACCGGTACCGGTATCGGCAAGACCTATGTCACGGCCGGTTTGCTGCGTCATCTGCGCGGCAAAGGCCAAGACGTCGCTGCCTTGAAGCCCGTGCTCAGCGGCTTCGACGCCATCCCCGGCAGCGATCCGGCGCTGTTGCTCGAAGCCATGGGCGTCACGGCGAATCCCGAAACCGTGGCGCAGATTTCGCCCTGGCGTTTTACGGCACCCCTTTCGCCCGACATGGCGGCGGCGCGCGAAGGACGGGCCATCGACTTCGATGCCCTGGTCGCGTTCTGCCGTGCCGAGGCCGCACGTCCCGGAGCGCTACTGATCGAAGGGGTGGGCGGGGTGATGGTGCCGCTCGATGGCCGCCACAGCGTGCTCGACTGGATGACGGCGCTGCGTTTTCCCGTGCTGCTGGTGACCGGCTCTTATCTCGGCAGCCTCAGCCACACCCTGACTGCGGCCGCGGTACTGGAGCGGGCGGGCCTGACCGCCGCCGCCCTGGTGATCGACGACAGCGGTGATGGCGCCGTGCCCTTGGCCGACACGACCGCCACCTTGCGCCGCTTCCTGCCGGGCGTGCCGCTCGTCCCTCTGCCGCGTCCGGCCGGGGAAGCCGATTTTGCCGCTCTGGCCGTCCAGGTTTTTCAAGAGATTAAGACGTAACGGCAAGAAAATTGATTTTTTTAATTTTTCATCCTTGAAAAATTCATAAAGTGAATATATATTCCCCGCTGCAAGAGGATATTGCAGCTATGACCGATTGGCAGGAACTCGCCAACCTCTCCCAGGGTCAGCCGTTGATCGTAGAGCGGGTGGGAATCGCTGGTCGCGGCATCTCCATCGAAGGCGCTTTCGAGCTGCCCCAACTCGCCCGGCTTTCGGCCGAGGACCAGATCTTCATTGCCGCCTTCGTCAAAAGCCACGGCTCCATCAAGGAGATGGAGCAGGTGTTCGGCGTCTCCTATCCCACCATCAAGGCGCGGCTGAACCGCATCTCCTCCCAGCTCGATTTTGTCGAAACCGATCCCCTGCCGGGCAAGAACGAAATCCTCGCCCGGCTCGAACGCGGCGAGATCGATGCCGAAGAGGCCATCCGCGCGCTGGAGGGGGGCAAATGATCCCGCTGTGGATGAGCTATCATATGCGCACCACGCGCGGCACCGCGCTTAAGCTCGGCCTGCCGCTGTTCCTGATCTGGCTTTTGCTGCTGCCGCTGGCTGCCGTGATTGCACCGTTCGCGCTGATCGCCTGCCTGCTGACGCGCTGCAATCCGCTCTTCTGTATGGGGCTGGTCTGGAACCTGCTCGGCGCCGTGCGCGGCACCCATGTCGAATTCGAGGCGCCTGACAGCGCCGTTACCCTGCACCTTTATTAGGAGCGTGCCATGAACGAGAACCGCATGCAGATCCTGGAGATGCTGGCTGAGGGCAAAATCACGGCCGACGAGGCCGAGCGGCTGATCGCGGCGCTGGAGAAAACCCCGGCAGAAGCGGATCGCGAAGCGGCTGGCGGCGCCCGCCGCGCCGACGCCAAATACCTGCGTGTGCTGGTGGAAGCCGAGAGCGAGACGGGCAACGAAGCGCCGACCAAGGTCAACATCCGCGTCCCGGTCAAGCTGTTACGTGCCGGCGTGCGGCTGGCCGGGCTGATCCCCAGCGAAGCGCGCGAGCACGTCAACCGGGCCATGCACGAAAAGGGAATGGATTTCGATCTTTCCCAGCTCAAGCCCGAGAACCTCGACGAACTGATCGACAACCTGCAGGACCTCTCGGTCGATGTCGATCAGAAGGGCGGCAAGAAAGCCACCGTCAAGGTGTTCTGCGAGTAGCCGGGTGCGTTGACCTGGGAGGCGGCATGGCTAATATCCGCCCCCTCCATTCGTATTTCGCGTATGCCCCTGTGGCGGAATGGTAGACGCGGCAGACTCAAAAAGCGATTTAGAAGAAATTATCTAGTAAAATCAAGATAGTTAGGCATATCAAATAGTTACACAACTCTTTCACAATCTTGATTTTTTCACAAAAAGCGCGTATGCGTACGCGTTGTGAGTGAACACATATCTGAACCCCTAGAATCCCTCGATCTCGCTGGCGGTAAACTGCATGTTTACAAGCGCGGCGAGAGCGCCGCTTGGCAGTGCTCGACCTTCCTTTCCGGCTGCAATCACCGGGTTTCGACAAAACAGCGCGATTTGAACCGCGCCAAGGAATTTGCCGAAGAGTGGTATCTCGCCCTTCGCGTCAAATCCCGCGCGGGCGAGATGGGCGGCGGCCATTCCTTCGCCGCCGCCGCTAAGAAGTTTCAGGACGAATACGCGATACTCACGGCAGGGGAGCGTTCCCCCAAATATGTCCTCAATTCCAGCAGCCGGATTAAACGGCATCTGACCCCCTTTTTCGGCCGGATGGATGTGGCCGACATCACATCGCAGACGGTGCAGGACTACAGGGTGCACCGGATGACCAAGCCCCAATGGGTCAAGGAACAGGAGGAAAGAGACGCCCGCGAAGCCAAAGAGGCCGCGAGCAAAGGGCTGGCGTTCAAGCCTCACAAGCCTTGGACGCCGCCCTCGCGCAGCACCATGCATCAAGAAATCGTCACGCTTCGCCTCGTACTCAAAACAGCGCAGCGTCTCGGCTGGATAACGGGGTTGCCCGATCTAGCCCCTCCCTATCGCGCATCAAGCAAAATCAGCCATCGCGCATGGTTCTCCCCGAAAGAATACAAGCAGCTCTACGAGGCCACGCGCGCGCGCGCCGAGAACCCGCCGCAACCACGCTGGAAATGGGAGTACGAGCAGTTCCACGACTTCGTGCTGTTCATGGTCAATACCGGTTTGCGGCCCGACGAAGCGCTGCGGCTCGAATTTCGAGACGTGGAAATCGTCGAGGACGACGCGACCGGCGAGACCATCCTCGTGATCAGCGTGCGCGGCAAGCGCGGCACGGGTTACTGCAAGAGCATGCCGAACGCCGTTCTGCCTTTCACGCGCTTGAGCCAGCGAAAGCGCATGGCCTCTGCGGCCCCGCATGACTCCAAAGGGGGATCGGTCAAGGAAGGCAAGAAGGTCGAAGCCGACCTCGTGTTGCCGAAACCGACCGACCGGCTTTTTCCGAAACTGAGGCACGAGATACTGAATTCGGTGTTGACGGACTTGGACCTGAAGACGGATCGGGAAGGGCGGCCCCGGACGGCCTATTCCCTCCGCCACACCTATATCTGTCTCCGCCTCATGGAGGGGGCCGACATCTACCAGATTGCGAAGAACTGCCGCACCAGCGTCGAAATGATCGAGAAATTCTACGCCGCCCACCTCAAGACCACCATCGATGCGGCGGCGGTTAATGTGCGTAAGGAGCGACCGAACGGCGCTCCCCCGAAGCGCGAAGCGAACGCCCAAAGCGCGAGGAAAGCGCCTCGCGGAGGGTACCCGAAGCGGCGCGGATAATTTCCTTGGCAGGAACAAAAGCCAAGGTTATAGATATGCCCCTTCAGTGCCCGAGTGGTGGAACGGTAGACGCACTGGACTCAAAATCCAGCGACCGCGAGGTCATGTCGGTTCAAGTCCGACCTCGGGCACCAGACTCGCATCCAAGTCGGCCACATGTCCGCCTGCTAACTGTAAGCGCGGAATAGACTGTGGTGGACTGCGAAATTCCAAAAAGCTCGCATCTCAGCTGCAGCTTTGCCTCGCACAAGGACGCCCAATTCGAAGTGTGCACCCAAACCAGGTTTGGTCAGGTTCGCACTACCGATATATGCAGCTATATCGTCGCTCAGACAGAATTTGGCATGCGAACCCAATTCTGTCTTTTCGAAATCCGGAAAATCTGGATAGTAAAGACGCAGTAAGGGGCCAAATCTCAAAAACAGCGATTTGATACGAGCATTGTCGAGATTTGCCCGTGTGGTAAGTAGATTTACTTCGACCTTCCGCTCAAGAGCCGCAGTCATTGCGGCTCCTAACACGCCATTGTCAAAGACGTCCGGCTGAATAAATGGAGCTGCAATTACTACGCTCCGTTCAGCGTCAACAAAAAGTTCGACCAAAACGCCGAGTGTTGCTCGGCTGCGTGTTGCATAGGCTAGCGCACTTGCGTGCGGCGCTGGTGCTGTGATCACGATCTCCGCGCTTGAACGGCTATCGAGATGCATGGCGTTATGGCATATCGAAGTAGCCAACGCTGACAGCTCCAAGTTGGGTGTCATGACCGCCAAACAAGAATGAGCGAGATAGGTTCACATTGAAGAAGCGACAACTTGTTTCGGCAAGATGTGTGCATGCATGGCAATTTGCACCATGATCGACGCATTGGGGGTCATAGACACAACTTCGTGAGGTTCTGATGCCCTCTAACCACTGCGCCAGCGTCTGCTCGAATAGAGCCGTAAGCGCCCCAATCGTCGCGCCAAACCGATGATTGCAGTATAAGGCGATCGTTAGTGCCTTCGGTAAAATATATTCTGAAAGGCTTGTTTTCTCGAGCCCGCATAAGAGTGATGCTTGTCTCACGCAGAGATGGCTCAGAGTGTGCAGTAGGCCAAACACCAATCGGTGCTCAGGTTCTCCGGCGCTCAATGTATGAGTTAGGTTGGCCTCATTGAAGAGACGCACAAAATAGGCTCGTTCGGCGAGGTCTCTGTTTGCGCCTGGTGGTATTTGTGGTTGGACGCCATTTGCGGAAAGCCAGCGCAACACTCGTTTGGGATCAAGCGTAAGGAGAAGCGCGTCAGCCTGAACTTGATCAACGAATATAGGGAGGCGACCCTGATGGCGCGGGTCCGCGGGGAAAGGGTTCAATCGACATTTGCTATTTGCGTATTCGGCGCGGGTGAAGCCAAAGGTGGCGTTTATAATCGAATAGTCCTGTATCAGGGAGATTTCCTCAAGGCCGAGACCGCCGAGCAAATCTACGCCACCATTCTTGTCTGAGAGCTTCGAGACGAAACCAGGTTTGGTGTTCTCAAAAGGATTAATTGCTTCAAGTAGCTCGGAAGCTGCACTTTCCCATATGCCAGGAGGCACGCCTGTTTCACGACAGACAGCCTGCAGGGCGTCGTTGTCATCAGTCGGTTGATTTTGGCGCGCCTCGCGAACACGACGCACTTGCTCCAATATCTGATCCTGAGAAAGACCTTCGGCAAAAATCGCATCAAGATCGCTGCTAGAAATCCCAGTGCGCGGCGCACCAGATTGCGCCGAGCTAAAGCTCGCCAGTGGCCTGTCCACGAAGCCTGACATTCCCAAGAATTTAGACGCAACGATAAGTGGATAATTCGGGTTAGCGAACAAGCCCTCCAGTTCTTTGTAGGGGATGTTTAGCAATACGGTGGATTGCGGATAGTAGGTGCGCCCGGCTCGGTGAACTTCAATGCTCATGTCCCCGATTCTAGGGTCGGAGGAATCTGCGGGCCACTCGCATTGTCGGCATTGGCCGCCAAATAGCTGAAAAGCATTTCCGCACTTACTGCATATCCACCTGAAAGCCTGTATGCGCTCACTTCCGCGCATCGCTAGGCCAATATTGCGGCTTTTGCATTCCGGACATGCTGGCGGAACGAGAGGTTCAAGGGCGCCACAGCGATGAATCTTTACGAAGCGCAATTGTGCAAGCTTACCTTCTCGGCAGGCAGGACAGTGCTCAGGCGGAAGGCTATCTCGGTTTGAATAGTCGATGACCCTGTGACATTGCGGATTTTGGCAGCGGAAAACTCTCGGAAACATCTCCGCTTCAACATCAAGAGGATCAATCAAGATGAAGCGAGCAGGATTATCAAGCGTTCTATCGCTAAGTGCGGGACGTAGGTCGGCGGACCACGCACGCGCTTGCGCCCTAACTTTTCTCAGAACTACGTTCTCATTAAGCGTTTGGGTCTGATAACCGCGAATCGAAGTCACGCGCGCAATAGGGCCACCTTGAAAATCGAAGGTCTTACCAGGCAGATAGTTGAGGAGCACTTGCTGCTTTCCTCTATGCATTGGTTTGATCATCAAGCTCCTCCGCGGTTAGTAGCCCAGCGAGAGCCATAAGCGTCCAAATTGATATCAATAGGATCATCAACATCACGCAAGCTTGTCATGGGGCGGGGTATGAGCGTTTCGGAAACCCATTCCGAGTTTTGGGCGGTGATGATCTGGTCAAAAAACTCGGGCACACGAGTTTGAATCTCGTCTCGGAAAACAGCGCGCGCCGCATCTCCCGCGTTTCTAACATCGTACGCTTCTTCGAGAATCTCTATGAAGTCCGCTTGACGAATGCGGCCCGCAGTAATTTCCTTACGTATGAAGTCAGCCTTGTAGTAACTGCCTGGCTTTTTGGATGGGTCTCGATTGCTGATGAGCTGCAAAAGGACGCCCATGAAAAGGCCTGGCAGCGTACGATTGATACTAAATTTTGCCCATCGATTTATGGCGACGGGTTCTACAAGCTGTCCGAGATACTGGTGGAACTTGCTAAACAGAGAATAATGGCTTTGATCGCGTTCGCGCGCTGGATGGTGGCACATGAACACGGCCCCGACATGTGTTCGACCAACTCGGCTTGAGGCCTGTATGTACTCTGCATTCTGTTTCGGCATTCCATAGAAGAACATTGCGTTCAGACGATCAATGTCTACGCCATGACTGATCATCTGTGTGGCGAGGACGGAAGTTGCATGTTCGCCACCCGGCTTTGACCTTTCCAGAAACTCAAGGGCCGCACTAACGTCATCTGTGCTCGTGGCCCCCGTCATCTCTATAATTTTGATTGCATCAAAGCCTGTGCCTTCCAAAATGGGACTGACGTGATCCTCCAGATCACGCCGAACGGAGTTCATCTCTCTATTGCCCTGAAAATACGTCGTCGATGTCACGTATAGGTCAATCAACTCTCGCCATTCCGATGTGCCAGGTCGAATCTGTCCGCCGTACGGGTTCGGTGCGCCCGTCCCCAAATGCGTGAGCTCCTGGACCGCGAAATGATAATATTCCAGCAGCTCCAGTATGGCGTTGAAGATGGTCTTGTTGTGAGGAATTACTCCAATGTATCTCCGTTGCGGATATGAAAGTGTTTCAGCGTAAAACGATTGGCCAAGTGACGGCCCGGGGCCTGGAAAGCGGCGCGCCCGAGCTTGGTCGATAGCATACAGGTGTTCGATTTGGCGGGCGAAGTTTTCGATTGTCGCCGACGAGGCGATTATTTTTTGGCGAGCATCGGGCTGAATCTTAGAGAGTATCTCGCGAGTGAAGGTCTCATAATGGCCATCGAACGTGCCGAGCCCTTCCTTCAGTAAGTGCAACTCATCTTGTATGAAGAGCGTGGGGCCAGACAAGCCGCTCGGCACCGTCCGCTGAAGTTGGGTGTTATCACAATCTTTTTGGCAGCAGGTTCCCTTATAGAATCCATGAGTCCTACAGACACCGTCTAAGGCACCAAAAATCTGAGCCATTTTTCGTTGGTTGCCGACACCTGCCAACTTGTCGATAGTTCCAACTAGTACCGCTGGTAGATATCTGTAAATCTCGTTGTCGACGACGTAGATTGGTATTTTTCCGCCAGGAAATTTGCAGTCGGCATTGCTGCATATATGATTCAATCGCGTCCGTTCGGCATCGAATTCAACGTTAACCGTCGCCGTTTTGCAGCTGGGGCAATGGATCAAGCGCCGCCACGCTTGCCGAGCTTTTTCATCATTAGCTGATTCCCATGTGAGCCGTTCCTCGGGCTTCGCGTCCGAACTGTATCTATATTTGTCCAAATTGATGATTTCATTGGGCGTTGACGTCTTTCCGACGAAGTATCCTATCCCAAATGGAGATACCCGGCCGTTCAGGCGGGGGTCTTTTTGCTCCGACCTAACGATTTCTGCCATTCCAATAGCGTCAGCGACGCGCTGCGTCTGCTGCAGTGTCAAAAGGCGCAGCGGGAATCTGATCCAAGACGTAACCCCTGCAGACTTGCCACGAAGACGATCAAAGAAACATTGAAAAACAAGTGTGGCGAGATAAGCCTCAGTCTTACCGCCACCCGTTGGAAAATAGACAATATCGACGTTATCAAATTCGGCCGCATTCGTGCCTTTGTATTTCCCGAGCGAACACAGGCCGGATAATTGTGAAACGAGAAAGACGATTTGGAATAGGCGCCAGCTCGTTTTCGGCGGTGATCTCCTGAAAGTCTCGTTGGTGAGCCGAAACGCAAGCAGGATGTCCGGGTTATCTCGGATCAAATCGCGGCCCGCCCTGAAGTTTTCGATCTCTTGTTCAAACACTTGGCGGTCATTGTCGAACTCATGGCCATGCCTCCCCTCCCAGCCTTGAGTTTTTTGAACATAGTTTTTCCGCTCACGATCCCAAACGGCCCGATAGTCCTCCATAGCCTTCAGAATGCGATCGAGGACTGGTATCGGATCATTCGCTAGCTCTGCAAACAACGCCTTCGGTTCACTTCGCGTCTGATAGCGGTTTTGCTCGTATATGGGCGCATGGCTCGTTATGAAGCTTGGTGCTCCCGTTTCTGTCTGTTCAACTTCACAATTGAACCCCTGGGCTGGCAAAAACCTATCATACCTGAATCCCCGCGGCGCCAGATTGATCGTGAACGGCGATACAAGGCAGTTCTCAAAGATAAAACGTATCTGTGTATCGAACAGAAACGGCTCTATGTGCGGATTATCCTTCCCTGCATCAGATGTCTGCTTCGGCGAGTTGTTTGCGAAGACAAGGCTTAGAATCGAATATGTCGCGTCGAGGCTTGGTCTAGTGGTTGGCCGAATTTCCCATGCCCAGTTAGGCTGTATCGGCGTTCGGAGCGATGCCAGGAAATTACCAAATGCCGCCGCTGATATTAGCGCGGCATCAGGTACCCTAATCTGAGCGTACGGATCGGTATCGGCTCTCGCGACCTCTGGATCAGAAGCTGCGATGCCTCGAACTCGCCTAATCTCAGCTTCTATGGCTTGCTCCAAATCTAAGGGACTAACGCGCAATCCGCCGTCGACAACCGGTTCTAGAGTAATGTACGCCCTAGCTGAGCAGGCGAGCTTTTTGAAGCGCAGCATCAGTGTGTCGCGCTTTCCTGCGGAGCGGCCCTTCGCAGTTACGGACTTCCCAGTCGGAGCTTCCGCTTCCTGCGTCGTACCATCGGATACTGACGCTACTTCGTCAGCGAGTGTGCTGCTTTCGTCTTCGTCTTCGTCACCGATTGGCGTTTGCGTAGCAATAAGGTCTGGTTCGGACGCGGCTTGTCTCTGCCGAACGGAAAGCCCCTCCTGATATTCTCGTTGCTGGTCATAAGTTGGAAATACGCGATAGTAGCAAGACCAGCTCAACTCGACCTGAACCCGCGCATCCTTTTGTGGTTTGACATTGAACTCAGCTCCAAGCGCTGTTGGGGCGAGCTTGTTTATCAGCTCAGGAATGTGCGGCGCGGTGCCAAGCCTGTGATGGTTTTGTTCCTGCGATCTCAAATTCCCGATGAAATAGACATCGTGAGGGTAGTTCCTGCTGCAATATTCATCAAAGCGGCCGAGTGCCCGACCGCAAACTCTTTCAATCAAATAGTTTGTTAGAACGAGCTGCTCCCGCGATAACTCTTCTGGTGTCATCGTGCCCTCTGAATATAACCCAAGGTGTCTCTCAAAAACGGTCCTGAAACCTGTTGAATAGACACTACCTCAGCGATCACCAATGATGATCTCAGGTCACCAAACGTTAGCCCCAAGGACGAATCAATAACCTCCGCGTCGTGACTTTCGGTAATCGTCTGCGCTCTGTCATTAAGCCACCGATTTAGGCGATTCGATAGCCCGCGATGAAGACCACGAATACGCGAGGCTGCACCTGCTATCTGACGATACCGGCTCCGAACAAAACCAAGGTCCAGTATTTGTGATACTCGCAGTAGGTCCGCTTCATCCGAGGGGCATAAGGTTGTTCCGTTTAGCCAAAAATGGAGTGCAAGCCTGGACGTTATCGTACTACCTGCGCTGTTCAACTCACGCAGTAAATCCCCTAACGCGTCAGGACGTTGGGCGGCCCAGCGCTGAAAGCCAGCTTGGAGATCTTCTCGCCAACGTCCTAGCAAAGCGAGATGGAGTTCAATGGAGGGGTGCTGATGTATGCGTGAGATAATTAAGGCATAAAGGCTTTGGCGCGGTTGATTGGGAATTATTAGTACGGCATCGCCCACGCGCAAGGCACGCACAAACCTCTCTTCCACGCGATGAGTATTCGGAGCAACGAAGTTGATTTGATGATCGTCTGCAAAATGGCCGGACCAGCCACCCGAAAAAGCAATTTCATATGCTGTATCTACTGATATCGCATCATCGATAGCAGCTTCGTCTGGCGAGGCGGCTCGATCCTGCAAAAACGTAGACTCGTCGTCCTCATCGGTGAGAAGGTATGCGAGTTCATTCTCAATGGCCGGTGTGTCCCAGATGGGGCCTGGGGCGTCAGGGTGCGCATTGGACAGAGTTTTGAGATCAGTTTTAATTATGTGGGGCTGCAATATCGAGACACGATGTGGAAGCGTGGGGGGCGCGTACGAAATTTGGGGGCGGCGGCAAAGTTCATTTAGAACATCTGCTATAGCCAGCACGTTTGGCGACAACCCTTCGTCCCAGCGATCAATCGCGGCGCGCAACATACCCACCTGATAACTGTGAACCAAAATTGCAGCTTCTTCGGAAAAGAAGAAAGGAAGCAATCGAGGCGTCTGCCCAATCGTAGGAAAGCCAACAAGCAGTGGCACGATCTCCAAAGTATCAGGTATCGAAAGTACAGATGCCTCTCCAGCAAGTTGGAGGCGATTTTCCGCAAAGAGTTGGAGTTCGGATAACGACGTTATCCATACGCGCAACGGCTCCAAGTCCTGAGGTGTGATGTTCAGTTTTGCCAAGAGTGCGAGGGAGAATAGTTCTTTGCGGGCCTGTGAAGGAAAGACAATCAGGCGCGCTTGTCCAGTTGGGGGTTCAGAATGAATTAGCTGTGTGAGGGCGGCCCACAGTGGAGGTTCAACGCGAGAAAGGTGAGAAATGGTGTCGTCTAAGAGAGCTGTTGATCTCTCCAGATGACGACCAATTTCCCTTTCCATACGCGCGATGCTTTCCAGGAAGTGTGCACACGTCTCCCTTAACTTCGCGATTGAGCGAAGGCCCCATAAGTGTTCCGCCTCACTCTCATGGAAAGAAAGAGGCACGGCTAAGTTTTCAAGAGTGCGTAGCAATCGCCAGTGGATTTGTAGGGCGCTTTGTACGAGAGAGCCTTTCGCGTTCACACTTGCTGTGCGTAAGCAATCGATAGCGGACCTCAGGTTTGCATCGTGATCGTTGTTCGTATTTGAAATCGACAACGGGCGAACTTCTGTAGTCATGAAAGGCTGAAACAGGAGTTCGCTAGTCTCTTCAATTCCAAAATCGGAATGCCCACTAAAGGAGCGGCAGGTGGGAAACTTAGTTACATTTCTAAACTGGGCCACAGCTTCCGAAAGAGGATTTGTGGACCACGCGACTACCGTCACATTGTGCTGGCGTGCCGAGTTTAACAGGCTCTCTAACCAATTCGCTCGAGTGGCATCCGCCAGATCAACCGCGACGAGAAGAGGCTTAAGTTGTTGGAGTATTTCAGCAGGGTGAGGAGGCCCGAATGCTGTTACGACGCGTGGTAGATTGTGCCCTGAAGAAACGCCATATCCGCACGTTGATCCCCGAGCCAGATGAAGCTGATCGAATATCCCGTCGAGCGTGACACCAAGACCAGAAATTGTAACTTGTGAAAGTTGCTCACGAACGCCTGGCCGCACACCGCAATACAAGATCGGCCTCGGCTCGCCAATGTCCGCAATTCTTAGCCGAACCCACGACGCAAGAAGGGAGTAGGCAAATAAAAACGCTGGTCGCCGAGGATTTGTGTCTGGTAACACAACACAGAGAGACGTGTGCGTCGCGATGCCGCCCCCGACCAAGTATGCTGCATGTCGGTCCACGGAATCTAGGTTTGGGTTGGGAAAGCGGAGCCGCAACTTCCCAGACGAGATCAGCTGCGCTAGCAGCGGATTATGTAGCTTCGAGAGTTGCTCAAAGCCCTGATCAAGCCAGCCCCAAGTCACATGTCAACCCAAGGTCACAGGAAATGAATCTATCCTATGTCCGATAAGCGGAAAACGCGAGTCATGGATAAAGTCCACTCAGGCGGGCACTAACAATCAGCCTATAGAATTCATCTCAATCAAGGTGATGGGTGATGTTAACGAAATCCCTTTCTTCTTACGCTTGAGCGTCCTAAGCGCCTCCTTTCTTGAGGCAAAGCCCGCAGACCTCAAATCGCTTGAATCTACCGTGGCCAGGGTCGTGGGCCGCGTTCTCAAGACAGAGACAGTGGCAGACCTGCGTCCGTTGATAATCATGATCGTGCCCGTGTAACTGCAGCTCGTGCTAGGTAACAGAGCAACTGAGCGCCCCAACTTATTCATGATCCGTTTGAAAGTGGTCTGGTCGAGCTCGAGCCGAGGCGCCCTATAAACCGTCGGACTGGGGACTAAGTGCTCGACATATTCCTCACCATCAATGAGGTGGTGCTCCCGTGCTGTTGTAAGGCGAATAACAATATCGGGCCTTAGTGATCGAGCCACAAGCTCTGGCTGAGGTGTTGCGACTATTAGGACTGCCTTGAATTGCCTTGCGAGTTCGGCTAGCCGCTTTGCAACCGAATTCGCAGCTATCGGATCAAGATTTACGCAAAATTCGTCAGCTATCCAGACGTTGGCATTGCTCGAAATAAGCTTTGCGAGCATTGCGCGGTATTGCTGCCCAGCGCTCAGTTCGCAATATTTTTTTAGATACACGAACGCGTCCGACAAGCTTACGACGCCCATTAAACGCAACGCCATTGACACATCGTCTATGCCTAACGCCTCTATCAACGCCCTCTGAGAGCGCATCGGTTCGAATTTTCCCAACCGGACGTTCTTCGGCGATTTGACGTGGTCGCTGCCATTCTGGCCCACTGTGTTTAGAATTTTCAAAATTGATGTTTTTCCCGAACCGGAGGGCCCCACAATCATCACAATTTGCCCAGGCGCTACGGAAAACGACAATTTCTCCACTATATCGTGACGGATCTCTTCTGGAGATATGCCGAAAGCGCGTTGAACGGCTGCTGTCTTGTGACTCCGTGTTACCCGTGATCGATGGCAGATTGTCAAGCCTCTTACCTCAATTGGCCCCGATAGCGGTTCGATTGGATTGAGGTCTTTGGAAAAGCCGTTTTTGGGCTTTATCTCCCCTACAGCGGCCTCCACGAAGCGTTCGGCAGTCCCATTCAGGCCGCCAAAGTATGTTGGTTTTGGAAGACTCAGAACGCCGCGCAGCAAATCCAGCTCGCGCAGCGACGCCGATTTCTCGACCTTTCTGAGGCGCTCAACTAGTTGCGCGGCTGTCCATCCATTTGCTTTCATAATTGCAGTCGCATGAGCTAGTCGCGAAACCTGCTGATCGACAATACCGAACGCTTCCTCTCTGACGATCTGTCTGGATTTGACGCGTCTGCGGTTCTCAAGGAGATATCGAAGGTCGTTGGCAACCCGCCCCAGATTCCCTTGTGTTTCACCGATAAAGTGCAGTCCCGCGCGCTCCGCAAACGGAACGAATTTAAGCATATCAGCAGATATCTCGATAAATTGGGGCTTTAACCCTCCCACCTGCCATCGTGCTTTGGCAAATTTGCAAGCATGAAAGAGAAGCTTCTGTCCGAGGCCGATTCCTCGAAATTCCGGATATACAACGCAGCGTGCGATCCGCACCACCAAGTTGATAGATTTACGCGCCGTTTCCTTGTCCCAGCTTTTCCATTGGGCATCTCCATTTTGATATGGCCTATTAAGCACGTCAGTCCGTGACTTGCTCATATAGAATGGCGTCGCGAGCTCTACATATCCGATTGTGCGCGGATAACTCGGATGAAAAGTCTGAACTATCAAACGGGCTGTGCGCCCGAATAGAGGTTGATCGCGGTAATGATAGTCTGCAAGTGACTCGTATGATGTGAGCTCATCCGAAGTCGTGATTTCCTTGATCACGAGTTCCAATTTTATTGAACCAAGGGTGATACTTTCAACGGCGACGTACGAAGGTAACAATTGCGCTGTGCCATGGATGCAGCGCACGTAGGCTGCATGCGAATTTAGAAGAATGCGTTCACCTTCGGTAACACAGGCAGAACGAGGCAGTTCTAGCCTTCTTTCACCGCCAAGATTTGCGATCTTGAGATGATTCTTCCATGTGACTGAAAGCACTTTATATGATCGAAAAGAGGTCACGGTCTGTCATGATCAATGATGCGATCAGGTGTGATAGCACAGCCTTAGACTTAGCACCAGGTTGTTGATTCTGCCTCGCGATTCTTGTCGAGCTACGGCGATGTAGTACGACTCGCTAGCGGCCAGTGAGTGTTCCCGCGCGCGCCGCTGTGCGGCCCGGCTCTAGGCTATGCCCCGAACCCGAACGTGGTTTCGGCCCATTCTGGTAACGATCCGTCGCGCAATCACTAAGGGCCTCCGCCCCTCGCGCGCGCAAGGGTGAAGTGCGCCGTGGCGCACCTCCGGCCGCGTATCCCCGTTCTTCCGCGCGAAGGCTCGTGCAGAACGGGTGATCCCCCTCGCGGCCGTCGCCCTTGCCCTTGCTACCCCCGGTCTCGCCGACGGGCAGAGGTTCAGCGCAGCGCTGCGCAAGAACCTCAGCACGAAAGGCAAGGCCATGAAGGAGAACACCCAGCGGCTAGATGTTTATTCGCGCGTGACAGCCAAGATTGTCGCCGACCTCGAACGGGGGACGCGGCCTTGGCTGAAGCCTTGGAACGCCGAGCACGCGGCAGGGCGGATCACGCGCCCGCTTCGCGCCAACGGGCAGCCCTATAAGGGGATCAACGTCCTGTCTCTATGGCTGGACGCCGAGGACAAAGGCTATTCCTGCCCGATCTGGATGACCTACAAGCAAGCCGCCGAATTCAAGGCGCAAGTCCGCAAGGGCGAGCATGGCTCGCTTATCGTCTATGCCGACAAGATCACCCGCACCGAGACGAACGATCGGGGCGAGGAGATCGAAGCCGCCATTCCCTTCATGAAGGGCTACACCGTCTTCAACTGCGAGCAGATCGAAGGACTGCCCGAGCATTTTTACGCGACCGCGAAACCGGCCGGAACCGCGCCGGAGCGGATCGCGGCGGCAGAAGAATTCGCCGCGCACACGGGCGCAACGATCCGAACGGGCGGCGACCGTGCTTACTACTCAATTCACAACGACTATGTGCAGGTACCGCGCATCGAGTGCTTTTCCGATGCCGAAAGCTACTATGCCACCTTGTTGCATGAGCTGACCCACTGGACGCGCCACGAAACGCGGCTCAACCGGGAATTCGGGCGCAAGCGCTGGGGCGATTCAGGTTACGCGACCGAGGAGCTTGTTGCAGAGCTTGGCGCGGCTTTCCTCTGTGCTGATCTTGGCATCACCGCCGAGCCGCGCGAGGATCACGCGTCCTACGTTGCCTCTTGGCTTGAAGTCTTGAAGAGCGACAAGCGCGCCATCTTCACGGCAGCGGCCCATGCGCAGCGCGCGGCGGACTTCTTGAATAACCTACGGCCCAAGAATAAATGAGGTTTTGTAGCTAGATGCGGGCTGTGGCGAAGGCGGTTCCGCCTGTGCTTTTTTCGGTGAGCACTCGACTAATGGTTCTTCAGCACCACGCTCCTTTTTTGCCACAAGTTGGGTTATCATACCTCTCGACTTCCGAGGCTACAGGCCAATGGCGGATCAAGCTCGCTTAGATTGCACCAAACCCGCAATAGCCCGTCGTTTCCACATAGCCGTCCGTGCTGCCGCTATCAGCTCAGCGATGCTAACCAGCGCGACCTATGCACAAACTGCGCAGATAATAGAGGATTCTAGTTCAACGACTACCTGCGCGGGTTTAACATTGAATCGATACAAGACAGAAGTGGTGTGTGATAATGAAAGTGAAGACAAAGCGGCATGGTTTAGGGCAAAAGCAAAAAATGTTCTCGCAGACGACAAGAAGTACCTCGATGAGATATGTGCCTCAAAGTACCAAAATATGCAGTACCCCCAGCGCTTTATAGAGCCGATGCAAGAACGTGCCGCGCGATACAACGGGTATTCGGATCAATCACGATCCCAATTGCTTGCATGTGCTCCGGACGAAACAATACTTGAAACCATGAAGAAAAAACGAGACGAAGCGTATGGGATAAGGGAGTTTCTTAAGTCTGTATACAATGAGACAAACAGGAGTAGATTTAGCGCAATACTTCTCGATATTGCGGACGCGGCGTATATCGCGTTTGCCGGAGCTGGCGATGCGCCGTTGGTTCCGTCGCAAGAAGTTGGCGAAATAGCAAAGGATGTAGGCCAGCAAGTAGTTTCTCAAGCAGTGCCCACAATGGTGAAGGATGTGCCCCCGAACGACCCAACTGTGTTGATACGCTTTCGGAATATGTTACGACCATGAGAACTTGTCGGTTCCTTCTTGTTACCCTCGCGGTTACGGTTGCGCTCATCGTTCATGGGTGTCCGGAGGCTATTGCGGGGGTGTCAAAAACGAACGAAATAACGGGAAGCGAAGAATTCGTATTTCCCGGATTTTCCGTAGGGGCGGCACAAGCTAAGCACCGCGTCGCATACATCTGGAGCCATGAATGTAGCGATTGTCGCGAACAATTTGGTCGCGATGTACTGAAAATCTATTTGTCAGCTGCATCGAAAGAGAAATTCACGTTTGTTTTTCTCGAATACGAAGAGAAGCAAAAAACAGTCGATACGTACACCATTCCTGCTCTCTGCGGAGGACGCGAGTTTTATCAGTGGTACGTATTGGGCTTCTTGGCCAACAACCTGACAATGCAGCAAACGAGAGAGTTGGCAGCCAAGAAGGGCACAGCTTACAAAGGTTGCCCAGATAAACTACTGGTCGGCAATGTTCTCAAAACATATTTTGCGAAGATGAAAAAACTTCATCCGGAGATAACTACCACTGCCGGAACTTTAGTGTTGGATGGCAAGGTAATAAGCTCCACCAGGGAGATCGAAGAGGCTCTATCCGACTAACGGCCTGAATCAATCAAGCTGCTAGCCGAATCGGCCCTATACGGACTATCAGTGAACAGAATGCTGTATTCTGTTCACACCCCATTTCCTGCGTCAATCGCCTGCGCTCGCTTTTTTCTAAGTGATGCGCGACGGACTCACATATGACGCAGACGCTTTTCGATCAAACCGGAAACCGAAAATACCTCGTCGCACGCGAACGGGCAGCCTTTGTGCGCGCCGCCGTCGCGGAGGGCGGCGCGGTTGGAAGCTTTTGTCTGACTATGGCTTTCACCGGTGCGCGGATTTCTGAAGTGCTGGCGATGACCGCTGAACGAATAGACTTCGGTAACAGTGCAATTGTTTTCGAAACACTCAAACAGCGAAAGAAAGGCGTATTTCGCGCCGTACCGGTACCGCGTCGGTTACTCAACCACCTCGAAAACATTCACGACATGACCGGGGCGCATTTTAAACCGAAGTGCAGGAATAGCCGTCTATGGCCGTGGGGGCGCACACACGCATGGAAGCAAGTTAAGCGAATTATGATGGTGGCAGGGATTGCGAGCAACGTACGCATCCGGCGGCGGCCGCCTTGCACTATGAAGATAGGTGCTGAGGATGAGAGCTTGTGGTGACCGATTTGGTCATGCTTGGAGCTATGACCGTCCCTATGTCCGGACAGATGACCAAA
>Ga0187810_10000179_pt1 | contig 29594 bp, 21 predicted proteins | sample NC_wetland_sal_i_9_FD_132963 | JGI IMG/M metagenome (GOLD analysis project Ga0187810, IMG submission 132963) | Wetland sediment microbial communities from Neuse River Estuary, North Carolina, USA - ASW_5 | ecosystem: Environmental > Aquatic > Freshwater > Wetlands > Sediment | place: USA: North...
GGAGAAATAAAAAAGTTTTGCCGGGCCAAGCGCCCGCATGTCGGCCTGGCCGGCCATGACAAGCGAACTGAGGTACTTTGCCGCTGTCGCCCTGTTGAGTCCCAGCTTTTTCGAGACCTCCTCGATCGAAAGGCCCTTTGGGGTTACTCTTAATAATTCCCGGATCCGTTGTTGTTCGCTCTCTTTCTCCATATCAGGCCTGTCATCCATGATTTGGTTACTGAATATATAAATTACTAGTGCTAAACGAATTTGATAAACATTTTAAATCATTATATTTACTCATCATAGTATGAAATATTTAAATAATATGAGTTTCAAGCTATAATCTGGATAAAAAATTGGATCGATACCTGAAGCAATTGCAGAAAAAAGATGAAAATTAATCACCCCCTCATCATCCGGGTCAAAATATTCCCGTGAAGGGATCGGCGGGTTGCAGATTGCTTCTTGTGAATAAGCAAACCAGAGTGTGAAAAATCATGGTACTGAAAACCCAGACAACAAAAGAAACTGCTCCTGATGATTATGACACGATCTACCATATCGGCCTCTTGTCGGTAACCATGGCGGATTATTTTCATAAACCCTCGATCACGATGTTTGACCCGTTTGAAAGAGCTGACTGTTTTTCGCCGGCAGGTAAGGACCGGGAACCAGGGTACGGCAGTGGCGCCGGCTTTTTTGGGGAACGGAGGTCCTGAAAAATGGCAGGTAATTCCCATGATGCCGGCACGGTTGTTCTCTTCAGTGATGTGACAGCGAACCCGGCTCCGCTCGGACTCCTCGGTTTCGGGCTCACGACCGTGCTTTTAAATCTTCACAATGCAGGGTTTTTCGCAATGGGCTCGATGATCCTGGGCATGGGGATCTTTTACGGCGGGCTTGCCCAGGTTATCGCCGGGATTATGGAATGGAAAAGGAACAACATGTTCGGGATGGTTGCTTTTACCTCATACGGCATGTTCTGGCTCTCGCTCGTGGGATTGCTGGTGCTGCCCCGTCTCGGGCTTGCAGATGCCCCGTCGAACGTGGCGATGGCAGCATATCTTGGCATGTGGGGAATCTTCACTGCGGTCATGTTCATCGGTACCCTCAGGATGACGAGGGCGCTCCAGATCGTCTTCGGGTCCCTTGCAATTCTTTTCTTCCTCCTCGCGCTGGGAGAAATAACCGGGAACCGGGCAATAACAACGCTCGCCGGGTACGAAGGCGTCATCTGCGGCCTGTCAGCGGTCTGTACCGGCCTCGCAGAAGTCCTGGGCGGGGTCTTTTCGAAGACCATTGCCCCGGCAGGAAGCGCAGGGATTCCCCGGGTTATCGCCCCGCTGACGGCTGATGAACAGGTGAACGAATCGATCAGGTAAACGTGAAAAGGAAGGAATAAAAATGGCAAACGATGTTTCAAAACTCGATACAACGGCCGCAAATACCGCGGCTATTACCGGTATGCAGATGGTGATGAACGCGGTCCAGTCCCCGATGTACAGTGTTGATGACAACTTCAACGTGGTTTCGGTAAACAATGCACTTGCAATGGAGATCGGAAAGACTCCCGGCGAATGCGTCGGCCAGAAGTGCAGCGCACTATTCAAATCCCACCACCAGTGTGCCGGGGCAGACTGCGCGGTGAAAAAAGCGATGCTGCTCCAGGACTTCCAATCTCAGGAGACTCATGCACAGTTCAACGGTAAGATGATGCCGGTCGTCTTCGATGCAACACCGATCGTAAACTCCCGGGGCGAGGTCTCCGGCGCGGTGAACATGATCAAGAGTCGTTCCGATGATCAAAGTATTGCCGCTGAAATTGCCCAGCTCAAAACAGCAGCACTTGAAGGAAAACTTTCAGCCCGCGCAAACCCTGCCCTGTTCAAAGGAGAATCCCGGCAGATTGTCGAAGAGATAAACGAAATGCTGGACGCCTATATCGGCCCCCTGAATGTTACCGCAGAATATGTCGAACGGATAAGCAAGGGGGACATTCCCCAGAAGATTACCGAAAAATATTACGGTGATTTCAATGAGTTCAAGAATAACTTAAACCAGCTCATCGATGTTGTCAACATGCGGAACCAGGACATCGGCCTCCTCATTAACTCTGCGATCGAAGGAAAACTCGACGTCCGGGCCGATATAACAAAATATTCCGGAACGAACGGCAAGATGGTTGCAGGGATCAACAACCTTCTCGACGCGGTCGTCGGTCCGCTGAACGTTACCGCAGAATACGTTGACCGGATAAGCAAGGGAGACATCCCCCAGAAGATCTCGGAGAATTACCGCGGGGATTTCAACGAGATCAAGAACAACGTGAACCATCTCATCGACGTCGTCAACATGCGGAACCAGGACATCAGCCTCCTAATCAACTCCGCAGTCGAAGGTAAACTCGACGTCCGGGCAGACATAACGAAATATTCCGGGACAAACGGAAAAATGGTCGCGGGGATCAATACCCTGCTTGATTCGGTCATCGGTCCCCTGAATGTTACCGCAGAGTACGTAGACCGGATCAGTAAAGGGGACATCCCCCAGAAGATCTCGGAGAATTACCGCGGGGATTTCAATGAGATCAAGAATAACGTGAACCATCTCATCGACGTCGTCAACATGCGAAACCAGGACATCAACCTCCTCATCAACTCCGCAGTCGAAGGTAAACTCGACGTCCGGGCCGACATAGCAAAATATTCCGGGACAAACGGGAAAATGGTCGAAGGGATCAATACTATGCTCGACTCGGTCATCGGACCCCTGAATGTTACCGCAGAATACGTCGATCGGATCAGCAAGGGGGACCTGCCCCCAAGGATTACGGAAAAGTACAACGGCGATTTCAACGAGATCAAGAACAACTTAAATCAACTTATCGACGTCGTCCACATGCGGAACGATGACATCGGGCTGCTGATCAAGGCTGCGGCCGAAGGCCAGCTCGGAACCCGGGCGGATGTCGGGAAGTACCAGGGTGCGAACGGGAAGATGGTAGCCGGCATCAACAACATGCTCGACGTCATGGTCAGCCCGATAAACGAGGCCATGCGGGTGTCGCATGAATATGCGAATTGCAACTTCCGTGCACGGCTGAGCGAAGAACTCCCTCTGAAAGGGGACTTCCTCAAATTCAGGAACGCCCTGAACGATATCGGCGAGAGCGTCTCGACAACGATCGATGTCGTGCAGAAACAGGCAAACGAGTACGCGAACTGCAATTTTACCGCGAGAATCGATAATTCGGCCGATATCCAAGGAGACTTCGTTGCCATCAAGGACTCCATGAACAATGTCGGGACTTCGGTCTCAAAAGCACTCAATGTCGTCAACCAGCAGGTCGTCGAGCTGGCGGCAAATGCCCAGCAGGCAAGCGCGAGCGCAAACGAAGTCTCTTCCGGATCGGCCCACGTGGCAAAGAATGTCACGCTGATGAGCCAGAACGCGGAGAAAGGGAGCGAAGGGATCAAACAGATCCTCAAGGCGATGGAGGACATGTCGGCCAATATCGAGGAAGTCGCTTCTACTACCGATTCGGTCTCCCGCCTCTCCCGGGATGCAAATGAACTTTCGAAGCTGGGTGCAGCCCGTGCCCAGAAAGCGGACCAGGGGATGGCGAGCATCACGAAATCGTCCGCCGAAGTCGATGTCATCATAGAGGACATCAAAGCGGAGATGGAGAAGATCGGAAAGATTGTCGGGCTCATAACAAACCTTGCCAACCAGACCAACCTCCTCGCCCTCAATGCGGCGATAGAAGCAGCCCGTGCAGGGGACGCCGGAAGGGGATTTGCAGTGGTGGCAAGCGAAGTCAAGTCGCTTGCACAGGAATCGCGGGCTTCCGCGGAGAATATCTCCGAGATGATCAGCAAGCTCCAGAAGAAGTCCGAGCAGGCAGCGGTTGCCATGGCCGGCGCCAACAAGGAAGTGAAGGACGGCAGTGCGGCCCTGACCGAGACGCTCGAGATGTTCAACAAGATCGTCTTATCGGTGGACCAGATAAGCAAGGACATGGACGAAGTGGCAAAAGCATCGGAGGCGCAGGCTGCGGCGGTGGAGCAACTTACGGCAACGGTTCATGAAGTAAGCGATCACGTCCAGAGTACATCGAAAGAATCCATGGACGCAGCGGCGGCAAGCGAAGAAGCCTCGGCCTCCGTGGACCAGATCGCACGAGTCATCGGGAATGTCAACGGCATTGTCGAAAAGGTGTCAGCCGAGACCGCGAAATTCCAGGTCTGATTGCCATGGCCACAGCATCAGCAGCCCGGGCAGCAGCACCACGACCGCAGGAAAGCAGGCGGAGCTCGATTTCAGACACCATACAGGTTGTGGAATTCCTTCTCGGCCGGGAGCACTTCGCCGTTGATCTCTTTGACGTGAAGGAAGTGGTCGAGTTCACGCGGATAACGGAACTGCCAAGCTCCCCCTCCCATATCCGGGGAATTATCGATCTCCGGGGCGAGATAACCACGATCATCGATATCAAGAAACAGATAAACATACTGAAGGAGTCCGACCGGGATGAGATGAACTCCCGCATCATTGTCCTTGACAATACCATCACCAAATCAAAAATCGGTATACTGGTCGACGATGTCCTTGCGGTTTCGACATTCCCGGGTTCCGAGGTGGATATCACTTCTGCATCTACAACTGACGACGCACTGATAATCGGGATCATCAGGAAGAAAATAAAGGTAAAAGACAGCCAGAATACCGAGCTTATCATCTGGATTGATATCAGGAAGTTACTTCGCGACAGCGGGAACAGCAGCGAAAGTTAATTTTTTCGCTCGTGTTCCAAAAGATATCTGTGTAACCGTGGAAAAGGTCATACCCCGAATGCCGGGTCCGGTTATCTCACTGATTTTCGACAGATCAAAGACAGGATTCCGGACCACTTCCGAACCAATAAAAACCCGGGAATTTTCGGTATTCATCACCACGTTTATTTTCCTCCGGACAGAATCCATTTCAGGAACAAAAACCGTGTCCTTTATCTGCCGGCAATGCGGCGAATGCTGCAGCTCCATGGGTGAGATCATCGAGATCCGCGAAGTAACCGGGCCGCTTGAATTCCGGATCGGTTTCTCTGCCACAGGAGAAGAACGGATGGTCACGGTCGACCCGGACAAACGGGATCTTTTTCTTTCAAAAGACACCGTAACGGAGCGGCATATCGCCTGCCCGTTCCTCCGGGAAAAAGTCCCGGGAACGGTCATCTGCACGGTTCACGATTCCCGGCCCGACCTTTGCCGGCAGTACTCGTGCTACCGGATTCTCGTGCTCGATCCTGAAGGGAAGAGGATCGGCCGGGTCCATGACGCCTCCCGGTATTTCACGAGCAGCGATGATAAACTCCGCGAGCTCTGGAAGAATGAGATCGCCGGCCGGGAGATCGCTGATGAATCACTCTGGGAGGAAGAAGTTTCGCGAATTATCGTTCAGGCAGGGTACCGGGTCGTCCGGTGAAAAATAAAAATGGTGCTCAATGCAGATCAGTGAAGTCTTTTGTGCCAGGATCTTTTTTGCAAAATAATTTCAGAATCTTTAAAAAATTTTCGCAATAAATTTCAGATTTTTTTCGTACCCGATCCGGAATTTTTTCAGGATTTTTTTGTGATCGGATCGATCGATGTATATGTACCAGGTCCGGGAGGAAAATCTATCACGGAGTGAATTCAAGTCGCGAAGTCTTGCCGGTAAACCGACGTCCAAGCCAGATTGCCAGGTGACGCCCTATTTCCCATGGCGAAAAACCGGATCTTAAACCCGGCCTTGGGAAAAATACGCCCAAATAATAGCCATTTTGCCAAAATACCCTCAAATACCCCCGACTTCAATGGCGGGCCACAGAGCTTGTTCTTTTGCCAGAACTCAGGAAAAACTGGCTGGAGCAGGGGGCAAATGAAAAGAAGCTCAGCTCATGAGGGTCATTTTTACCGCGTTTAAATGGTTTTTTTCTCATTCAGGGCATTTTCCTTCGACTTTTAAAAACAATGAAATCCGGGCATTTTGCGGGCATTTCCAAGACCGGTTTTCGAGAAAAGGAGCTCGTACAGGCCCCGGATTCAGTCTGCAGGAGGTTAAGGGGGGGTGAGATCGGGAAAGGTCTCTTTACGGTATGAGTTGTTTTTGTAAACGAGAACCCGAAGAAATTGCCGACCCCAGTTTAATTTTTTTGCAAATGTTTTTTGCAAACGTTTCAGAAAAAAATTGCAATCATAAAAAATTTTAAATTTTTTTTAAATAATTGGACTTGATGGATGAATATGAGGGATTCATTAAAGGAGAAAGCCTTGGTGCTGCAGAATATGAATATGGTCCGATGAAAGAGAAATATTTTGATTTATAACGAGGAAGGATTTGGAAATCTTCAAAAGATTACTGAATAGTGCGTTATGGCAGAAAAAACGTAGACAAGAAGTTTTTCTTCCGGGAAAACTTTCTTGGATTAACCGGAGCTTATCGGCCGTCTGCAACGAGCCGGTTTGCAATCGCTACAGCTTCTTCTGCATCCTGTGCGAAACCATCGGCACCTACCTGTTTCCAGAGCCCGGGGACGATCGTGAACGGGTAGCCCCCGACAAGGATCTTTGCTTTTCCCGTGCCCTCATCCGCCCTCAGGGACCGGATAAGATAATCCACGACCGGGATATGAAAAGTCATAGTCGATGAGATCGCGACAACGTCCGCGTTCCGGTCCCGTGCTGCTGCAATTAGACTCTGGACAGGGGTATTTGCCCCGGTGAAATAGGTGTCCCAGCCGTCCATCTCGAAAAAATCTGTCACGATTCGCATGCCGACTTCATGCAGTTCCTTCTCCACGCATGCAGCCACAAGGGTCTTTCCTTTTCTTTTCCGGGTCCCCCCGGCGGAAACGATCTGGTCGTGCAGCCGTGCGATGGAGAGCTGGACCGATGCTGTAATGTAATGCTCCTCGGCAACGCTGAGCTTCCCGATCTGCCAGAGCCTCCCGGCCTCGCGCAGCACCGGCTGGAATACTTCGAGATAGATGTCCCTGGCCGGGGCGCCTGAGGCGACCGCGTCGGAAATCATCTTGCGGGCTTTCATCCGGTCCACGGCAAGCAATGTCCCGAGATAAGACTGTGCGACCGGGGCGAGCCGGTTTTCCGGGCGAATAAACGAAGGAATCTCTGCGGGTGTCTGCCCGAGCGCCCGGATGCTTTCCCGTATTATGGCGTGTGCCTGTTTGCGGAAATCGGCGGGAAAGTCCTCCCGGATTTCGTCGAGTGCGGCGAGCATCGAAGGGAGATAATCTTCGGGGAGCCGCTCTGCGGTGAAGCGGGCCCGGGCCCAGAGAGCATAGTCAGTGAATATCGCTGCGTTATCGATAGCGAGCGATTCCTGGAGATAGCTGATATGGTTTTTGAAATCATCCACCATCCGGGATTTTCGGGAAGTGCTGAAATTCCTGAGATCTGCTTTGTGTTTTTCGGCAAAACGATCGAACGCAAGGCCCGAAAGGTAATCACGGTCAAGACTGACTGCATGATATACAATAGATCCTTTCTGTTCCACGTTCGATCGCGACCCTGTTGTTAGGTAAGAGTGAATCCCGTTGATCGGTTATTATCTTTCGCTTGATTTTGGGCTTGCGATCGCAGAATGTGCCCGGAAATTATGAAAACAGACACTCATACCGGCAGGCAATACCAGGAACTGATCCGATTTATCCCAATTTTTTTGTAAAGCAATGAATTTGTTTCCGGAAGATTATTTCCGGAAAATCCCCTTTGTTACAAAACCCGGGGACGGGCAAAAAAGATCTCTCACGCCCGCTCGTCCATGACCTTCTTCACCCACGCGGTCCTTTCCCCGGCAGACAGTGGTTCCGGCGCCGGGTAACTCTGCTCCCAGATCGGTGCACTGCGCCGGTACATCACGCCGAGGCCGATCCGGGCATCGGCGTTGTAGTCCCATTCGCGGGCTTTCCGGTACGCTGCATCGTGGTCCTGCACATCCTTCTCGTCCCAGTCGTAGACCCGGGCATTGTAGTATTCGGTCATGTTATTGTACGTGACGCAGATCTGGAGGATGTCAACGAACGAAAAACCCTTGTGGTCGAGCGCTTCCCTGATGATCCGCTTGAGACTATCCCGCTGGCGGGAATAGGCCCGTGCAATAAATGTCGCCCCTGCTCCCAGCACCAGTTCGAGCGGATTGAAGGGGTACTCCCTGTCTCCTTCAGGTGTCGAGCGCCCCCGGAACCCGTAGGGCGAGGTAGGGGTAAACTGCCCGGTCGTCAGCCCGTAGACCCGGTTGTCGTACACGAGGACCGTGATGTCAACGTTCCGTTTCGCCCCGAAGATCAGGTGGTCGAGCCCCTCGGCATAGCAGTCGCCGTCGCCCGCGACGCAGATGACCTTGAGATCAGGATTCGCGAGCTTGATCCCGGTCGCCACGGGGATCGTCCTCCCGTGGATCGCGTAGAACCCGTTGAGGTTCATGAAGTCGAATGTCTTGCCGTGCTGGCCGATACCGGTGACAAGGACTATGTTTTCGAGCGGATAGCCCCCGTCAACCATGCCCGCGACAACGTCCTTGATCGCGTGCTGGATGGAGAAATTCCCGCAGCCCGGGCACCACAGGTTCTTTGCCCGGCTTATGAGATCGTTTGGGTTCATGCGATCACCTTCCTGATCTCTGCTTCAAGTTCTTCGACCGTGAACGGCCTGCCGTCGTACTTCAGGATCTTTCCCGCAGCCCGGTACCCGTACTGGCTCACGAGTCGGGCCAGCTGCCCCGACTCGTTGGTCTCGACCGCGTAGAACCGGTCGACACCGTTCATCGCGGCCGCGAACGCTTTCTCCGGGAAGGGGGAGAGTACGACCGGCTGGACCACGCGGAGGTCCATCAGGGTCCCCAGTTCGCCGCAGATTCCTTTGGTCGAACCCCAGCAGAGCAGGGCGGTCTTCGCGGCCTTGTCCCCGGCCACGTTGACCGGGTCCATTCCCTCGATCTCGTTGCGGAGCCCCTCCCCTTTCTTCATCCGCTTGTCCGCCATCGCTTTTGTCACAATGGGATTCTCGGTCGTGATCCCGTCCGGGTCATGGACATGACTGTTCACTTTAATAATTTCTCCTTTGGCGGGCGGGAACAACATCGGGGAGATGCCCGATTCGGTCAGGGTGTACCGGTCGTAGGGGTGAAGCGTCGCGTCGGCAAGCACCGGCTGTGCCTTTCTTGCGGCGACCCCCGCCGGGTCCATGCTGTAGACTCCTTCGCAGACAAGCCGGTCGGAGAGGATGATGGCGGGGAGCTGGTACTTCCAGGCAAGGTCCATCGCTACCGTGGACCAGGCCCGGGACTCGTCCGCGTCGCCCGGGGCAACAATCAGCCGGCAAAACTCTCCCTGCCCCGCATTGAGGGCGAAGTGGAGGTCGGCCTGTGCGGTATAGGTGGCAAGGCCGGTGCTCGGGCCGGTCCGCTGGCCGATGACGATGACAAGCGGGAGTTCGGCGATTCCTGCAAGACCGAGCGCCTCGGTCATGAGACAGAATCCGCCGCCGGAGGTTCCGATCGCGGCCCGGGTCCCGGCGTAGGCGCACCCGAGTGCCATCAGGATAACCGCGATCTCGCTCTCCGGCTGGATCACCCGGATCCGGGTCTCACCGGCAGTCGCCGCGAGGAAGTGGAGGATGTTCGAGGCCGGCGACATCGGGTAGGCGATGTAGATTTCGAGATCGCCCTCGATAAGACCGATCCCGGTCGCCTCGTTGCCGGTCATCGAGGGAAGGGCGGGTTTTCCGGTGGGTTGGACGACCATGCGTTCTTCCGAGGCATCGAACCCGCGGCGTGCGACCCGGAGGTTCTGGTCTGCACCTTTTGGGAAATTTTTCTTCAGGACCGCTTCTGCGAGTTCCCAGCGGATTCCCGCGGCCCGGATGAATGCGCCGATGACAACGGAGTTCGCCATCACGGCCGGGGCCTTCTCTGCCGCAAGGATCTCTTTTACCGGTATGCCGATACCGCCCGGCACCTTCGCGGTCCCGGTATCGAATATCGTGGCTCCGCGACCGGTGAGTCGGGATGCGTGGAGGTCAACGCTCTCCTGGTTCATGGCGAGGATGAAGTCAACCTTCTCCCGTATAGCCCCGACATCCCCCGGGGCAGCCCGGACGATCGCAAAATTGTGCCCTCCCTTGATGAGAGATGGATAGTCGAGGTACATGTGCACCCGGTACCCGGCCTGCCCGAGAAGGTGGGCGATTATCTGGCCTGCGCTCGAGATCCCCTCGCCGGCCCTCCCTCCCACCAGGACGGAAATTTCTCCTTCTGCCAAAATCTGCGTCTCCTCCTTAGATACGATGACCTTTTCCAGCCACTTTTATTAAATGGTATCTCCAGGCAAATCCGGTGAATGTTTTATCTAGCATGATGGAGAAGAGCAGTCATCAGGAGGATTTTCATTGGCGGACGAACAGGAAATTCACGAGCACGACGTCATCATCATCGGCGGGGGCCTCACCGGGCTCCGGGCCGCACTCCAGATCGACCGGGCAGGGATATCCTGTGCGGTAATTTCAAAGGTCCACCCCCTGAGGTCCCATTCGGTCGCTGCACAGGGCGGGATGAACGCATCGCTCGCCAATGTCCCCGGCGACAACAATGCGCAGGACAGCTGGGAGCGTCATGCCTTCGACACGGTGAAGGGCTCAGACTATCTCGCAGACCAGAATGCGGTTGTTATGATGTGCAAAGAGGCCCCGGCAACCGTCATCGAGCTGGAGCACATGGGCACGGTCTGGTCCCGGCTTGGTGACGGGAAGATCGCCCAGCGGCCGTTCGGCGGTGCCGGGTTTCCCCGCACCTGCTATGCCGCTGACCGGACCGGCCATAATGTTCTCAACACCCTGTACGAGCAGCTCGTAGCCCGGAAGATACCGGTGTACGAGGAATTTTTCGTTACATCCCTTGTCACCGATTCAGGCAGTGGCCGCTGTAGCGGCTGCACAGCAATCGAAGTGATGACCGGTAAGGTTCATGGTTTTGCCGCAAAAGCTGTCCTTCTTGCTACGGGAGGATTCGGCAGGATCTTCTCCCGCTCCACCAACGCCCTCATCAACACCGGGGACGGGCAGGCGCTCGCCTTCAGGGCTGGGGCGGTGCTGAAGGACATGGAGTTCGTCCAGTTCCACCCGACGACCCTGTTCGGTACGAGCATCCTTATCTCCGAGGCAGCCCGCGGGGAGGGCGGAATATTGCTGAACAAGGATGGCGAGCGGTTCATGGAACGGTACGCCCCGAACTCGCTCGATCTTGCCCCCCGGGACGTGGTCGCCCGGTCCATCGAACATGAAATCGACGAGGGGCGGGGGTTTGAAGGCGGCTGCGTTCACCTCGACATCCGGCACATCGGCGCTGACCTGATTAATGAACGCCTGCCCGGGATCCGGCAGATTGCGATAGACTTTGCGGGTGTCGATCCGGTCAGCGAACCCATCCCGATCCAGCCCGGCCAGCACTACTCGATGGGCGGGATAGATGTCGGCATTGACGGCCAGTCATCTATCCCCGGGCTGTATGCAGCCGGCGAGTGCGCCTGCGTCAGCGTCCACGGGGCGAACCGGCTCGGCGGGAATTCGCTCCTCGAAACGGTCGTGTTCGGCAGGCTTGTCGGCGAGTCGATCGCACGCGAGGTTCCCTCAGTCGCCCACCCCTCTCGCGGGCCGGTTGAAGAGGCCGTCCGCGAGGTGGACGGAAAGATCGCCCGGCTCCTTGGAAATACCGGCGGGACATCCCTCTTTCCTCTTCTCGATTCCTTAAAGGAGACCATGTGGACGAAGTTCGGCATATTCCGGACCGAAGCGGCGATGCAGGAGGGACTCGCTGAAATCAGGAACCTCAAAGAGCAGTTCCGGACCGTCTCGCTGGCCGATACGAGCCGGGACGCAAACCCGGTCCTCATCAGGTATCTCGAACTGGAGTATATGCTTCCCCTCGCCGAAACGGTTGCTCTGGGGGCGCTGGGCAGGAAGGAGAGCCGGGGTTCGCATACCCGGCTCGATTTCCCGGACCGGGACGACGGCCATTTCCTGAAGCATACCCTCGCCCGAAAAACTGGTGGCGGTATCTCTATCACGTACGGCCCGGTCACGACCGGGATGTTCGAGCCCGAGGAGCGTGTGTACTAAATGAAGCCCGTAATCCTGAAAGTGGCCCGGTCACGCGCCGGCGGGGAGAAGCAGTACGATACGTTCACCATCGACCCGGTGCCCGGAATGACCGTGCTCTCGGCCCTCTTTGAGGTCCAGGCCCGGTATGATAATGCTCCTGCCTTCCGGTACTCCTGCCGGGGCGCAGCCTGCGGCACCTGTGCGATGCTGATCAACCGGATCCCCCGGCTCGCGTGCAGGACACAGCTTGCAGCACTCGTGGAAGGGAAACTTGACCTTCGCCTCTCGCACTACACGCTTCCCGAGCTGACCGGAACGTGGGACATGAAAAACGAAGTGATCATCGAGCCGCTCCCGAATCTCCCGGTCATCCGGGACCTCATTGTCGACATGTCCACATTCTTCGAACATTACCGGGACATCGTGCCGGTCTTCACGCCGGGCGACCCCGACCCGGCAAGGGAGCGGCCCATGACCCCTGACGCCGTTCGGGAACTGGGAAAGTACACGACCTGCATCCTCTGCGGGGCGTGCTATGCCGCATGCCCGGTCAACGGAAAGAACAAGCATTACCCCGGCCCCGCTGCACTCGCAAAACTGTTCCGGTTCCATATCGACCCGCGGGAGAAGGAGGGCGCAGCCCGGCTCGCAACCGCTGACCGGCCGGATGGCTGGTGGGCCTGCGAGTTCCATACCAACTGCCGGATGGTCTGCCCGAAGGGGGTCCCGCCCGACAAAGCGATCGGACAGGCCCGGCAGGAACTGAACCGGATGAGGAAGGACAAAAAGGGCGATAGGAACGGAAAGACCGGCACCAGTGCTGCGGGCGATACCGGAGGCAGGCGATGACCCGGCAGGAACGCGACTCGCTCGGCGTCCGCGATGTACCCTCGGAAGCCTACTACGGCATCCAGACCCTGCGTGCCGTGGAAAACTTCCCCGTGAGCGGAAGACGGGAGCGCCCGGAACTGATCACCGCGTATGCAATCATTAAGAAAGCAGCCGCCATAACAAACGCGGAACTTGGCGTCCTTGACCGGGATCGGGCAGACGCCATCATAGCGGCTGCGGATGAAGTCCTTGCCGGGAAATTTGCCGACCAGTTCCCGGTCGACATCTTCCAGGCCGGGGCCGGGACCTCGTTCAACATGAACGTCAACGAGGTCATCGCAAACCGTGCCCTTGAGCTCCTCGGCCGCCAGCGGGGCGATTACGCGTACCTGAACCCCAACGATCACGTCAACCTCGGCCAGTCCACAAACGACACGTTCCCGACCGCCTGCCACATCGCAATAGTCCACGACGCACAAACGCTCGACGGTGTTCTCACGGCACTCGCGGCTTCGCTCCGGAAGAAGGGTCAGGAATTCCTGCACCTGCCAAAGACCGGCCGTACGCACCTGATGGACGCGATTCCCGTGACGCTCGGCGACGAGTTCCTCGCGTACGCTTCCGCAGTCGAACGAGCCGCCGGGCGGATCCGACAGCGGCGGGACGGGCTGCTCGAAGTCGCCATCGGCGGGACTGCGACCGGCACCGGGGCAAACGCACCGGAGGGATACCGGGAGTCCGTGCTTAAGAACCTCCATTCCCTGACCGGCCTCGGCCTCGGCCCGCCAAGGAACAGTTTCGAAGCGCTCCAGAGCCGGGCGGAGATGGCGGCATTTTCAGGTTCCCTCCGGGAATTCGCTCTCGAACTCATCCGGATCGCGAACGACCTGCGGCTCATGAACTCCGGGCCGACTGCGGGCTTCGATGAGATCGTCCTGCCCCCGGTCCAACCAGGGTCATCGATCATGCCGGGCAAGGTGAACCCGGTCATGGCCGAGTGCGCCGACATGATTGCGTTCCAGATCGTGGGAAACGACACGGTCGTCACGATGGCGGCACAGGCCGGCCAGTTCGAGCTGAACGTGATGACGCCCGTCATCGTCCACAACATTCTCGAATCGATCTCGCTCCTGACCCATTACCTCCCGGTATTTACGGTCCACTGTATCGATGGCATCACGGCAAACGAGCGGCACCTTGCGCTCTATGTCGGGACGAACCCGATCCTCGCGACCCTTCTGACACCAAAGATCGGGTACCTTAAGGCGGCCGGAATCGCTCACGAGTCGATGGTGACCCACCGGCATATCCGGGATCTTGCGGTCGAGAAAGGGATTCTTACCGAGAAAGAGGCGGACGAGATGTTCGACGTGCGGGAGCTGACGAGGAACCGGTACCGGGAGCAGGAATAAAAAGGAATGAAAATTGCAGGCCGGTCGGTAGGGGGAGGCCCCCCTCCCGGGCCCGTAGGGGTGGGGAGGGGTCCGGCCCGATTGAACCGGAGATGGGGGAGGGGGTACCCCCCCTGTTAAGTCACCACCAAAAACCGCGGCTCCATTATAATTTATGTTCGCACTCACTTCGCGAGCTCGTAGATCGCGTGAGCATAGATCTTCGCGAGCGCGACCAGCTCATCGATCGCGATGCACTCATCCTGCCGGTGGATGGGCTGGTCCTGCCCCGGACGGTATGGCCCGAATGCCACAACGTTCGGGAGCCTGCGGGCGTACGTCCCGCCACCGATCGCCACGGGCGGTGTCTTGTCCCCGGTCGCTTCCCGGTACACGATCAGGAGCGACTGGACCAGTGGCGACTCCGGCGGGTAGTGGAGGGGCAGCTGGTGTTTGACAATCCTGACCGAAAAACCGCCTTCCCTCGCCTTCCCCCGGATCAGGCCCAGGACACGATCGGCCCCGATTGTTACCGGGTAACGGATATCAAGAGTCAGGCGAAAGTACCCCTCGCCCGCATCGATTACCCCGGTGTTGAGCGTGAGGGCGCCCGATACATCGTCCCTGAGGGCAAGATCAAACGACTTCCCGTCGGTCTCCATCCCGAGGGTACGGCATAAGAACCGGATGGCGTCGGTCATCCCCCCCGGGCTGAGTTTCTGGGCCGCGAGGAACGAGAGCATCTCCTGGATCGCATTCTTCCCTTCTTCCGGCTTCGACCCGTGGGCGCTCCTGCCGTGGGCGCTGACCCGGATAATTCCCATCCCTGCAGCGGTATTGACTATAGCGCAGGTCTCATCCGGCTTCTCCCCGCATTGTCTGAGGGTGATTTCCGGATGCACGGTCTGTATCTCTGCGGCAGCAGCGTCCGGGACCATGTTCGGAACCGATCCGCCGGTGATCTTTTTTACGACGGTCCCTGCTGCTGAGGTGACAAACGACTTCTCCAGTTCAAGCCAGAGGATGCCTTTCTCGGCAAAGACCACCGGGAAATCGGCATCGGGCGTGAATCCGGCAACCGGCGGCTTCTCGCGTGAAAGGTAATGTGCAATATCCTCATCACCGGTTTCTTCATCGGCCCCGAAGATCACCCGGACTTTTCGTGAAAGCGGAAGCCCGCTCTCCATGACTGCCCGTGCGGCGAAGAGGGCCGCAAGCGTCGGGCCTTTGTCATCGAGTGCCCCTCTCCCATAGATCTTCCCGGTATGGATCTCCGCACCAAACGGGGGATAGGTCCAGTTCTCTCCCTCCGGGACTTCATCGACATGCCCGAGGACTGCGATATACTCCTCGCTGTCGCCGAACTCCGCGTAGCCCGCATAATTGTCGAGGTTCACAGCCGAAAACCCGAGCCGGCCGGCGATATCGAGCGCACGTTCCAGCGCTTCGCGGGGACCGGTGCCGAACGGTTCGCCGGGTGCCGGTTCGCCCGCAACGCTTGGGATCCTGACCAGTTCCTGGACAGAGGATACGAGCAGGTCCTTATTCCGGTCAACGATCCGGTCAAGTTTCTCCCGGATTTGTCCGGGTAATGATGGTGATAAGAGCAGGACAGCGAAAAGGAATATACAAAAAACCGGGATAAGGAACATTGCAGTTGACCCCCGGCACGGCATGTTTACATTGGCCCCGGGGCGTCCGTGCAACCGTCCCGGGAGATCTGGTGAGTTGATAATAGCCTGAATGGTATTATAATTCTTGCCAAAAGTTCGATCTGTTTCCCGTTCGGGTTTATCCGGTACCGGTGTTTTGCAGCTATTCCGGATTCCGTTCCGGGATGAGCACAGGATTTTCTAAAAAAAGTCGGAGTCTTTTTGATAATTTCAGCAAACAGGAGAAACATTCTAGTATCTTGACTGCGAGAGGACACGTCCAGGGAGTCTGTAGTGGCAGAGAACGAAAGAAGGTTACCGTTCCAGAACCCGGACCGGAATCTTCCCGCTGGACCGGTCGGAAAAGACCTGCCGGAGACTTTCGACCGGATGAGGGGCCGGCCCGAGGATGTGCAGACGTACGCGGTCATGCTGAAGGACGGGGATCTCAATGACCGGGTAAAAGCCGCCGAATGGCTCGGGGAGACCGGCGATTCGGCCGGTGTCCTGCCGCTCATCGATGCCCTTCTCGATGAATCGACCGTTGTCCAGTACGCGGCCGCAAAATCGCTCGGTCTGCTTGCCGATCACCGGGCAATCGATCCGCTCACGCCGCTGCTCCGGTCGGATAACCACTGGCTCCGCAGGGCCGCGGCCCGGGCACTGGGGCTCATCGGCGCTGCGAAGACCGTGGACCTGCTCCTCCCGGTCCTTTCCGACGCCCATCACGATGTCCGGGCTTCCGCGGCATGGGCGCTCGGGAAGCTCGGCGACCCAAGAGCCATCGGCCCGATCCGTTTGCTCGTCAACGATCCGCGGGTGGATGTGCAAAGGGAAGCCGCGGCGGCGCTTGAATTGCTTGAACAGAAACAACCCCATGCATCTCAACCCAATCTTTAAGCGTTTTGGAATGGTAAGTGACCAGAAAGGGTACTACTGGGTAGCATGACCGCAGAAATTGTCATCATGAACAAGGAGGCAGTTGCCATCGCTGCCGACAGCGCCGTAAGCCTCGTGACCGGGCCGGCCGACAGCCCGCAGAAAATTTTTACTTCTGCCAACAAGATTTTCGGACTCGCGGGTCCTCACACCGTCGCTCTCATGATCTATAACAACGCGAGTTTTATCGGGATCCCGTGGGAGCCTGTCCTCTCCCGGTTCGAAGAAAGCATCGGACCGGTCCCCCTTCCTTATCTCGCCGATTACGCCGACCGGTTCATCCGGTTTCTTTCCGAAGAAAATATCCTGATCACGTCCGATATCGAGAAGGAGTTCTTTACCTCCGTCATCTACAGCTACTATCTCATCTACCGGCTGATCTTCCAGCAGGGGGCGTCCCAGCTGATGCAGCTGCAGGGTGCCGTATCCGAAGACCAGATCGCAGAATTCGTAGCTGCGAAAATTGCAGAGACCCACGGCAATCTCCTGAGCATGGAATACGTTGCCGGGGCGGACGATACCCGGGTAAAGGAGCTGACCGCGGCGTATGAAGAGACCATAACAAAAGCGATCGGCAGCGTCTTCGAGCAGATGCCGATAACGGAGGCCGCCCTTGTGCAGCTCCGTGAACTGCCGATCCTGTTCTTCTTAAAAAACGGGGGCCTGCAGGACCCGGCATCCCAGAACTTCTCCGGCGTCGTCATCACCGGCTTTGGCAAGCAGGAGATCTTTCCTTCGCTCGTAACCTATGCGATCGACGGGCGGCTTGCCGGTATCCTGAAGTACCGGGAACTCGAAAACAAAAAGATCTCGCTGGAGAACGGGGCATATGTCATCCCGTTTGCCCAGCGGGAGATGGTGGATATTTTCATGGCCGGCATGGACCCCCGGCTTGCCGGAGCGCTTGTAGACAGTCTTGCGGCGATCTTCCAGGAATATCCCCGGTCCATTGTCGATAGCATCGAATCGCTGAGCGATGAGGAAAAAACGAATCTCAAGAACCAGATCCAGCCAAAGAGCGACGAGCTTACCGGCCAGATCTCCGAGTACCTGAGCAATTACATGAATTCGAATATCATCCCCATCATCAACGTGGTAATCTCGCTCCCGAAGACCGAACTCGCCGCCATGGCCGAGTCGCTTGTCAATGTGACCTCGATGAAACGAAAGGTCTCCCTGCAGGCCGAGACCGTTGGCGGACCGGTCGATGTTGCGGTGATCTCGAAGCGTGAAGGCTTTGTCTGGATCAAAAAAAAGCAGTATTTCGCCCGGGAACTCAATTCCCGCAGGGTGCAGGAGTAACCGGGTAAGGTGATACCATGCCAAAAAGTATGCCAAAGAAAGAGAAAGAGACCCCGAAAAAAACCGGGCCCGGCGGCATTGAGGGGGCGGGAAAGAGAATCTGCCACTCGGACAGGGAGTTTGAGGAGATGTTTCTCCCGGGGGCTCTTGAGAAGAAAAAGATCGAGGAAAGGATCCGGGAACCTGAAAAACTGAAAGAGCATTTTCTTAAGAAAATCCGTAAATAACTAAAAAAAGGTATTTTTTCCATTTAAGTCAGGATACTATGATTCGGATTACACAATTTGTTCACGGGAAAGGTACGGTGAGCGATGCGATCAGGCACCGGGATACGGCCCCGGACAAGATGCCACGAAAACTCCTGGCATTCTCGGAGAACCGGCGCCCGATCATTTTCTGGAACCTGACCAACAGGTGCAACCTTGCCTGCTCTCACTGCTACATCAATGCCGGGCCCGGGGCAAAACGCAATGACGAACTCTCGACCCGGGAGGCAAAAAACCTCATCGACGACCTCGCGGAAATGGGGACCCCGCTTATCCTCCTGTCCGGTGGAGAACCGCTCGTCCGGGACGATTTCTGGGTGCTGGCAGGGTACATTAAAGAGAAGGGGATGAAGTCGGCACTCTCGACAAACGGTACCCTCATCGACCTCGAAACTGCGCAGCGGCTCCGGGAGACCGGGGTCGAATACGTCGGGATCTCGCTTGACGGTGCGACCGCGGAAACCCATGACCGGCTCAGGAACCGGAAAGGGAGTTTCGAAGCTGCCCTGTCGGCGATCCGTCACTGCGACGCGATCGGTCTTCCGTGCGGGGTGAGGATTACGGTCTCGAAGGACAACTTCCGGGAAGTCGGGGACCTGATCGACCTCGCCGAAGGGATGGGCGCCAGCAGGTTCTGCCTCTACTGGCTCGTCCCGAGCGGTCGGGGCGGTGAAGGCCACAAGAGCCGGCAACTTGCACCCGGCGAGGTACGAGGGGTCATCGATCTCCTCTTCAGGAAAGCACACGAGATCGACCCGAAAACGATGGAGATCCTTACCGTGGATTCACCGCAGGATTCGGTCTACTTCTTACAAAAGATGCGTGAGGTGGATCCTGAAAACGCCAGGAATGTCGAGAAACTTCTCCAGTTCATGGGAGGTGCCTGCAGTGCCGGCAACCGGGTGGCAAACATCGATCCCTCCGGCAACGTGTATCCCTGCCAGTTCGCCCAAGACCCATCACTCCTGATTGGCAATGTAAAAGACAATCGGTTTTCGACGCTCTGGAACAATGAGAAGAACCCGGTGCTTGCAGCGTTCCGGAAGAGACCGGTCGAGCTTGAAGGAGCATGCGGGATATGCAGCGAGCGCGAATTCTGCGGCGGCGGGTGCAGGGTAAGGGCATATGCCCGCGACCGGTCACTCACTGCAGAGGATCCCTTCTGCTCGGTCGGGACCGCGGTGTCTTCCATTCCCCGTGCGGGGCAACCGGAATAAGGTTCCACTGTCGGCAACACCTTCTGCGGGAGGAGTTGATGCATTTCTTACGGGGATCGTCCGCCCGATGTCTGCTCCCTGAACCGTATAATATATTCTGTCCCGTTGTTCCGGGTTACTGCGACGTTTGCCCTGAGCTGGTGTTTTGCAAGGAAGTTTACGAGTTTCAGCCCGAGCGACTGGGTAGTCTTCAGGTCGAGGGTGGCAGGAAGTCCCACGCCATTATCGCTGATTGCAAGGATAAAATTGCCTTCATCCCTAGCCAGCGATATATGAATCGTACAGGGTTCCTTTCGCTTCTTCACGCAGTCGAAGGATTCGGGAAACGCGTACTTGAATGCGTTGGTGACGAGCTCGTTGATGATCAGCCCGCAGGGGGTAGCACGTGCAATGTCGAGGATGACGCCATCAGCCTCGACAATCGTGTTGATGGATTTTGCCGTCTCGTAGGAACTTTCAATCTGGCCGATGAGGGTTGTCAGGTACACCCCCATATCGACGCTGGCGTATTTCTTCGTTCTGTACAGGGTCTCGTGGATGAGTGCCATGCTCCTCGCCCGGTTCTGGAGGTCTTTCTTGAGATTGTGGCCTTCGGGGGATTCCTCGTAGCTGCCTTCGAGGCTCAGGAGGGATATGAACGCGGTCAGGTTATTCTTGACCCTGTGGTGGATCTCTGAGAGCAGGACCTCTTTTTCCGCGAGGGCGTCGTGCAGTTCCTGCTCACGGTGCGTGAGCTCGTCGATATTCTGCCGGAGTTCCTCCTGGGTTGCGGTGATCTCCTCGTAGGCAGCGTTGAGATCTTCATTCTTCCGGGAGAGGGCTTCCTGGGACTGCCGGGCATCGAGTAACGTTTTCGCCAGTTTCAGGTTACTGAAACTCAACGATGATATCATCTCGGCGAACCGGGAGTAAAAATTCATGATCTTTTCGATGTCTTCTTTGTTCAGCCGGGGGACTTTCCCAAGCGCCGCGAGGTAATCTTCTTTATCGAATCCGTATCGTTCTGCCTGTTCGGTGAAAAGGCCGATGTCCGGGACCTCGTCTTCAAGGAAGAACTGTCCCGTTAGGAGATTCCCCATGTGCTTTCCGCCGATAACGATCGGAGTGACGACATCCCACATATTATTCCTGCATTTGTACATGAGATAGTCCCCGGGCTTCACATTCCGGGTCAGGTACATGTCGCTCTCGATACAGTTCCTGCAGCTTTCAGGGTTCGCCCGGTGGAAACGGGTACAGATCTCCTGCCAGCCGGTCGCGACGAGAATGTTTCCCCTGAGATCGATAATTGCGACAGTCAGCCGGGTGAGATCGTAAAAATCGTCAAGGAGGCCTTGGATCCCGTCACTGTTGATGATGTTTGAAAGCTCTTCTTCGCCGACATCGTAATCCGGGGAAAGGATCGTGTCGAGTTTCAGTTTCAGGTTCGCCCGGCTCTCTTCGAGATCGTGCTGCCGGTGGACGAGTTCGTCATTCGTCTGCCGCAGTTCTTCGTGGATCGAACTGAGTTCCTCGTTCGCATGGTTCAGCTCGTTGTTTCTCCGGACCAGTTCCGCTTCAGCACGTTTGCGTTCGGTGATATCTGAAATGAAGGAGTAGTAATATGCCTCGTGCCCGTCCCCGGCCGGGGAATAGTGGACAAAGAGTTCGATCGGGACCCGGGTACCATCTTTCCGTAGGTACTCTTTTTCATACCGGACCGGCTTTCCCGTCCGGGTAAGTTCGGCGAGTTCTGCCTGCTCGATCTCCCGCCATTCCGGGGGCGTGAGTACTCGTGCCCAGTCCATGGCAGCGAGTTCTTCCCTGCTGTACCCGGTAAGGGTTTCGAATGCGGTATTCACAATACCGAGCCTGCCGTCGGTATACCCGACTCCGAACGGCTGGGAAGAGTGCTCGACAATATCTGCAAGGAATGCATTCTGCTGCTGACTCGTCAGAAGGTGATTCTCAGCCTGCACCCGCTGGATCGGCGATGCCATGGAGACCGCAACGCTCTCAAGCACGCTGACTGATTCGATCGGGACCATATCCACTTTATGATCGGCAAGATGGATCAGGCCAAGAATTTTCCCGCTTTTTTTAATCGGGATTAGGGCGACCGACTCATAGCCCATTTTGTTGCATATATTCCGGGTACTGCCTTTTTCCTCTTCAGATACCGTTGAGAGGAATTTTGTCGTGGCATTGATGTAGAACGACCCTGCACCGGTGTAGAATGGAAGGCTGGGATCGGTATCGCCCCGGATCACGTTGGTACACATACCGTTATCGGCTTTTATCGAAAGCGTGCTATCGAGTTCAAATTCGTTCGTGAAACCAATGTGCGCGAAGTACGGGATGTTCCCGGATTCATCGAGAAGCCGGATGCCGATCGAATCGCATCCGGTATAATCCTGCACGATATGCGCATAGGCATTGAGCATTTCCGACAGGTCATGGCTTTCGGCAGATGCCTTCAGGATTTCGTGTGACAGGCCGAGGATATCCTGGTCGAACTTGCGTTCGGTAATGTCATGGACCATTCCCACCGAACGGACGATCCTGCCGGTTCCATTCCTGACATGTTCGCACTTTTCGTAGACGTGCCGGATCTCCCTGTTTTTTCCCCGGACGATACGGTGCGCAATTTCGTAACTGTCATCCCCGTCCCTGATCGAGCCGGTAAACGCGGCATCGACCGCGGCCCGGTCATCCGGATGAACTGCTTCAAGAAACGCCTCGTACGTTGCACTGAATTCCTGCGGCACAAGGCCGAAGATGCGGTAGGTTTCATCGGACCATGTAAGCTTGTTGCCGACTAAGTCCAGTTCCCAGCTGCCGAGATGGGCGATCTCCTGCGACCGGTTGAGGCGTTGTTCGCTCTGCCGGAGATCCTGTTCCTTCCTTTCCAGTTCATCGAAACTCTGCCGGAGTTCTTCTTCGATCGAGGTGACCTCTTCATAAGCCGTGTGGAGCTCTTCGTTACTCTGGACAAGTGCCTTCTCGGCCCGTTCAAGTGCATAGCCGAGGCCCCGGGAGACCCTGGCGATAACGAAAGCGGTGATAATGACAAATACCATAAGGCTTGCCGAAAGCAGGACCGCATTGTGGAAATCAAACCAGTCTGCGATCGCGGTAAACACCACGTTCTCGATAAGGATAATTGCAATGACGAGGGGGACGAAAATCCGGAGCAGGCGGGCACTCGTGGAATTGCCGATCAGGTACTTTACCGGGATCGCTTCCGTGCCTGCGCCGGCAACAATTCCCGCTCCCATGAAAAACGCAGCCAGCGCAGAGATTGCCGCGATTGGAATAATCTGGGTACCGTACAGCAAAGGTGAACCATATACGTAACTCAGGGCAAATGTCATGCCGACAATCGCCACCGCAAGGCCGTCGATCCCGATCGCATGGGGGAACCAGGAAGGTCCCGGTGTTCCAGTGTGGCGGTTGATGGTGAGTATGAGTCCGGCAACTGAGAGAACGATAAGGCCGGCTGCTACCGGGGATACCGGTGATGACGACGGACCGAAAAGTGCGGTACCCGCTGCAACAAAACCGGATTCAATAAAAGAATGGGTTCCGTTGATAGTTGAATAGAATTCGAGGAGTTCGATGATGGCGATAACCGTGAGGGCCAGCTGCATACCTGCTGCCGGGATGCCTTTCATGGGCCTGGCTGACTGGTATGCAAGAACCAACCCCAGGAAAATCCATGCCAGTGCAGCGCTCGATGCGATGGTCTTGTCGCCCGGGTAGATGCTGGTGAGCTGGGTTATGTTGAAGAACAGCCCGAAAAGTCCCAGTATACCGGTTATGGCTGCCAGGAGGCCAAAGGCGATGGTGATCCGGCTGAAGAGTTCTTTTAAGCTATCAGGGGAAGGGGTTTCACGGACGGGTTTTCCGGGTTCTGTTGTTTCCTGCACGGCAACCAAGGGACCACTCCAGTTCATTTATCACCGTCGGTAGATCGGTCGGATGTCAATTAATTTATCCTGTATCGTTAATACCTGTCGGTTTGTTACCGGTAGGCCGGGAGACGCGGGAAAATACGCGCCGGGAATTATTCGGCGCATCATGTATTATCTTACAAAAAATATATATGTGCCAAATGCCAGCACAGTGTTGATAGCATGGAAATCGTTGCGGGAATCCACCAGGTAGATGGGGTACATGGCAACTGTTATGTAGTAACCCGGGACAAGCTGACCGTCATCGACCCCGGCCTCCCCCGGAACGGCAAAAAAATCCTGGCTTACGTCGACGAGGTTCTTGGGCGGGCCCCCTCTGATATCGGTACCATTATCCTGACGCACTATTACATGGACCACGCCGGAAGCGCCCAGGAACTGAAAACACTTACCGGGGCTAAAGTAGCGATTCACGGGGCGGATTCACGATACGTTGCCGGAAAACAGGTTCGCCCGGCACCGGATGGGATCCTTGTGTTCCAGAGTACTATCGGTGCTTTTTACAAACCGCGTCCCGTCCAGCCGGACATAATCCTGAAAGACGGTGCTTCGATTGCAGGCCTTACCTGTATCCATACCCCTGGCCATACTGCGGGAAGCATTTGTCTCTTCGATCCTGCCTCAAGAGTCCTGTTCGCGGGAGATCTGCTGAAGTTCAACGGGCTGAATATCGATGGTCCCCCTCCCCAGTTCACGCTCGATCTGGATGAGGCAAAGCGTTCCATCTGGAAGATCCCCCCTCTTGACTTTGAGGTAATCCTCCCAGGCCACGGCATCCCGCTCACGCATAATGCAAAAACTCATGTACTGGATTTCGCACGATCATTCTCCGGGACGCAGAATCCGGATATTGCCAATCCGATTCCTGCCTCCTGATCCAAAAGTCACGTAATGGACTAGGGGATATCCATTATATGCTGTTTTATACGCTGTTTTGATCCGGGAATTTAATTCATGGAGAGCAGCGTTCCGATAAAAGAGAATCACGATTAGGAAACCAGCACCGGCCTCTTACTCTTTGAACTGCAGGGAAAAGGCTGTACCTTCGTTCGTATCGACAACGACTTTTGCCCTGAGCTGGTGACGGGCGAGGAAGTTGACGAGCTTCAGGCCGAGGGACTTTGCAGATTTGAGCTCGAAGCCCGGGGGGAGGCCGACTCCATTATCGGCAACGATAAGAAGGTAGTCACCGTTATCGTAGCTCAGCGTGACCCGAATCGTACAGGGTTCGTTTCGGGTAGTCTTACAATTGAATCCCGGCGGGAAGGCGTACTTGAAGGAGTTCGTAATAAGCTCGTTAACGATAAGTCCGCAGGGTGTTGCCCGGGCGAGATCGAGCGAGACCCCCTCCGCCCCGACAATAAGACTTACCGGGGATGACGGATGATACGTCGTAGCTATCTGTTCTGTCAGGGTTTTTAAGTAAATGTCCATATCTACCCGGGAGAACTTCCGGGTCCGGTACAGTGTTTCATGGATGAGGGCCATGCTCCGGGCACGGTTCTGGAGATCCTGTTTAAGTGCCTTTCCTGCAGCCGAATCCTCGTAGGTATTTTCAAGGCTCAGGAGTGATATGAATGCAGTCAGGTTGTTCTTCACCCGGTGATGGATCTCGGAGAGAAGCACGTTCTTTTCTGACAGGGTGTCGGTGAGTTTCGCCTCATTCTCCCTGAGTTCCCGCTCCCTCAGGCTTAATTCGGCGATATTCTGCTGGAGTTCCTCCTGCACCCGGGTGAGTTCTTCATACGCTGTATTGAGGACCGTGTTCTTGTGCACGATCTCCTCTTCAGCACGCTTGCGATCGGTTATATCTACAAGTGTTATACCGATCCCGAGGATCTTGCCGTCGGGTAGATCAACAGGGTAGAAATTCATAAGCCATGTCCGCTGTCCCCCGGGTTTCGTTGAGAAAGCGCCGGTAAATTCAATATTTACCATCGGCTGTCCCGTGCTGAGCACTTCCGTACTGGGGGATTTAACAATTGACCAATGGTCCGGGGCTACCTCCTCGACAGTTTTTCCGATATGATCTTTAGCAGGGATCCCATCGAGCCTCGCAAGATTTTCGTTGATATGGACATACCGGAAATCCGGGTCCAGGAATGCAAACCCCATGGGTGCATTCTCGTAGAAGGAACGAAGCACGCCAAGGGCCCGTTCCGCCTCCTCTTTTGCGGCGTTGATCGCCTGCTCGGTCTTCTTACGCTCCGTGATATCCCTGATAACCACCTGGACCGCAGGTTTTCCATCCCATGTGACTGGCCCGGCAGTCACTTCCGTGGAAATGCTTATCCCATTAACCATGAACCGGACTTCATTGAGAGGGGTCACGATCTGCTCGTGTTCTATTGCAGCGATCCTGGCATCCGATGAAGCCCGGTCTTCGGGATGAACGAAATCCGAAATATTCTTTCCCGCGAGTGAACTCATCGCACGTATCTGGAAAAACCTTAACCCGGCCCTGTTCGCATAGAGGATCTTCCCTTCCTGGTAAACAACAATGGGATCCGGTGAAAGTTCGGTTAACGCCCGGTATTTCTTCTCACTCTCGTTTAGTTCCCGATAGAGAAGGTTGTAAGGTTTCTCCTGACCCACTTCAATGATTGCACGATAGAAGAAGTAGTATGCGAGGAGCCTGAGGACATGTCCGATAACGCTGAAAATATCGACAAAGCTTGCATATTCGGTAAACGCGATCTCGGAGATGATGATCAGCACAATAGCAATAACCAGGTTATTCAGGACGTGGCGATCGAATGCCTCCCGGTTCCGGTAGAGGAGGACAACCGCACCCACGAGCATGACGGAGATAACATACTCGCTTACGATCTTGAAGGGAGTGAGACCAATGCCTTCGATATAAGTCGCGGGAAAGACGCTATATACAAAGATCGATGCGACGATGATGATATCTGCCGCAAGGTACACGATTGCTATAAGATCGATCTTTGGTTTCTTCCTGATTATTAAGGGGGCTGCAAGGAGAGTGACCGCCTGCATGTACCGGGCCGCGATCCAGAGTTGTGTCGAGAGTGCCCCTCCACCGTTTGGGAATATTCCTACTCCCTGGTACGCGAGCGTGTGCAGGAAGTCGAGGATCGCGATGAATACAAACGTGACGCCGATAAAAACAAGATAGTTGTTGTCAACGATGTGACGGGATTTCCAGACGAGGAGAAAGATGGCCACCGCGATCGCGATGGTTGCAAATTCAACGGTGGTATGGAAAAGGGCAAAATTGTATTTGCTTACTGCATACAGAAAAGCAACGATGAGGATAAGGATAATCGCAGGAATGGTGTATTCGCTGGAATGCACCCGAAGGTTACTGAAAAAGACGGAGGTTGCGAAAGTTGCTTTTTTATTATCCCCTGTCTCACGTGGCTCCGGGGAAAGGTCGTCCATGATTATGGTAATTCTAAAACGACAAGATGAATATGTGTTGTGATTTGGCCGCCGGACTACCGGATATTTTACTTTGTCCGGACACCAGGACCATCAGGGAATTCTTTAAAAGAGGATATCTATTGAGACTCGGGACAAGGAGCGACCCCGGGCCTGTCCGGTTATTCTTCAATCGATATAGTCGTAAGCTTCACGGATTCGACCCCTTTCTGGGCCATGAGGCGTTCCGCCAGCGCCTTGAGCTGGGTACCGTCACCGTGGACAAGGATCACTTCCAGGCAACGGTCGTGCGTAATATGGGAGTGGAGAGAGGCCTTTATGACCGAGTGATGATCGTGCTCGATATCAGTGATCGTAGTAAGGAGGTTGCGCTGCTCGTGGTCATATACCATGGTGATAACCCCTTCACGCTCACCTTTGACATCGGACATCCACTTGTAATACGTGATGTACGTACGGATCGCGTCGCGTATACCCTCCGACCGGGAAGAGTACCCGCGGTAATTCAGGATTTCATCGAATCGATCGAGCAGGTTTTTCGGCAGTGATATTCCAATGCGGGAGAGGTCGTCATCCATCGTCATGGTACCTGTGAAGAGAATATCAATGCTTATTGCCCTTTAAAGGTTTCTAAAAAAATCGTAAGATGTGTTACTTGGTATGAATACGCAAGTGCTGCAGAATAGCATCGATGGAGGTAATACGGTCAGGAGACGGTAGAGTTGATTACACGGGGATCACGAGCCCCGGGTTAAATGTTCAACAGGTAACCCTCATCGGATCCCCTCTTTTTTTTGAATTACCTCGAGAGGGGTCCTGCTATTTTACATGGCAAAATGAGTGAATTTACGCGAATAAAATCACTTGTTTTTTACAGGCACACCTGAGTATTCTCTAAAAATAAATTCAAATCATTTCATCAGTCTTTCAAAAAAGTTCGTACCAGATAATCAAATAATAATCTTTTTATCTACCTGGTGTTACAATAGTATTCAATCGTAATAATCCAAGAATACGGTGACATCTTTGCATATTCCCGATGGTTTCTTTCCGATCTCACAGGCAATCGTGTACTGGATTATCGCCCTCATCTTTATCGTGCTCTCGCTCCGGTGGGCGAAACGCGAGATGAGCGAGGAAAAGGTACCGCTCGTTGCTGTACTCGCCGCAGGAATTTTTGCGATACAGACTATGAACATGGCCCTGCCGATCTCGATCGTCCCGGGCGGCGTGAGCGGACACGTTGTCGGGGCCGCACTTGCCGCCATTGTCCTTGGTTCGCCGTTTGCCGCGGTTTTCATCATCACGCTCGTCCTTGTTCTCCAGGGCCTGTTCTTCGGGGACGGTGGTATCACTTCCATGGGGGCAAATATCATCAACATGGGGGTCCTTGGCGGATTTTTCGGCTTCTACACGTACCGTTCGCTCAACAACCTCTTCCACAACCGGTTCGCGGCCGCGTTTGCAGCCGGCTGGGTATCGCTCTTTATCCCGGCAATTGTATGTGCGCTTGAACTCGCCATTGCCGGCACCTTCCCGCTCGTTCTCGGCCTCATATCCATGGGCTTCTACCACGCGCTTATCGGAATTGTCGAAGGCGGGGCTACGGCATTCGCTCTCGTTCTCATACTTCACGCCCGCCCCGACCTCTTCACATCGGAGACTTCGTGCCCAACCAGGAAGTCCGTCGACATCGTCATCATCATCGGTATTATTGTTGCCCTCTGCATCGCAGTCCTCGCACCCTATTATGCATCCACCTATCCTGATGGGCTTGACAGCACATTCCTGAAAATTTCAGGAGCGGGCAATGGGAATTCCCCGGTTGTTGACGAATCAGCGGCGGCCTCTGCCCACGCGTCTCTTGTGCAGGCGAACGGGAACTCGTTCTCGTGGCAGGCTCCCTTCAACGGTTATTCACTGCCCGGATTCGAAAAACCCGGTGAAATACTGGTGATTGTTGCAGGCGTCATCGCGCTCTTCCTCATTGGCTTTGGTGTCAGCAGACTTATTGCCCGAAAACAGTAACGAGGGTTTTAAAATTTCTGATTCAAACAATAGAGAGATTCCCCCATGCACCTTATCGAGACCCGGAACCTGACCTATACATACCCCGGCAATGTAACCGCACTCCACGATATCAATTTCGTAGCGCCACGAAATGCCCGCATCGCCGTGATAGGTTCGAACGGTGCCGGGAAGAGCACCCTCTTCAAGTGCTTCAATGGGATCTTCAAACCGAGTTCCGGGTCAGTGCTGATTCGGGGAGAGCCGATAACCCGGGCAAACATCCGTGAGGTCAGGAAGTTTGTCGGCATCGTCTTCCAGAACGCGGACGACCAGATCTTCTCACCAACGGTCGAGCAGGACGTGGCGTTCGGGCCGACGAATCTCGGGCTTGATGAGGAGACGATCCATCACCGGGTTGAGGAGGCCCTCAAACTGGTGGGTATCGAGGAGCTTGCGACCCGGGTCCCGCACCACCTGAGCGGGGGGGAGAAGAA
>Ga0187810_10000180_pt1 | contig 29531 bp, 34 predicted proteins | sample NC_wetland_sal_i_9_FD_132963 | JGI IMG/M metagenome (GOLD analysis project Ga0187810, IMG submission 132963) | Wetland sediment microbial communities from Neuse River Estuary, North Carolina, USA - ASW_5 | ecosystem: Environmental > Aquatic > Freshwater > Wetlands > Sediment | place: USA: North...
CGCAAACATCTTTAATGAACAGTAAAACCGTCACCGGAAAATCAGTTCAGAAGAAAGACCCCTTCACTGTAACGTTCACCGACACGTCCGATGCCTCGCCAACAAAGTGGCTCTGGGATTTTGGCGATGGGACAACATCAACGGAAAGGAACCCGACCCACCGGTTCGCAACCGCCGGCACTTATAATGTAACATTAACGGCATGGAACGATCTCGGATCGGACACGGTCGTTCACCAATACGTTGTCGAAGCAGTTCCGGTCACAACAGTAGAAACCACAACTGCAACTATCCCTGAGCCGACAGATTTTGTCACCGGTACTGAAACGATCGTTCCGATAGGAACCGGCACTCAGCTCACCGCAACACCAAGTCTGACGATATCAGTCAATGAGACCCTGACATCCCCGATACCAACCGATACTATTTCACTAATTTCTACAGTTTCGCTGAATGAGACTCTAAATCAAACTTCCGGTAATTCGACTGCGGGTTAAAATTGCAATCTACTTTTTTGTCGGTCAATTGAAGAAATAAACAGTCCTCTAGCGTCCGTAAAAAATCGCCGGTTTTACCAGCTTAACAACTTTTGGCACAAAAACGAAGTCCATATTAAATGAAGGACGCGAATGATTTGATGCTGCGATGCACGCCCGCCTCAGGGCCTCTCCGAGGCACGGCGGGGCAAGACGGCATTGTTATTTTGTGATGGATTCGTTGCGGGGTGTTGCATCGGGGCCGCAAAAAAATGGTTAAATCCAACTTGTAAATCCAGAAAAATGACGGGGGTCAAGGGGTGCTCCCCTTGGGCTGCTTCCCCCTCTGGGGGAGAGAGGGGGTCACCATCGCAAATTTTCAAATTTTTGAGAATGATTGATAAATTGCAGATTAAAAAAACTAAACCCCCCTCATCCGATATACCGCATCAGCATCTCCAGCGCTTCGCGTTCCTTCGGCCCGCCGCATTTCTGCACGATGACCGCGTGGTAATCGATGAGCGCTTTGAGCGCCGGGTCGCGGGAGACACGGTACCGGGTCGCGTGGACCGTTGCGTCGATGATACTGTTGAACCCCCGGTTCACCGGGTGGAGCCGGACGGTGCCCGCGTGTCCCTTCTCAAGCGTCAGCCGGACCTTCATCGCATCGGCCGTCTTCTTCCCGATCGTTGCCCCGAACGCAGCCCATGCCTCTGCGTCCGCAAGCCGGCACATGGCTCTTCCGTTTACCTCTTCCTCAACGAACGCATACTTGTCGAGGTCTCCGAACGCGGTCCGTACGTAGAGGACCGGATCGAAGATCAGGTTCGCAACAATCCATCCGTCCCGCTCCACGTTTGCTGCCGTGTGGCTCCCGGCAAAGAGGATCATCGAGTACTCGCCGTTTGCGTACCGTATTCCCATCGGGGCCGCGTTGAGCCGGGTGGTTGCGATGACCTCGCTGATCCCTTCGCTCAAAAGTCCCATGACCATCCCTCCCCAAGCGCGACATAGATCGCAGCGATCGTGATATCGGCGATCGAACCGGGATTGATGTCCCGGGCAATGCATTCGGCATCGAACTGCTCGGGCGTTCGTCTGCCATCAAGCACATCGCGGGCCGCGAGCATGGTCTCTTGGGCAACCGCTATGCCGTGCTTCTTGACGATGAACGTGTCCGGCTCGGAGGCGAGCAGGCTCATGAACATCTGCACGATCGGGACCCGGCCGGGCCCGAACTGCTTCAGCAGGTCCGCACCGCGCCGGGTCAGCGGGAACCCCGTGACCCATTCCCGGGCCACCATGTCGTTTGCGGCCGAGTGCTGCATGACATCGAGGAGTGTCATCTCGCGTTCCCGGAGCTCGTCCAGGACTTTCGGGTCGTTGACATCAAGTTCGTCTCCGGGAAGAATTTTGACCTGCGTCATCCCGAATGCCTTGTAGAACGCGACCGCGTCCGAGACATCGGTCTTTGCTATTGCCCTCATTGCGCCGGGAATGTCCCCGCCATACACGAGCGGGATGAGAAGGATGAATGCACCGAAGTGCGTGTTGCCGCCCTCGTGGCAGTTGGTCGCCGCGACTGCATGCCTGATGATCTCGCCGATCCTTCCCTTGCCGTTCTCGGCCTCTTCAAGCGCATCGCGTGCGAACAGCGTTGACGCGAGAAAATGTTCGAGCCGGGTCTCCGCGTAATCGTGGCACCGGTCCACGTTGCCCGGCTTCGGGTACGCACAGACCTCCAGCATCATCGCCATCTGGGCGCGTTCAGACGGTCTCATCTGACGGCACGTCATGGAACACCTCGCACATTATCGCTTCGGAGAGATCCCGCTTCAGCCGCATGTAGTCCCGCTTCGAGAGTCCGAGCTGTTTTGTCGTGATGTCCCGGAACATGCAGGGGGACGAGGTCTTGCAGCACCAGCAGAGGCTGCCAAAGCAGGTCTGCGATCCCCCTTCGAGCGGGGTTCCCCGGACCGACTCAACCTTCAGCCGTATGTACTCCTCCTTCGACATCCCGATCCGGGTGAGCGTGGGGATGAGCGGGCACTCTTTCACCGGCATGCAGCAGAACGTGAGCGACCGGACATCGCCGCCCCGGCAGAGCTGCTTGGGGGAATTGTACCAGCCTTCCTCGTTTGCATAGTGCGTGATCTCCGCATCGAGCATCGCGAGCGTCTTCTCATCGGAGCCGCGGGCGAGCGAGACGAGGTCGGCCCCGTGCGAGAACATCTCCTTCATCTTCTCGAACGTGGTGATCCCGTTGTTGGCGATCAGCATGAGCGGGCAGGCGTTCCGGATCTGCCGGATCTTTGCCGAGCCGAAGTCCATGAGATCGATATGGAGGATGTCGGCCCCGGCAGCCCAGAGTTTCCGGGCGAGGACCCGGTCGTCCGGCGCGACACCGGCCCGGATCTTGACCGAGACTGTCACCTTCTGCTCCTTAAGCGCCCGGACCATTGCGGTGAGGATGTCCGGGTTCTTGAGAAGGAACTCGCCGCTCCCCGCGGCGATCATCTCCGGCTGCCGGCAGTGGGCGTCGATCTCGTACACGACCTTGTCGCCAAGAGCCGCAGCGATCCCGGCAAACGCAGCCGGCGAACTCCCGCGGAGGTTGAAGGCCGGGATCACGCTGCTCTTCGCGAGCAGTTCGAGCTGGCCCTTCAGTTCTCCGGCCGGGTCTTCGTACAGGAATTCTTTCCGGTCCCCGGATGCGGCAAGGGTCTTTGCGGCCTGCATGGTCGGGCCATCGATCGAGTACCCGCCCATGAACGCAATTCCCACGTGATCTGCGCGTTTGAGCACATACCCGGCATCGACAATGCCTGCCATCGACGCGATCGCAACCGGGGTCTTTACGACGCGGTCGTTGATGAGCAGGCCGAAGCGCTCAAAGGCATCCTTCATAGGTTCATAGCTGTTGCGCCTGATCCGACTAATTAGTTTCCCTTCCGGGAGGGAGCCGGACAGTACCGGTTTTTCGTTGGTACGGGAACTTTTTGGTAAGAATTTTTAATGTTCCCGGTAATACTAATTGCTATATGGGTATGAAGGGAATGTTACTTGTCGGGCACGGCAGCACGATGCCCTACAATCAGGAACTCGTCGAAAAAACCGCCGCTTTTATCAAGGCACAGAACTCGGGCTTCATCGTGAAGTGCGGGTTCATGAATATGAACAAGCCGACCATCAAAGAGTCGCTCGAAGAGTTCCGGCACGAACCGATCGATGCGCTCGTTGTCGTCCCGCTCTTTCTTGCAAAGGGAGTCCACATCGAAAAAGACATTCCCGGAGAGATCGGGCTTCCTGAAGGCGAGAAGAAAGGGAATTTCCCGATGAACGGGAAATCCATCCCGCTGCTGTACGCGGATCCGATCGGCAGCGACCCGCTGCTCGCCGACCTGATGGTCAAGAACGCGAACAAAGCGCTCACTCTTATCTAACATTTTTATGCAGATCCTGGTACTCGACACTATCCATGGCGGGAAAACAATCGGTGCGGCTTTTTCTGCCCGCGGCGATGCAGTCGATTGCGTGGATGTGTACCGGGACGGCGGGACTATCAGTCCCGAAGATGCACGGACGAAGACGTACGACCTGGTGGTCTCGCCCGTCCATCTCGATCCGGATTATCCGCTCCTTGTTTTTTTCCGGGAGCGGGGCACGAAAATAATCAGCCATCACGAAGCGGTCCGGATGCTGCTTATGGACCGTCACCCGCGGCCGATGATTGAGATCACCGGTGCCCGCGGGAAGACGACAACCGCCCATGCCCTCGCCTCGCTCATGAAAGGTCCCGGCGTTCTCCACACTTCGACCGGGACGTACCGGTTTCCGGAGAAGACGCTCCTCTCGCGGACGGGAATTACCCCGGCGTCGGTCCTCGCTGCCGCAGAGTACGGACGTGAAACGGGAGGCTGGCTGATCGCGGAGGTCTCGCTCGGGGTCACCGGCGCCGGGTCGCTCGCCATCATAACGTCCAGCGAAGACTATTCCTTTGCCGCCGGGAAAAAACACGCGCTCGCGGAGAAGATCGCGTCGGCCCGGCACGCGAGAAAAAATCTTGTCGCTGAGGAGATCGAGGTGAGCGAAGAGCTCATGGACCCCCGCGATGTCGTGCATCTCGACGATGTAGCACGATGCGAAGGGACGATCGGCATTCTTGGCACCGGCAGGAGCGCACGGTTCACAAATCCCCTGCTCGACCTCAAATCCTACTACGAACCGCTGATGCTTGCCGGCGCGGCCGCGGTGATGCTCGGGCTCGACCCGTCAAAGCTCTCTTCATTCACCGCACTGCCCGGCCGGATGGCCGAAGAGCATACCGGTAATTCCGGAAAAATTCTCGTGATCGACAACGCAAACTCCGGCACGAACGCTGCGACAACGATCGAGGCCGCGCAGTACGCGAGGAAACGATCCGGCAGCGATGAACTCACGCTCGTCATCGGGCAGGCCGAAGGCGATGGCAAGGTCTGCGAAAATTTCCCGGCCGAACAGATCCTGTCCGCAATCCGCGAGATCCGGCCGGCCCGGATCGTCTGGGTCGGGCCGGTACCCCTGCCCGGGACACCAAATTATGACGAGGTCGTCCCGCTGATCGTCGCCCGCGCCGCGACATTTGAGGAAGGCTATTCTGCCGCAAAGGAGAAGACTCAGTCAGGATCCATCGTGCTCGCCGTCAAGACCTGGAGATAAGATCCGGAGATTACGACCCGGAGATAAGGATACATGACCCGGGGATAACCCGGGGATAACCCGGAGAACATAAGGAGATTTTCATGAAATACATGCACCCCCGCCCGAGCTCGATCGTTGCCGCACTCTACACCGCCCGCGATCTCAACGTCGATGTCGCGATCCTCCACGGCCCCTCGGGCTGCTCGTTCAAGCACGCACGGCTGCTCGAAGAGGACGGCCTCCGGGTGCTCACGACTTCGCTTGCGGACAACGAGTTCATCTTCGGCGGGCAGAAAGTTCTCGAAGATGTTCTCAGGTACGCGGAAGACAACTTCAAACCGGAGCGGATGGCCGTTGTCGGGACCTGCGTCTCCATGATCATTGGCGAGGATCTCGACGCCGCGATCGCGGGTGCTGATATCAAGACCCCGACCATCGCGGTCGACATCCATGCCGGATTCCTGGAAAATATCGCAGGCGTGATGGCAACGCTCGAAGTCGCGGAAGCGGCCGGGTGGATAACGCCCGAAGAGCTCGCACGGCAGCGGTTCCTGATGGACAAGGCAAACGAGGTCGAGCGGCTCCGGGGGGCCGCGTCCAAATCGTACATCGAGGCCTCGCGGGGCGACCTCAAGCACGTAGCCGCACAGCGGCTGCTCGAACTCGCCCGGGCCGGGAAGAAAGGCGTCGCGATCCTGAACGCAAAGAAGGAGACCGCGTACATGTTCGCTGACGAACTCATCGGCCTTCACGATGCCTGCCCCGATGCCGATGTCACGTACATCGTGAATCTCGAACAGCGGGGACTCCCGAAAGTTCGGGGCGATGCCCAGCGGATCCTCGACGAGATGAAGCAACGCGGCCTTGAGATGGAACTGGTCGGGGCGCTGGACGAGTACGGTGCGAACGGCGATGCGCTCGGCAAACGGATCGTGGAGATCGCGCCGGACTTCGCGCTGATCTCCGGCGTCCCGCACGCGATCCCGCCGGAGTACACGAACGGGGTCGAGTGCTTCTCGATCACGAACGGCCCCCGGCAGGTCGGGCCGCTTCGGGAGATCGGCCACCAGCACGTGATGGTCGAGATCGATCTCCACCCCAAGACGCTCGGCGTCCGCGACATCGTGGAGAGCGAGTTCGGAGCGATCCTCCGGAGCATGAGATGAGGCAGATCCTCATCACGGGCGACCGGTCGGGAAGCGGCAAGACCAGCATCACGCTCGCTCTCGCGGCTCTCCTTTCGAAAAAGGATGTCGTCCAGACCTTCAAGGTCGGGATGGACTACATCGACCCCTCGTACCTCGCCGCGGTCTCGGGCCGGCCGTGCAGGAACCTGGACAGTTTCACGCTGAACCCCCAACAGATCCGGGACATCTTCGCGTACGGGTGCCGGGGCGCCGACATCGCGCTGGTCGAAGGAGTCCGCGGGCTCTATGAAGGGGCCGAGGCGCTGGACGATACCGGCAGCACGGCCGCGATTGCGAAGGCGCTTGAACTCCCGGTCGTGCTCGTGGTCTCTGCGCAGAGCATCACCCGGAGTGCTGCTGCGATCGTGAAAGGGTTCCAGTCCTTCGACCCGGACGTCAACATCGTGGGGGTCATCCTCAACAACATCAAGGGCGGGTCGCACAAGGCAAAGGCCCTCACCGCGATCGAGCACTACTGCCGCGTCCCGGTGATCGGCGCAATTCCCCGGATGGAAGAGATGCAGCTGGCTATGCGGCATCTCGGGCTCGTGCCGTACCGCGAAGGATCGGGACGGGGGGACTTCGATGACCGGATCGCGACGATAACGAGCATCATCGGCGAGTTCGTGGATGTCGACCGGCTCCGCGGGCTGATGAAGGAGACCGGCACGCACGCGGGAACGCGGATGTCGATGACAACGCAGACGCCAACGCTCTTCGACAATGCACCTGTGCCCGATGTGCGGATCGGTGTCGCGCTCGACGAAGCCTTCAACTTTTATTATGCAGACCTCTTCGATATTCTCCGGCTCCACGGTGCCGAGCACGTGCCCTTCAGCCCGGTCCACGACCGGCTGCCCGATGCTGACGGGTACATCATCGGCGGGGGGTACCCCGAACTGTTCGTGAAGGAACTCGAAGCGAACGACCGGATGCGTGAGGCGATCCGGGAACAGTCCGCGAACGGCGCACCCATCTACGCGGAGTGCGGGGGACTCATGTACCTCACCGACCGGATGGTTCTCCGGAAGGGATGGCAGGGGCTTGAACAGGACCAGTCATCAGCGATGTGCGGCGTGTTCCCGGGCGAGACCCGGATGCCGGCGCGCCGGGTCGTAAGCTATGTCATAGGGAAGAGCTCGGCTGACTCGCCATTCGGTGCTGCAACGTTCCGGGGCCACGAGTTCCATTACTCGGACGTGGCGCTCGATCGCGAAACGAAATTCGCGTATAAGCTGAGCCGGGGGATCGGGATCCGTGACAAGCTCGATGGGGCGGTCGTGAAGAACACGCTCGGGAGCTACACGCACCTCCACCCGGTCGCGAGTGCCGGGATGTTCGCACGGTTCGTTGAGTTGTGCCGCAAAAGGCCGGCCGAGTGAGATGGCGCAGGGATTCGATCCCGGAATAATTGCAGCGTGCGGGATCAACTGCGAAGTCTGCCGGGCATTCCTGCGTACGAAAAATACCTGCCCCGGGTGCCATAAGATCGGACCGGACCAGCCAAATAGCTGTGTCCACTGCCGGATCCGGCTTTGCGAAAAGCGGACCGGGCAGTTCTGTTTTTCGTGCGAAGAGTTTCCCTGCTCGCTGCTTGTACGGCTCGATAAACGGTACCGCTCCCGGTATGGGATGAGCGAGATTGAGAATCTCGAATGCATCCGGGACAAGGGAATGAAAAAATTCCTGGACGATGAATGCCGGAAGTGGGTTTCGGGTGACGGGATCCTCTGCGTGCACGACCGGAAATGGTACCCAATGTCTTCACGCGATTGATGGAAAGATCCGGAAAAGATCCGGAAAACAAAAGATGTGAAAATTTTTCGTACTAGAAATCATATTGGATATGGATCAAAAAAAAAATCTTTTAAAAAATGCGAGGGTGACCCCCTCTCTCCCCCAGAGGGGGAAGCAGCCCAAGGGGAGCACCCCTTGACCCCGATCTGAAACGAGCGTTCTTTCTTTTGCTCTCTTTTAAGTTCCTTGCCCAGCGAGGCCCCGACGAGGCGGCCGAGCGACCCCTGAAGGGGGTGGGAATGCTCGCAAAATTAAAAAAAAAATTTTGGATTTTTCAATTTACAGAAAGAAAAATCGGAAAAAATCTGGAACGAAAAATCGGGTGGAAAACATTGGCACAAAACCGGAAGCGTACCACAACCACATGTGCGTCTGCATTTACAACCGTACTTTCCCCGCACTTGAACAAAATTCTTCCTTTACGATCCGGTACAAAGAAAAAACTACAAAACCCCCGGCAGCACATGAGAATCTATGATCATTTACATTGACGGGAAGTACCTTCCGGACGACCAGGCCAGGATCTCGGTCTTCGATCACGGGTTCCTGTACGGGGACGGCGTCTTTGAAGGGATCCGCGCCTACAACGGCAGGATATTCCGGCTCAAGGAGCATCTCGACCGGCTCTACGATTCCGCACAGACCATCGATCTCCACCCGCCCATCTCGAAAGAAGAGCTGACGGAGATCATCTGCGAAGTCCTCCGGAAGAACAACCTCACCAACGCGTACATCCGGCCGATCATCACCCGCGGTTTCGGCGACCTCGGACTCGACCCCCGTAAGTGCCCGAAGCCGTCCGTTGTCGTCATCGCGACGAGCTGGGGTGCAATGTACGGCGACCTGTACGAGAAAGGCCTGAAGGCCGTCACGGTATCGATCCGGCGCAATCCGGCAGAATGCCTGCCGCCGAATGTCAAGAGCCTGAACTATCTCAACAATATCCTCGCGAAGATCGAGGCAAACTACAAGGGAGGCGACGAGGCGATCTTCTTCGACACGAACGGGTACGTCTCGGAAGGTTCGGGCGACAACCTCTACATTGTCAAGAACGGCGAGATCATCACGCCACCAACCCTCAACAACCTTCGCGGGATTACGAGAATGGTCCTGATCGAGATCGCAAAGTCGCTCGGCATCACGGTGAAGGAGCAGAACATCGGGTACTTCGATCTCTACACAGCGGATGAGATGATCTGCACCGGGACTGCGGCGGAAGTCGCGCCGATCACGTGGGTTGATGGCCGCACGATCGGCAGCGGGAAGCCCGGGCCGGTTACCCGCCAGCTGATGGCCGCGTTCAAGGTTGTCACGACTAAGGAAGGGTACCCGATCCATAAGAAATAATTATTTTGGGAATTTTTCCGGATGGATCGCCGCGATATTTTTTGGGCCGGCAGTTTTTTTACTAAAATTAATTTTGGAAAATATTTTTTTTGTTGGTACGGATTTTTTTTTCACGACATTACGGGCTTGTTTTCAACTTCCGCTTCCGCAATCCCGATCCGGAGAGATCTGTACCGGGACGCGAGGGCAAAAAAGAGCGCCCCATTTGCGGGCATTCCCAGCATGAGATACAGCCAGTACCATAGCTCATACAATGAATGATCGGATCTGATTTCTCCCGCCGCATTTTGTACGGGAAAGAGTGTGCCGTAAATGCAAATCACTGAAAGGATGCTGATTGCAAGAGCGAAGATCACCAACCAGCGTGCATCGCTGGTAACTGTCTTCTGCGACCAGAAGAAGAGTGCACTGCATGGCGAAAGGAGGAGAAGCGCCGTCGTCCACGCGAGCTGGTTTACATATCCGGGATCTTCGTACAAGGGTATACCGCCGGAGATATGAACGAACATCGAGAGGGACAAGGAAAATGCGGCGACAGCGATCGTACACCAGAGTGGGATGCCCTGGTACCATAATCGGTTGGCCCGGGTTTTCAAAAGAAAAAAGGTGAAGCCGCAGAACGAGAGCCACCCAAGAAATGCGGGACCGGCATTAAAGACGAAAGCCCCGAAGTACGAAAGGCCAAAATTTCCCAGGATCTGGCTGGCAATAATATTGGGAATGATCAATCCGAAAAAATAAAAAAAGATGGCGGGGGTCACGACCAGTGCCAGTACAAGGCGATTCATTTTCATGAGTATTATCTCCGTTTTTGTTTTATTCAGAAACGAAACAATATTTTTCCTTTTTTTTGGTACGGTATATAGTATTTGAAATGAAACCGGATTATCGCACAGCTGATCCGGTACTACCAAATCAGTCAATTATTTGTCGGTAGATTCTGTTTTGAACTGCGCTCAGAAAATTTTTTTTCGTGGATGGAGTAAAAAAAATCTCACACCAATCCGGATTTTTTCTGAGTAACGAAATTTTTTCAGCCGCTAAATTATTGCGAGTCCTCCCTTCCCCTTCAGGGTCGCTCGGCCGCCTTGTCGGGGCCCCTCTCCTCGGGATGGATTCCTGCTTGAAATCTGACCCGTGACAGGTTTGGTGATCCGGACAGGTCAGCGACCTGTGACAGGTATTTTTGCAAGGCCGGAAACGCACTATCTTAAAGGGAGGTTTGGGAAAGTACCGTTCTCTCGTCTACCGTCGGTGACAGGGTAACTCTGCGACGTAAACCATAATATCTCCGTCGGTTTCCGTCGATCCAACCCTGAAATTCCAGCCTTTAGCCCACCTGGACATCGATTAAGGGTGAGTTTCGGGATTTAATAAGGGTCTATTAGGGACATTTTCGTGACCGGGGTAAAATCGCAAAAAGAGCCATTTTGCGGGCGTTCCCGGATGTTATTAGCTGGTATTTCATGCGAATTCGGCTCTTTTTTGTTGGTCCTTAAGATCCGGTGTTTTGCAAAAACACTCTTTAATGGCTCCGTTTGCCTAACGGAGCCCAATTTGTAAAATCGATATTCCTTCAGGGATACCCTGTCTTCAGGGATCATTCTCCGACGGAGTAATACGGGTATCGGCCGGGCCTGGAAGCCTTTCCTGGGGATCAAGTAATCGGAGCAAGGCTTGATGATCCTGAATTCCGTTGCCAGGAGATTTTTTCGTTTTATTTTTGTTTGCGGGAACTTTTTTCCCAACGCGATTACTAAATTTTTTATTGCGTTTCTGATGAGTTGGATTTTTTTTGTTTGGCCTGCTCATACGATCAAAATTCAAAAAAAAATTCTGCCGGGATCGTTTTGAAAAAAAATGAAACCGGATTGGGTTGACGCGTTTGATCGATCAGCTTCATGATCAAAAACAAAAATCTGATCGCGTAAAAAGATTTCAAAAAAATTTCTGAAAAAGTTTTGCGTGATGCGTCACTCATCTTGAGAAATGATCTGATAGAGTGATGAACATAACCGCCCCCAAAGAGACGCCCCGGGCGGATTAGAACTTAACAAAAAAATTTGAGAAAACTTCGTTGACCCGCCGTGCCCCGGAGGGGCCCTGAGGCGGGCGGCTCTCGCAAAATATTTTCTGAATCCTTACCGCGACGCGGATGCCTGACGACAAATTTCAAATTTCAACAAGGAAACGTTTTGATTGTCTTTCGGCGTATACAACAATTTACATCCGTTGATCTCATCCTGTCATCGCCATAATCTATTTATGACGTGGCGTGAAACTAAATAGAGCAACGCGCTGCTATAGTGTAGTCCGGCCAATCATGCGGGCCTTTCACGCCCGCGACTGGGGTTCGAATCCCCATAGCAGCATACAGACCGTTTGTCTGAATACACTGTAAAATTCATCCATTTTTGAACGCATTCTGCGAGCTAATGATTACGCGGGTTGGTACTTCTCGCCGAGACGTATCCTTTCACGCTATCAAGGACGTCTATTCTGATACGTTGTTGGATCATGCGCGTGAGAAAGGGATCATCGTCCCCTTCCGACACTGCGTTTATCCAGGAATACATTGGTGAGCTTCAGGCATTTAGGAACATCAATATTGGCCGGAAAAACAAAATCGTCTTCACTCTTGTGGGCTGGCGGCGGTTTATCGGATCATTCGAGCACCTGACTATAGCGGATGTCTACACCGGGATCTCGAAACTGAAGACCGGTACCAGTACCCTGGGCGAACCCTTCAAACAGAACACGCTCGCTCCGGGACTTTGTTACTATCTTCAAGGCGTTCACTCTTTGGATGATAGAGAACGGATACAGCACGTTGCCAGAAGCCAAAATCCGGAAACTCCAGACCCGACAAAAGACACCACGACCAAAACCGCCGCTCACCCACGCATCGATTCAGAAACAACTGCATCGAATCGCTGACCGTGCAAAGATCGAGAAGCACATCACGCCACATGTCTTCCGCCGTTCCCGGATCACTCATCTGATCAAGGGAGGTGTTTCGGAGAGCGTGATCAAACTGATGATGTGGGGAAATATCAGGAGCACCATGTTCCAGACCTATGCACATCTTGCCGGTACCGATATCGATGAAGCGATCTTGAAGAACTACGGGGTAAAGGCATTGAACGGCGATACGCCTACAGGATTACGCTTGGAACCTCGTCAGTGTGAGCATTGCTATGTCGTGAACGCACCAACTTCGAATTTCTGTTCGGGTTGTGGTCGTCCCCTCGACCCGCTGACTGCTATGAAATTAGACGAGAAAATACAAATGGCACGAGACAGCCCGGATTATAAGCAACTGATGACGAGATTGAAGAAGGAATTGAATCTCCAGTTCTTTTTATTGGAACCATATTGAAAACAAGAGATAAAGGATAAAATTAAATCAACAAAGACTATTAAATGAGTAAACAAAGGTGTTATCAACTTATTGTGTTGAGAGAGTCTTATGATTACATCTCTTAAGATCGAGCATTTCAAATCTATCGAAGATTTAGATATTGAATGTTCGCGTATCAATATTTTTATTGGAGATCCTAATACTGGAAAATCAAATATTCTCGAATCACTTGGAGTGCTAAGTTTTTGTGGAAGTCTCATCCCAGGAAATCAGGGTATACAAGAGTTTGTTAGGTTCCAGTACTTAGCTGATCTATTTACTGACGGATCTTTAGATCGTGATGTCAAAATATCGATAAAAAATAAAACCGACGCTGGAGTGATTTACGATAGCATATTAATTAAACCGGAATCTTCAGAATATAAATTTTTTAAGGATACCTACAATGAAACCGACAAAGAAAAATGGGATAATACTGTCCCACATATTGCCCCAAAACAAAATATCGGACCTACATCTCAATCTGTTGGATCTTTGCCTCTGGTGATAACCTTAAGGAATAATGGGCAATTTTCAAAACAAGGAGATTATCAAAAATCTAAGTTACGAAATTTCCATCCAATAAAATTTTATCGTTTTCATGAACAAGTAGATTTTAACGATCAATCGACAGACGAATTTAAACCTCCATATGGCCGAAATCTTGTTCATTTTATAAATGCGCATAAAAAATTACAGGAAATGGTTGGTAATATTCTGAAGGATGAAGGCTATCGTTTGCTTTTAAAACCTTGGGAAAATAAGATTGAGATTATCAGAGACTCTGATTTTATATCGAGGGCTTTTCCGTATTTTTTGATGTCGGACACCCTCCAACGTATAATTTTTTATCTCATTACAATTCGTTCAAATGAAAATGCAACTCTTGTGTTCGAAGAACCAGAATCACATTCATTCCCGTACTATACAAAAAATCTTGGTGAGATAATAGCGTTAGACAAAAAAAATCAATATTTTATTGCCACTCATAACCCATATTTACTATACGCAATTATTTCAAAAGCGCCGAAAGAAGATGTCAATGTTTTCATTACTTTTATGGATAAGAAGAAGTATCAAACGAAGGTTAAGAAGCTTGAATTTGACAGTGTTACTGAACTATTGAAAAGCGATCCCTTCCTAAATCTCCATATTTTTCTCGATGAGGATAAAGGATGATTCTTATCGAATGCGATAATGATTATACGTTCTATCGTTTGCTTTGTCCAAATTGTAGTCAACGTCAATTCAGGCATTTTTCAAAACCGGAATTAATAAAAAACGTACATGCCGGTGAATTTGGAAAAGTTATCGGATTATGCGATGAAGATGATCCAAGAGGTCATCGTATTCCGTTTTTTGATGAATTTATTTTAGATGAAGATATCCCCGATGTAGAAATGAAATTATTTCGTCACAGATCTTCTGACGATAAACACTTAATAATGGTCACTCCATGGCTAGAAAAATGGCTCTATCGGCGAGCGAAATTATGTAAAATCGATCCATCAGATTACAATCTGCCTCGTGATCCAGAGGTTCTTCATGAGCGATTCAGAGTAGCCAATAACCAAAATTTTAAAAATTTTCTTCAAGAGATTATCAATCGCGACAAAAAATTGACCAAACTTCGCAATTGGATAGAAACATTCTCCTAATTAAATTTCTTTTCCGGAAATTTCTTACCAGTACCCTGAGTCTCTAACAACCGTGCCTTTCCCTGCCGGATCCATCGCTTCCAGAAATATCACCGAAGGGAGATCTTCCATATGTTCCAGCTCGTCGATTGATATTGTCAGCATAAATTTCCTCTTTTTGGAGGGTTCTTCCGATTCTCGGCGTTCTTTCTGATTTTCTCATAATTGTTTGTCTCAAAAAAAAGCAGCATATAAAATAGTAACGTGATGGAGATGGAAATTATTTGATAATTTGGCCTAGATTGAAAAAAAAAAACAATGCCAATTTGGGATTTTATCATGATCAAATGCGACATCGTAGTGATAGGAATGATCGTTAAATTTCGCAATAACCAGATAGGATCAACAAAGATTCCAGCAATTTTTCGTATCATTATCGATAAGTTGTAATAATCTGACATTCATTCATAAGGAATTTGCAAAATTGATATAAATGTACATTCACTGGAATTTACTAGCGCACTGCAGCGACGCGTTAAATCAAAAAAATGATATTTGGCAGCAAAACTAATGCATATAAACTTTTCCTGAAACGGATGTTCTCCATCATTAACAATAAAAACGCGCAGATAGTTAATAAACTCATATGTGAGCTTTATCTGAAAATTGATTATGGCATCGCATGGTTAGTGTATCGAAGCTCTATTAAAAATATTGAATGTGTAATCAGAAGTGGTGATTTAAAAATGCAGAGTGTGGAGATGTTGTTGAATGACTGTAATGATGCAATCAGAAATAAAAGAGAATTTCAAATTTTTTTGTGGAGTTTTCGTTCAAATCCTGAAAATATACATTCTCTTGTTCGAAATGAATTTCAGAATAAAAAATACTCTAAAGAAGCATTCAATGACTTCATTAAAATATGTGATAACCGACTCGATATGTCAAAATCACTTTTGAATGATCTTTCAATAATATTCAGTGCGATTTTCGTGGCCTTTGCTGCGCTATTAACAATTTTAACAATTTACCGAGAGAAAAGTCCGAATTCAATGGGTTTACTCATTATGATTTTCAACCTACCGATTTTGACAGTTTTTGCGATTATTTTGTTAATTTGTATTCCGGTTTTTTTGATATTGATTGGACATCTCAGAACGCAAATATATACATGGGCTTCATTCAAAGAGCTCGCAATTATTCATCAAGTGTGAGCGGCGACCAAAATCAGGAGAGTAATTGAGGGAAAGAAAACAAAAGCACAAATCTAATTATTCTCTCTTTTTTTCGTCTATTTGCACAACAATATCAGATATGAATTTTCGCCCGTCTTCCGATAGCAAAAACACTTTCAACTCATCTCTGAAATTTTTATTCCTGTTATCAAAATAGTACCGGATAGCCGTTGTGATAAGATCGGCACGGGTATCAAATTCACCGCTTTCAATAAGTTCATTCATCTTTTTTTCAACATCAGGAGGAATTCTGTAACCCGTTGAAGTCCTGGATTTTTCGTTTGATAGTTTGCGACTCATCTGTACAACACTAGTAATACGGCGTAATTACAATACGTCTCACTTTAGTAACTAACATGAGTTACATTAATCATCTCAACGGGAGAGCATAGACTATATACATTTCATCGGTGGGAGTCGAGATGTCGAATAGATCCTCGGATGCTTCAGAATGGTTGCATTTGGCACTAAACCCAAAATCCGATAATGTCCTTTATCTTTCTCCACGGAAATCATCAGAGACTGGTTTTTCGATTTCGCAGGGAACTGATCTCCTCGTGCACCGGATACCTAGCGGGATACTATACTTCTATCTCTATCATTGGTCGCTGTGTTCGAACGAAACACGTATTTGCCAGATTATCAGTGTGGATTCTGCACGGGATTTTATTTTGGAACGCATGAAAGAGCGGGATTTTCATCGAATTGAAGAGCTGGAGCGCATCCGGGTTTTAGAATGTTTTCCTGACATTTTTTATTTTGGAGATTAAATTAATGAAAGAATTTTATTAGATATGGTATTAGTTTCTCTTGTTTTTATTAAAAAAAAATAAAGGATTATCTTCTCTGAAACAATAATATTGATTTATGGGTCGAATTACATCTATCTTTTTCGTAGCTTTAATCGCGCTTTTATTTTTAATTAATTTTTTACTTGGATTATCATTACTAATATTGTTTATATTAATTCTCTTTATCGCAATGGTTGCTGCTTTCACAATAATTACGTGGTTTCCACAACTTTTCAATACAATAAATAAATTAGCAGAATATTTACCTCTAATAAAAGAAGAATACGACCTTGATAATTATTGTCTATATGAAAATTTCAATGAAAATTGTAGTTATGGAGAAAATTTTAAGAAAAAGGTTGAAAATACATTTTGGGCAAATTTTAAAATTGCTTTTGCCTTATACCTTACATTAACATACATCATATATGCCGTTCCAGATTCTCTTTTTGATTTTTCAGCAATAAATGGGATCAAAATTTTATTTTGGACGTATCCTGTGTCACATTCTCAACCGAATTTTAGTGTGTCATATATTGCATTTATAATAACTTTTTTTATGATTCCGGCATTCCTATTGTCATTTAGATTTCTGGCTAATCCAACCCGATTATGGTTCCATAAAAATAATCACATTTCAAGGGAATTGGAATTAAAACAAATTAATTTTTTTAAAGAACAAGTGATCTCTTTTTATTTTTCATTTATTGCTAGTACGATTATCATTTTCTATCTTTCAATTCTTTATTTAGCAACAAAATACCAAAATCCTATCGATATTCGATTGTTATTACCTTTTTCTACATCAATGGATCTTTTAGCATATTTCTTAATGATTTTATTGGAGGTAGTTGTAATTTACGCAATATCATATTGTGAAGAAAAATATTTTGAAAAATTTGAACCAATTGATCAGAAAGAAATTTGGAAATCCCCCTTTTTAATGAAAACACTGCTTTTAAATTTGGAAAATTTAGCTTCGGAGGTTGGTTTTAAAATCAACAGTCACTTTGTAAAATTGGAGAAAGTGATTTTCGCTATTAAGCAAATCGACTCCGTAGTATTATTTTATGGAGGAATGGGTATCTTACTCATAATTGTAGGTGCATCGGTTCTCGGTATGAACCCCCCCAATCTTCAGGTCGGTTATCCAACTATCGCCGTTGGGTTCGCTTTTTTTGTATTTGCCTATTCTCAAGATAATTCAATAAAATCTGCAAAGAAATCCAATCAGATATTAGCAAAACTCGATGAGATACATAAGGACTTGCAGAGCGAAAAAAAACCTTAGATCTATTGTTGTGCATATGCACCCTCCAAAAATATATCATGCACTAGACAATAATAGAAATGAAAATATGACATATAGATTGTCCAATTCAGATTTGGACGCATTGTAGAGAATTCCAATCTATAATTTGTGATCCCATAAGTTAGCTAAAAGATAGTATTTCCAATACCTCATCATATGCATCGCCCATTGATACAGGCACCGTTACCGGTACAGTAAGTATTGACACCGCAAGCCGGGTGACATAAATTATCGTTTCCGAGAACGTACCCCGAATTACAGCTACGACATTCACCATTAACACAAACACCATTCCCAGTACAGTAAGTATTGCTATTTCCGCAAGCCAAGTGGCATTGCAAATCTTGCCCTAGAATGTATCCCGAACTACATCCGCGACACTGTCCACTGACACAAACATCGTTACCGGTGCAGTAGGTATTGGCACCGCAAGCTGGATGGCATAGATTATCGTTTCCGGGAACGTATCCCGCAGAGCATCCTGAAGGATTCTTCAAATAGTCTTGTAATTCTTTTGGAGTATTGTAGGTCCATCCAAAGTAATATCGCGGATTATTTACGGCACAAATACTTGGATCAGTGCATACAAGATATCCCCCAGTGGTTTCCATAGCAATATATTCTCCGGGGGACGTTTCCGCTAATACCCAAGCGTGGTTCGCGTCTGATTCTTTACTGATATCCTGATCGATTCTACCTACTTTGATAATCGCATTGATATTTTGGGTTTCTACCATATCCCAAACATCTTGTGACATTTGAGCACATGCGTACATATCTGGTAGATTATACGTGTGAGTTTTGTGATATTCTTCAACAATTTTTTTGATTATCTGAATATTCTGGTCTTTCATATTTCCAGCAGCAGGTATTGGTAATACATAAACCGGAACATCTGTTGGAGTTGATGTTGGACTGGCATAATTCGGATTGGGAGTTGTTGCTACATAGATTTCCGGCGGTGTAGTTGGAATAGCAGTAGTCGAGGAGGGTAAATTTTGATTGTATGTTAAATTATTAGTACAACCGGCTGTAAAGATTACAATTAGAACAAGAACTAAAAGAATAAAACGGTAGTATTCATTTTTTGGAAATTCTATTCTCACAGTATAAAGTATTTTAAAAGACAATTATTATAACTATCTTGTAAATTACCGTCAACATATCAAAATCGTGAAGGTTTTTTTGGATTGCAACATAAAAATATATATTGCAAAACGCAATAATAAAAATGGAAAATACGGCCGATAAATTGTCCAATTCAGAATTGGACTCACTGTTGGAAATCCCCATAGCAGCATACTGTTTTTCGCAGCTTTTATACCATTGTCAAAACTGGTAATAAAATACCGGGGGAACTTGCGGGAAAATATATGTTGTAATCGAATTGATATGTGAAACCCCATAAAAATAACTTTCAACAATTATACTGTCTTTCCAGTTCCAGGCTTTTTCGATACTCATGGTCCTGTCAGGATTCAGCGGGTAAAAATAAACCCCGGTAATCTGGATAACGATCGAGGAAATTATCAATAGCGCAACCAATATCCAGATTGTCCGATCTTTTACGGATTTAGACTCGATAAAAGAACGATCGTTTAAAACAAGCCCGATCAGGATGGCGATTATTGGCATAAATCCTGTTAAAAATCGTTGCCCAAATGAGAACGCTGTTGATGATGCCCATAACTCAAAAAAACTATACGACAGGATCTGGAGGATTATTACCGGGCCAAACAACAGAAGGACCCATCGTAACCGGGCATTCGTTATTTTATCCAGTTTCTGATAGCCCCATATCGATAGAATTACGACAGGGCAGAATATGATTAAACCCACATTTGGTGAAATCAATAAACCGAAGAAATTGGTAATAAAATTAAAGTTAAACGAGAAAAAACCGAGATTTTCCTTATAACCCCCGAATACATTGCCGAAAATGGTCAAATTATACCATAAAAACGGAAGGCCGCTCAGAACTGCAGGAATTACATAGTAGTAAATATTTTTCCGGGCATACCAGATGACGTACGCAATGATGGGAATGAGAAGAATTGCATCGGGAGGCCGGTTAAAAACAAACAGTCCCGAAAGAATTCCAAGCAAAATGATATTTTTCGCTGATTCATTCCGCTCATTTCTGATTATCACGTAAATCATCAGGATGAGAAGCAGTTCCACCATCCCGTGTTGCCAGAGGGCCTGGCCGCTGACCGACCAGGTACTTGTGGCAAATGCATAGATCAACACGGTAATTATTGCGATTTTTTTTGAGAACAGTTCTTTTCCAACCAGATAAACAAAAACGCACGACAACGCGGCGATGATCGAGGCGCATGTCTTTGCAAGAAGTATAATGTTGCCAAAATCAGCCAGGTTTGGCGTGAATAACGCATACGCAATACCATATACCGGGGTGATGAGGATCGGAGTAACGATGGGAAAGAGTGAAACGTAATGCCCGTTGACCCGGGGAAATGCGTACATGGTTGCATCCGGGCTTAAACCCGGATTGAAAAGCCAGTCGAAATTAAGCGTATGGTGAAGAATTATCGAGATGGGAAGGAGAGCAGCCGGGGCCGTATCATCGCTCATCGTCATAAATGAAACGGTATTATAGACGAGATAAATACCGATAAATAACAACAAGAAGTCATATCCCGACAGGATTTTTTTAAACCCCGCTGGAAAAGAGTGAAGGACCGTTTTTATCGATACAACCGACAGATCCGGTGGAAAATCCTTCATAAAATATCCCGGGGTATCTCTGAAAAATGTATGTTCTGATGTATTTTATCCTGGCTTTCTATGGTAAACATTTTTTTGTTTTTCAGCATTCAGTCCGATGAACAATTATATTCCGGTCGTGCGGCATTAAATTAATCCCCAATGATGCGATTACCATTCGCAGGCGATGGAAATATTTCAATCGTGATTTGACTACTGTTCCGGGGCTGTAAAAGAATAGGAATGCTGGAAAAGTACGCACTACGACTACCCCTCTGAATCGACCGGTTTTTTTGAAACCGGCCCGGTTCTGTCTAAGACGGGAGCGACTCAAGTATCCTTGTCAGGACTTCCTCTTCCCGCTTCAGCCCGTCCCGGAACTCCTTCTGGTCGGTGTCGCCAATCTCCATTCGTAAATCGGAAAGGTAACAATTCAGCGTCTTTTTCAGTGTCGATACCTCGGTTTCGTTAAGATTCAGCTGTGTCATCGTCATTTCGGGATCTGTCCTTCCTGCTTACCGGTTATACCCGTATTCTCAACCGGACATAATTAAATTAATGAATTTACCTTTCACATTCTTTCAGGAGTTCCTGCGGGCGGACTTTAGGTGATCCATTTCAATACATTCGTATCGCGTCATTCGTATCGCGTCATTCGTATCGCGTTTCATGAAGTCCCGGTTAAATCCCGTGCTTATGTCCTGCATGCCGGGAGCCATGCCCGGTCATGCAAGTTCCTTTCCTGAAATGAACGCCTGCTGCATCGGGGGAACGAAAATAATTTCATTTTGGATTTTTAAAAAAATCAGGAATTTCCCTAGATGAGGATCTCCTCCTTTGCAAACCGCACCTTGGGCATCGGCTTGTCCGCCCCGTATCCAATCGGGCAGAGCATCGTGGGGACGAGCGGCGGCGGGATTTTGAGGATCCGGGTATACTCTTTCTGGTCGAACCCTCCCATGGGGCAGGAATCAAAGCCAAGCGCCTTTGCGCCGTTCACGGCATTGCCGAGCGCAAGGAAGAGCTGGGACTGCGCCCAGCAGAGTTTCTGCTCCGGGCTCATCTTCCCGGTCATATCCTTTGCTATCCCGATCACCATGGTCCGCACCTCGTCGGGAGCCCCGGATGTTTTCATCAGCTGATCGACCTTTTTGATCAGGCTGTCGAAGTCCGGGTTTGCGCAGAAGACCAGCAGGTGCGAACAGGACGTGATCTGCTCCTGGTCGTTGGTCACCGGTCTCAGTTGCTCCTTGAGTTTCTGGTCGGTGACTACCCGGATCTTCCACGGTTGGAGGTTGATCGCCGAGGGAGCGAACCGCACGATCTCCAGGAGTTCGTTGACCTTATCTTCAGGGATCTTACGGCCGTCAAATTTCTTGGTCGCATACCGCGACATCACGATATCCTTGAATTCCATAGCATCACCCGCATTGTGGTACGCGTCCCTTACCCGGGTATGGTATAAATATCATTCCCTTTCCGGACCGTGCACGCGGGCGGAATTCAACTCAGGCATGTACGACGTACGCTCATCGCTGCACGAACCGGACTGGTCCGCAGGGTTTGTTTTGCGCAGAAACCGTCGCACCGGTCGGGCTGGCGCGGAAAAGACCAGCCTGAACCGGATGTCGGCCGCAAAAGTACCTGGAGGTACTGACCGCACAGGAACCCGCTGGGGTGTGAATTTTTGGCAGGGCAAAGATCTGCTCTTTTGCCAGCCGCCAGGTCCCGGCAGCGATCTTCCGGCAGCGATCTTCAGAATGTATATGCCGTTGCACTATGCGATAACTGATAGCAGCCTCACGATTCCTCCGGCTCGATGATTTTGTTCCACGGACTATCGGGAGGGTCAAAGCCCGCCTCCCCTATCTGGTCCGGGTCCTGCCCGCAACACTGATAATCTAAGAATCTTTTATTCTAAGTTGTGAGAGTACATGCCTGATACTACGCTTGTCAAGGTCTCGTCAAAGGGACTCGTCACCCTCCCGAAAAAGATACGGTCAGATCTCGGTATCCAGGATGGCGATTACCTGACAATCTCATCGGACAAGGAAAAGATCATCTTCCGGAAAGTAAAGATCGAGATCGATTACGAGAACCCGGACGATGCATGGAAGGAGTACTCCAAAAAAAGGTTAGCGCATGACTGAACCTGCGCAGGGATCAGTCATCCTCGTGGATTTCTCCTATTCCGATCAGGTCCGGTCCAAGGTACGACCGGCACTTATCGTAAGTAATTCCCGGTATAACAGGATCTCACGTGACGTGATCGTGATGAAGATCACCACGCAGAAGCCAAAGATGATGGCGGTAAGCCTTACAAATGAAGATCTGCAGGCCGGTTCGCCGGATCATCCCCGTTATGTGCAGGCTGACGGGATCTATGCCCTTGAAAAAGATCTGATCTGCGATACCATCGGTACCGTACGGCCAGACAAGATGCAGGAGATCCGGAACCTGGTATCAGATCTGTTTTCCCCGGATTCCGGGTAAAAATTTCCCTGGTATCAAATACCGGGAAGTCCGGCAACAGCGTGCACAATCGGCACCGGCTCGTACGTCCATCACCGGAACCGGTCAGGACCCTCCATCGGGCTGTCTTTGGGAAGACAACCCGGGTTCACAGTCCGGTATGGGATGGTGCCTGCAGATACTTCCGGGTCGGGAGGTCTGCTACGTACCAGTGTATGCCTGCAACGGGACTCCCGGCAATCGACAGGCAGACCATGAAGAGGACGAGCAGGGCAAGCGATGATTTTGATTCTGATACGGTAACGCTCCTGAAAAATCCGTTAATTTATTTTTTTGTGAAACTCCGAGCACATAAACGTTGTAAATTGAAAAAATCCCGGGGAAAAATTCCAATGGGCCCGCAATCCCCGTTATTCGCTGCCCTGCATGTTCGGATGAGCCGGGCCTCATGGGTGTTTATCCAAATCAAAACGTATTTATCCGGATTACTGGGAATAAGTACCTATGGAACGACAGCAGCTCATCACGCTCGGCATTGCCCTTGCAATCGGGATTATCATAGGACTCGTTATCGCTTTTGCACTCTGGCACGGGGCCGCATCAGCAACATGTGCGGCACCGATGAATTGCTGAAATAAAAGCAACTCACGACATTGGAGTCGGAAGAGCTGATAAAATAATTTTCACTGTAGTGTCATGGAGATAGTTCATCGGGCTGTTACGGACAAACACTGTTGCCGATATCTAACGGGGAATTGAAAGATTCCGGGAAGCATTCGCCGGTTGAGATGGCGTTATATTGAGTGTCGGCGTTGCGGTTGGTGCCAGGTTTTTATCCGTGGTGTGATTAACATCCGCACAGTAAGATGAACGCAAAAAAAAGTGAGGATCGGCAGAATTCCGCGGAAGGTGTATAATCTCATAGAACTCACCGGGGAGTGTTGACAAATTTCAGCGAGTCGTCAGGGAAAATTACCCGTCGGGTAGTTTCATTGATGATGACTTCAAACGGTTTTCCTTTGTATTGGAACTCCATTGTCATGTATATAAGGGCGCAGGGATCCGCAGAATCTTCTTTTGTGAACATTGGCGGGGAGTAGAAGAAGATCCCCTTGACAATAGCGCCATCCCGTACCATAGCCTGAACGCGGGGATCGCCAAAAGCGACCTCGGATACTCGTGTAAAATTTGTTGTTTCGTTGTAGCCGCAGACGTATTCATTGTACCGGGCCATAAGATTCGGGATGTCGGTATAGTTATCCGCTTTGATTTCGGAGAAGTTCCTAGTTATCGTGCGGGTGACATTGTTGAAGCCTTCCGGCGAGACTTCTACACTGATGTTTACGCTGAAATCTGCAGGCAGGGATGGTGTCACATGAGGTGTTGGTGTTTCTGCCGATGTCAGGTTGTTACTCGTAGTTATGTCTGCACAGCCACACAGTAAGATGAACGCGAAAAAAGTGAGGATCAGCAGAATTCCGCTGAATTTTTGCAATCCCATTAAACACATCCGATCTTATTGCCCGGTATCGGGATTGGTCTGGAGCGAGGGATCGGTTGATAATCTTGGACTCAATCCACTAATAATCATCTGTATCGGGTGTTTCACCATTTGTTTCACCGGTTCTGTTGCAATCGCGGGATGTTTAAACACAATCTGTAAAGAATTCTGATGAAGTATTTTTTCAAGTCCCGACAACGGGACTCTCATTAAGGTTGAAGCCTCCACTGACGGTCTGATTATCCGCGGTCACAATGATGAGGTAGGATGCCGGCCTGAGCGTTGTTAAACCATCAGAGAACGACCACGTGTTCGTACTACAGTTCTCCGTCCTGACAGTTGCATCTCCATGAACCTCAAAAAAATCGTACGACTTCTTTTTATTTGCACTGGGTTGGTACGCGGAAACGGAAACAGACAGTCTCTCCCCGATCTTCAGGTTTGTTGTTCCCGTAATGCTGAAATTTTCCCCGGCAACGTGATCGGCAACAGGATCCATGCGGATCCACGGAGTGGTATTTGCCGATGTCGGACATGTGGTGGGCATTGCCTCACTATTTGTATTAAGGGAAGCAGTTGTCAGTGGGGGGTTAGTTGTCAGATTGTCATGCGAATTCGTAGATATACATCCTGAGCATAAAATGAGCAATCCTCCGATAAACAGTAATAAAAGTGTCGGATGTTTCATGATTCTCTCACCAGGTCAAACTATTACTATTACATGCAAAAATAAAAAAAGAGTTATCCATTTTTAGTATACAATCCGATTGTCGAGGGCCACGAATTCGCAACATTCAATCCGAATGTTCCGGTGCCCCAGTAATTCGAGTTGATGAAACTATTCATCGATGTGGAGATCGTATTGCCATCGCTGTCTTTCAGTACGAAATCATGGAATGTTGTCGATCCGCACAAATAATCACTGCTCAGCCCCTGTAGTTTTGTTGGATCCCACCCCTCAAGTACAACCGTTGCCTGAACATTCGTATAGGGCATAGGTTTAGATGTAAGTGATGCATTTAACGCTAACGTAGAACTGCCACCACCATTCGGACCAAAATCTGTGATTGATGCAATAGCATAATAGCCAAGTTTATTGATCTCGATATTTCCCTGCATGGTATCTCCCGAGTATACAAGCGTTCTCCGGATAGAATGGACACTCTCAGCGTTAGTATTCCCCCAAACATACCATGTTGCCATTGTCCACGCAGGAGTAGTTGGGTTTGGATCACCGGCCTTATCTTTAATATACCATTCGAGAACCGGCTGTAATAATCGTGAAGAAGTATCCGAACCCACGGTGCCGAAAACACCATTCCATATCGTGATGGATGACAGACGAGACGGAGGATTGGAAGGGACTGAAATTGAATTCACCGGGGATTTGGGAACATTCCACCGGGCGGTGAACTGACCGATATTGGGAAGGACATTTGTTTCAGTCCCTTCAATGTATTGGCTGGGATACGTGGAAGCTGCTGCAGTTGACACGGCGGCTTGTTTATGAGAAGTCTCATCAATCACGGTCGTGAGCAGAGCCTTATCTTTAAAAACATACATTTTTTGGCCAGCATCAATGATCACGGATTTATCCGGAACTTCCAGAACATGGGTTGCGCGAGCAGGTCCGTTTGGAGTATCGATAATTGCCGCCTTCGCATCACTAGCGGAGAACAGCTGTTTGCCGGTGGAATCGAACACTGTCGTGAGCCCATCAGCTGAGTGCCGGATGATCACGCCGTAGGGGATTTTCACCGCATTCGATGATGGGGTGGTGGCCTGTGAGGCGACCATGGGGCTTTTAATGGTTTGATCAAGGGTCAGTTCAGATGTCAAGGTAACGGGAGCCTGGGAACTGTCAGCATTCAGGGCAGGAATCTGGATCTTTGTTATATCCGTTGTCTGGTTCGCAAAATCGGTAGCCGGACTCATTGGGACGTCCTGACCGATTGCGCTCACCATCGGTACAATCACCATCGCTGCGAGCAGAAGGGCTAGCAGGATGACGCTAATTTTCAGTGTTTTCATGATTCATTACCTCCGTCCGTTATTCGGATCCATGAGGCACGATCCAAAACTTCATAGTCTTTGAAGAGAATTGTCTCATGCCTACGGGCAGGCACGGGTTCATTTTGGTATGCAAACTTCGGTGAACCCGTCCTACACTTTTTCGGGACGACCCCCGGCCGTCCACATTGATCGATTTATAGTTGTGTTATTTATTCTTCATGTCCACAAAATCAAACTGGGAAAATGTACTGAAAACGTGGGAGCTCAAAAATCGCCGTATCACCCCTGGGGGAAATGCCGATGAATAGCCAGATATAGTGATCAGCACATGCCTGAATTTCGATACGGTATCGTGGATCATCACCATTTATCGTTCAGGCTCCGGCGCGACACGAAGCAAAAAGAGCTTCACATAAAGATAGATGACTGGAATTTAATGTTGAAAAAAATTCCAATAATTTTGTAATCTCTGTTATTCGTTGACCTGCATGTTCTCGTGAGCCGGGTTTCCTGTTCGTGTCACTAAATCAAAACGAATTTATCCTGATTACAGAGCATGTACTTATGGATCGACAGCAGCTCATCACGTTCGGCATTGCCCTTGCAATCGGGATTATCATAGGACTCGTTATTGCTTTTGCGCTCTGGCACGGGACCGGCTCAGTGACGTGTGCGGCACCGCTCAATTGCTGAGGGTTTTTTTCTTTTTCCTGATAGCACTTGCTTTCTCTTAAAATTGCGAATTGAACTAACCGATTGCTGACTTTTCGTGTAATAAAGTTTTTAAGGAAATATATTCAAGGAAAAATAATGTGCTATGTACCCGAAATATTGAAAAAATTCAAAGCATTTTTTTTATTCTTGGGGCTTTTACTAATTCTGATCAGTGCATTTTTATTGGTTCTTACACCTTCATTCTTTTTAATTCCTTTAATAATTGGCATTGTTCTTTTTTTAGCTTGCAGCGCGCTATTTTTATATGAAACTGCCACAGGAAAGAATCCTTGGGAAAATTTATCTATTTATGTAATATTGTTATCTTTTTTACTTTGGTTTATCATTTCAACAATTAAAATGAAGTCATCAGATATTGTAAGTATTCAAAATACTTATATCACAATTTTTATTGCAATCATTTCAGTTTCTTTCGCAGCAATTGCGATTAATTCAGAACACCTAATCAAATTATTAAAAAAAGTAAAGAAAGTTCAAGAGCCCGGCGATTTCCCATTTTTTGATATCAGGCGTTTCCAAGCATTTATTGTTATAAACGCATTTATGATATTATTTTCTGTTTTCGTCAGTGTTCTTGTTTCGATAATTCCTGAATCGCAAGCTTCACTGTTTTTTATACAGATTCCTAGTTTTCTTTTTGGAATGACGACCTGCATGACAATCTTTTTGGTTTTTTTGCTAATGGGATATTTATCAGCAATAGTTGACAGGATACTCAACCAAGAAAAATATGAAGACCCTAACTCCGGCGAAAAAACATAGAAGATGAGTTGCTATATTATTAGTCAAATAAGATAACGGGTTTTGATCAGAATTCTATCGAAACAATTATTTCACGAAATAGACTCCAATTAACGCACCAATTATCGCACTTAATAACGAGATACCCACTGTCAACCACATCCCTGTGTTTTGTTTATACTGTAAGACGTAATTTTGAGCTAATTCTACTACATCCAAATGAGCAGATATTGGTACATTACTTTCGCCAACGTTTTTGAGCAAATCGGATGAGATTATATTTAATGGAGTGTTGGAATCTTTTGAATCTACTTCTAATGGACAATTGAATCTCTCGATTATATTGTCCCTCTCTTTTTTTATTTCACTGCATAATACCGACCATCTTGAGTAATCATTATAAAATTCTTGAATTATTTTTTCTATTTCAATTACGATTTTTCTTTTTTCGAAAATATGATAAGAGCTAAGCAATAATCCGGTCGAGCGTTTCTTTAGAAGAGAATCACACAATGGATAAAAAGAAGCTTCGATCACTCTAACTTGATTATTTTTACTCATCATTGAGTAATAATCTTGCAATTCATTATGTGTTTCTTTGAATAACCATCTGATAAAGGCCTCCGGATCTGTTAACCCCTGTTGAGTTTTAATGATGACGTGATCTTTTTTTCTTTCGAATGAGATGTCCTCATCTAAATTCTCATCCGGCTCTAAATGGATAATATAATCAATTCGTAATGGAGTGGGATATGTTTGAATTATTGAGAATTTTGAGGAAAAAATATCTTGTAACATCTTTCTTGAATCTGTGGCACCACATGGAATCCCGTTAACATTTAGCATAGGTCGAAAAAAAGCAAAAATGGAACCATCAAAAAGAAGTGTGAACGAAGATGATGAATCTAATTCAGCTTGGGGAATCAAATATTTCTTTAATGGGATACTATTCTGTAGCCGTTCAGGCAAATTGCATTCAATTTTTACAATATCAAAAAGACGGAATGTTTGACCCGTTTCTCCAAAATGCGATGAAATTATACGAACATTATCCGATGGAGTATAGTCAACATTATTTATGTGTGGTGATTTCTTTATCTCATTTATAATATCGTTGTAAATTTCTTTAAAAATTTCTGTTATATCTTCATCTTTTCCTTTTAGAGTACTCTTCTTGAGACGAACACTATTTGAGATATCTAATGGAACTGCCCCGAATGTCAGTAAATATTGTTTAATGCTTTTAGGCTCAATTTTAGTTCCAGTCAAAATAACCCAAATATGATCTTAAACGCAAAATTTAATATTTGTGTTGATATTTATCCAATCTTGATCAATTTCATATTTCTCGTTAACGGTGTCAACTTTTATTGTAATGGTGACCGTGATTAGAAAGAGTCGGGTCGTTCCCTGTCCAAAGCCCATCTCCATGAACCATTTCTTCTGTCATTTCTCCTTGAACATTCGTTTTGCTTCTGAA
>Ga0187810_10000181_pt1 | contig 29466 bp, 23 predicted proteins | sample NC_wetland_sal_i_9_FD_132963 | JGI IMG/M metagenome (GOLD analysis project Ga0187810, IMG submission 132963) | Wetland sediment microbial communities from Neuse River Estuary, North Carolina, USA - ASW_5 | ecosystem: Environmental > Aquatic > Freshwater > Wetlands > Sediment | place: USA: North...
GCCGCGCCCACGCCAGCGCGGGTCGTCATCTCCTCCGAACCCTTGGCGATGCTCCCGGACGTGGCGTTGAGTTCTTCCGATGCGGCGGCAAGAGTCGACGAGTTCGCCGTCATGTCCTTCATAATCTCCTGGAGGCGCTCGGTCGATGCGTTCAAAGCTTTTGCCAGTTGCCCGATCTCATCCCCTTGATCAAGATTCATCCGGGAACGCAAGTCTCCCTTTGCCACAGCATCCACCACCGCCACAGCCTGGAAAACGGGGCGTGTGATCATTTTCGTCAGGTAGGCAGAAATCCAAACGGCCAGGATAATCATGACGATGATGGCTGTCAAATTTGTCCAAAACGAGGTTTCGATCGAATCCACCACAGATATGCCAACTTTAACAGTGTTTGTCATTCCTGCCTCCAACAGTGCATCTCTACGCATGCGGAGATTGTTCGATAATTCAAGCCTCTGAGCATTTAGAGCCATAATCCCTTGATTGATCTCAACCATTGCTTTGATGTTATCGTGGTACGTTTGAGCTTTTGTTTTGATCTCGTCCAGATCCTGAAGCAGGGAATCCTTGTGAATCAAAGGACGGATATTGATGATGGCTTCAGTGATCTGGTCCATAAAGGCGAGCGCCTTTTCAGCTATCGCGGGATTGCGAAGAGCCAGTGATTTCCAGTCTCCGATGCGCATCTGGCTGATGCCCGCCCGAATGTGATAGGCATCCAAAACCAATTGAGCGTGTTCTCGAAATTCCTTCGGATCGGCAATGGCCATCGTACCCGGCTCGACTTTTTTGAGAAAGTCATCAATGGCACCGGTCAGTTCGACTCCTCCCACATCCAGCGCATCCTCAACGGCGCGACCTTTTTCGATCTGTTCGTGTGTTTCCGCAATACGGGACTTGTATTCATTAAAATCCTTTCCCAATCCCTCTATCTCTGCATGAAGTCGTGGCAAAATATTGTGTGTATCCAACTTCACGAGGTTGTTTAAGTTGTCCATGGCTTTATCCGCCGCATACAACTTTTGCATTCCCGTCTCGTAAGATTTCTTATCCTTCGTAAAACCATACGTTCGCATATAAAGAGAGGCGGTATCCATGTTGCTGGTAAAGCTCGATATCTCTTTAACTTCCGAGATGTAATAATTTCCCAGCCGATCCGCCCCCGACCAAACGGAGAGAGAAAGACAAAGCCCCAAGCCACCAGCCAATGTAGCAAGAATAACAACAATTGAAAAACCACCACCAATTTTCGTCGCAAGTTTTAGGTCTGATATTTTCATACAAATTAATCGTTTAAACTTCTTTTTATGATTTGTAGCTCACTTATCAGACATTGCAAGTTGCAAGTCGATAATTATTCTCTTTTTCCAATAGATTCTCAACATATTGTACATGTATGTTTTACATTATTTCATACAGATAAACATACCGTATGATAACAAAATTATTTTCGCCAACTACCGCGCCTCATTCACTATTCAATCCTAAAAATAGTTAATCTTTTATTTGCTAAAAAAATACCGCAGTGATTTTGAATATTCAGACATCTACCTCATTTGATAACTACAAACAGGTACTTTCAAAGTTAACACTTTTTCCTGCGAATAAGCTAAAATCACTCTTTTTCACTCACGCGATTCCTGCGCTTCGAAAATGGAGTTGCGGAGGGAATGAAAACCGCCGCCCTGAACGAGCGGCGAGAAGAATGAGAGGTCTTCAACTCAAATCGAGGTTACACCCGAAAGCCTTCGACAATGGTGCGCATGCGCTCGGCCATTTTTGCCAGTTCCTGGGCGCTGGCCGTACACTCGGTGGCACTGGCCGCCGTCTGCCCGGCTCCCTCGTTGACACCGTGGATGTTTTTCGAGACTTCGTTCGCACCCGTGGCCGATTCCTGGATATTCCGTGATATTTGATCCATGGAAGAGGAGACTTCTCCGGTCGTCTTGGAAATCTCCCGGACAGCGGTCGCCTGTTCCTCGACCGCAGCTGCGATGGATGTCGATATCTGGGCAACTTCCTCAATGATGTGGGTGACCTGCTCGATGCTTTCAACCGAAGCCGTTGTACGTTCTTGTATTTTTTTGATGGTCGCGGAAATCTTCTCTGTGGCAGACGAGCTTTGACGCGCCAGTTCCTTCACCTCATTGGCTACGACGGCAAATCCCCTTCCCGCATCTCCGGCGCTGGCCGCCTCAATCGTCGCATTGAGTGCCAGCAGGTTAGTCTGGTCGGCAATGTCACGAATGAGTTTGACGACTTCGCCAATGTCCGCCGCCTGCTGTCCAAGTTCCTCGATGACTTGCGAGGTGTGGCGGGCCTTCTGTTTTGCCTCCGATGCGATTTGGGATTCCTTCGCACAATTTCTCGCCACTTCGTTGATGGATGAACTCATCTGCACGACGGAAGAGGCCACAGTCTGAGTGGAACCCGATACCTGTGCGGAAGCCGAGGCCATGGAGTTGACGCTGGCGGAAAGTTCCTCGCCCGCCGCTGCAACCATATTCGCCTCGGAGGACATTTGCTCGGCTCCGTGAGCGAGGCTTGAGGAGGTGGCATTCAACTGCTCGGAGGCAGCAGCAAGGGTCGTCGAGTTTGCCATCATGTCCGTCATGATCTCCTGAAGGTGGGAGGTTGTCGTATTCAATGCCTTGGCCAGTTGTCCGATTTCATCCTCCTGATCGAGGTTGACACGCGAACGCAAATCCCCTTTTGCCACGGCGTTCACCACGGCCACGGCTTCAGACACCGGCCTGGTGATATTCCCGGTCAAATGTATGGAAATATAGACGGAGGCTGCAATGACAAGTATGAGCACTAAAAGGGTGGCGTCGAAAGAGGTATTCAGCAACTTCACCACTCCCTCCGCCATATTCGACGAATGTTCCGCTGCGGCCTCCATCAGCTGGGAAGATTTTTCGAGTATTTTCTGATTGAGTTTCAATCTTTTTGCATCCAAGTCCGCATTGGTCTTGAAAAGTCCGCTTAGCTCATTGGCATTCTCCTTGAAATTATCCAGCGAGCCCTTGATGTCGTCGAGTTGGTCCTGGGAAGTTTTATTGTGGGTCGTCGCTCGCAACTGGCTGATAATATCGTCGATCTTTTCGACGTTTTTTAATGCGTCCTCAATAAATGAAACGTTGCGTGTGGCGGCTGACCTCAATTGCTCAAGACGTATGTCCTGAATATAATTGAGCATGGTGTAAACACTGTTGAGTCGTTGGATGTTTTCCGCGCCACCCGCTTGCTGAGATGTCAAAACATCCTTCACATAGGTATCCACGCGATCCGCCAGCAATTTGCCCACGCTTGCAGTATCATCATCCGTCATGGCTTTCTGATCCAAATTCGAATGGGTTTGCTGAAGAAGGTTTTTATAAGTCTGGTAGTCGCTCTTCAGGCTGGCGACGGCACCCTTGAGTTCAGGGAGATTTTTCGCTGATTTGGAAAGGGCGTCCAATTCCTTCAAGGCACTGTCCGCCTTTGCTTGATATTTTACAGCTCCCATGTACTCTTTTTCATTCCCGGAGTAGCCATAGCCACGCATCCCGATGGAAACGTTGGCATACTCCACAGCAAAATCTCCGGCGTAGCGGACTTCCGAGATATACTCTTCCTTTAAAATTCGAGCGTTGTGAATAACGTTTAAACTGAAAGCGATTGTTACAATTCCAACAAACACCGTAAGTAGAACAACAATTCCAAACCCACCACCAATTTTAGTTGCAAGCCGTAAATTGCGGATGGCCACCATTTTCGGAAATCTAAAAATCCTGCGCATATTTTTAATACATTAAAATATATAAGAATTTATTGTTTATATATTTGCAATTCAAATACATACAATAAATAGTCTTGTTCGTATATTTATACAACCGCATCGAGTATTTTAAAGCAAGCATCAATATGGTTGCACTTTAAAAACTTTATTTAACAATTAAAATCTTTTACAATTATTAGACAACAGTAAAATAGGCTCTCAAAATTGAATCGGAATTGACTGAGCAGAAAACCGGATAGATTTTAAGCTTGCCTGTAGCTTTCCAGAGGAGTGAATGGAGTGATATATGTCATCCTCCGTTCCGACCGCCATCCTGACCGACTTTCCTTTGGAAAAACTGTTGCCCGGACATGAGGCCTCCTCACAAAATTTTTCCACTCCTTTCGGCCTTCCTTCCAATCCCATCCAAATTTTGACACAAGGAAATCGGAAAGTGGCGCTCATTCATAGGCAGGGTGAACATCGGCAAATCAACCGCAATGAAGTCAACCACCGGGCGAATTTCTTTGCCTTGAAACAACTGGGGGTGAAATTTGTTGTCAGTCTCACGGAGGCTCTCTCTCTGCGCGAAATGATCCTGCCGGGAACGGCCTGCATACCGGGACAGATCGTTCCGGGACTCTGTCATGAAAATCAGGAGACTTTTTTCGGGGAGGGCATTGCCGCACAGGTCGACCTTCACCAACCGATCTGCCCCCAGCTCCAGACTCTTCTTTTTCAATCGTCCAAAATCATGGGAGCCAACGCCCACTGGAATACGATCCTTCTGGCTCTCGGGGCCACCGGTTCCGCCTCAAAGGCCGAATGCGATGCCTACCGCCGCCACGCATGTGATGTCATTTCACCGCTCAGCCTCTCAGAAGCCCGGCTGGCGTTGGAAGCCGAAATGAGCTTTGCGGTTCTCGGAATCGTCACCCACTACGCCCATACCGGCAATGTTCTGACACCTAAAAACAATATACAGTCCCGGGAAATGGATTTGACTGCCGCCGCTCTCTCTCATCTGGTTTTGCATATCGCTCAGGAGCTTCAGACTCCATCCCACACCACTCTGGATCGGGCACTCCTGACCCCGCGCCCGCACTGGCCTGCGGCTACGACGGACAAGCTCTCCCCGCTCCTGAAACGGTTTTTGTAGAACCAGTTTTATTATGCCAATCCGCCCAAAATAGGCTTACGTAGTCGGTAATACAAGCCGTGCAAGCTGTAATTTGTCTTTGTAAACTTTTTTTTCAGATTGGTATTACGCGGCGGGTGCTTCTCCCGTATATTCAATACGCGGGAAAAGCGGAACTGGCTCACCGACCATTTTGCCGAAAAGGGGTGCCGATGGTTCTGACACAGAGACTCCGAGCTGCTGCAGGATTTTATTGGCGGATTCGGGCAGAATGGGACGCAATTCCAAACCCAGTCGCGCCACGGCTTCCGCCAGATGACAGAGCACTGAATCGAGACGCTCCTTGTCGGCTGGATTTTTCGCCAGTTTCCAAGGGGCCGTCTCTTCGACATATTGATTGGCACGCTGGAATCCGCTCCAGAGGTTTTGAAGCGCGAGGTGGATTTGCAGATTTTCCATTCCCCGGCGGTATTCGGCAATAGCCTCGGTGACGATTTTCTCCAAATCGGTATCGAGGGCATCCTTTGCTGGTGACGGTGTCGGGATGGTTCCTTCCCGGTAGCGTTTGATCATGGAAACCGTCCGGTTGAGAAGATTGCCCAGGTTTTTCGCCAAATCGCCTTCATACCGGGCGTGAAATTTTTCCCGGGAAAAATCGGCATCCTGCCCCAGTGCCATTTCCCTCAAAACAAAATACCGGAAGGCGTCGACGCCGTAGATATCAACGAGATCGAGCGGGTTCACAACATTGCCGGTGGACTTGCTCATCTTCGCCTGATTTTGCGTCCACCAGCCGTGGACGATGATCTGCTTCGGGAGCGGAATGCCGGAGGCCAGAAGCATGCAGGGCCAGTAAACGGCGTGGGCGGGAACGAGAATGTCTTTTCCGATGACATGAATCCCCGGCCAGAATTCCCCGAACCGCTCCGTGCCGTAGCCTATCGCCGAGATATAGTTGATGAGAGCGTCGAACCAGACATAGGTGACCTGCTGCTCATCAAACGGGAGGGGGATTCCCCAACTCAGGCGATTGACCGGGCGGGAGATGCAAAGATCGGATACTTTTTGCTCCAACGCCCCGAGCACTTCGCGGGTCTTTCCCGGTGGGTAGGTGAAATCGGGATGCTTCTCCAGATATTCACGCAGTTGGGGGACGTACTTGCCCAGGCGAAAGTAATAGACATCTTCCTGAAGTGAAATGACCTCTCCAAAAATCTCGGGGAATTTCCCGTCGACCATCTCCTTTTCGGTGACGAACTGTTCCTGCCGGGGGCTGTAATACCCCTCGTAGACGCCCTTGTAGATGTCACCCTTTTGATAAAGGTCGGCCAAAATCCCCTGGACGACCCGCTTGTGACGATCTTCCGTCGTACGGATGAAGTCATCATTCACCACATTCAAGCGGGCACAGAGCTGCCGGAAATGAGCCGACATCTCATTGGCAAATTCGATCGGCTGTCGGTTGAGTTTCTGGGCGGACTGCTGCACTTTCATCCCATGCTCATCCGTACCGGTCAACATGAATGCCTTCCGCCCCAGCATGCGTTGGTAACGGGCCAGTGTATCCGTCAGGACTTTTTCGTAAGCGTGTCCCAGATGCGGTGAGCCGTTGACGTAATCAATGGCTGTTGTGATGTAGTAGGTGTCAGACATGAGGGAAAGGATTAGACCCTTCGATCTGCATAACCTCAAGCCGGAAAGCTCGGCTAAAAACAACCCTTGAGCGTATCACGATTCGTACTAGAGTTCTTTGCCGCCCTGTCCTCCTAAATGTTATGAACGGCAACATCTTCATTTGTCGCGCTTTAAAACTGGCCCTGGCTGCAATATTGCTTGGGAATCCAACCTCCTCCTCTCGTGCCGAAAATCCACCTTCCACCATTAAGCGCCCGCCACCCGTCGTGGTCGTTTTCCAGGACCCGACGCTGGTGCAGCAATTCAAGATCGACGAACCGCGGACGGAAAGCGCCATTGATCAGTCTGTGGCAAAATTGTTGAATGAGCCTTCACCCAAGGAAGCTTGGGCACGCCTTTTCAAGGCTGGGGACAAAGTCTCCATTCACTTCACGGCAACCGGGGAAGCCGCCAACACTCCCCCCCATGCCATTTTGGAAAAAATCGTCCGGGATCTCCTGGCCGTCGGCGTCTCGCCGGATGATATCGTTATCTGGGATAAGATGGAGGACGCCCTTCTGGCCAGTCAATACACGCCGGGGGAAAAGATCGCCGGGGCACAGGTGGAAGCGGTTGTACCGGGAGCGGGATTTGACCCCTCTCTTTTTTACTTCAATGAAATCGCCGGTAAATTGATCTGGGGTGATCATGACTTCGTCGGGAAAAGGGAATCCCCTGCCGACCTCGCCGCCAAAGCCGTAAAAAAAGACAAGGACGAGCTTCCCGATCCCAAGCCCGAGGTGCCGGATCAAATTTCCAACAAATCCTACTTCACCAATCTTGTGACCCAGGCAGACAAAATCATCAATGTCTCGATCCTGACCGACCATCCCGATCTCGGGATTTACGGCGCGTCGGCATCACTGGCCATGAGTTCGGTCGATAACAACCGCCGCTTCTATAACGACAATGTCCGGGGCGACCCCGCCATCGGCGAGATTCTCACCCATAAGGCTTTCAAAAACAAAGTGGTGTTACACATCATGCTCGGCCTCATCGCCCAATATGCGGGAGGCCCGACGTTCCGCCCCCACTACACAAATTCTGCCGGCCTGATCCTTGTCGGCCAGGATCCGGTGGCCATCGACACGATTGCGCTCCAATATCTGGAACAGTGGCGGGAAGACTCTCTTGTCATTCCCATCGGGAGCGATGCGAAATATTTGAAATCTGCCGCAGCCCTCGGTGCCGGAACCTGCGACCTGAAAAAGATCGTGGTCATCCATATGGGGAAAGGCACTTCCCTGCCCTGAAAAAGGATTGTTCCTCCCTCAGTTATTCCTGGATTTTGTATTCATTCAATTTGCGATGAAGAGTCCGGCGGCTGAGTCCCAGAAGCTTGGCCGCCTCCGTCCGGTTCCCCTCGCAACGTTGGAGCGCCCGCACGATCAGGTTTTTTTCCACCTCGACAAGATTGAAGGTATCGATCCCCCCCCCACCTGCCTTCATCTGCGCCTTGGAGATGGAGACGGGCAAATCCCTGAGCATGATCTGATCCCCCCGACATAAGACCACGCCGTGCTCGATCACCGTCTTCAGCTCGCGGACATTCCCCGGCCAATCATACCGCAAGAGAGCTTCCTCCGCCTCGGAACTGAGGTGGTAAAGGGGCTTCCCGTTTTCCCGGCACGATTCTTCGACGAAGGATTTGACCAATAAAGGGATGTCCTCTTTTCGCTCCCGCAGGGGGGGCAGTTCAATCCGCATGACATGGATTCGGAAGAAAAGGTCTTCCCGGAAAGCTCCGTCCTTGACCATCTGCTCCAGATGGCGGTTCGTCGCAGCGATGAGGCGGACATCAACCTCGATCGATTGATTTGAACCGACCCGCTCAAAGGCCCGTTCGCCCAGAATTCTGAGAAGCCTCACTTGGGTGGCGGCATCGATTTCCCCGATTTCATCCAAAAAAATCGTTCCTTTGTCAGCCTGCTCGAAACGTCCAATCCGCCGCTCCGCCGCTCCGGTAAAGGCCCCTTTTTCGTGACCGAAAAGTTCACTCGAAACAAGCTCGGGAGTCAGTGCCGCGCAGTGGACGGCTACGAAGTTTTTATGTTTCCGTGAACTCAGATTATGGATCGCTCTCGCCACGAGTTCCTTCCCCGTGCCGCTTTCCCCCTCGATCAAAACCGTCGCCCGACTATCTGCCACCTGTCGTATCAACTCGAAAATTTCCGTCATCCGGGAAGACTGGCCGATCAATTGCTCCAGGCCGAATTTCTTGTCCAACTGCTCGCGCAGCTCGATATTTTCCCGCTCAACATTCCGGCTTTTCACCGCACGCAGAAGCATCATCTCCAGCTTTTCGATATTCAGCGGCTTGGTGATGTAATCATACGCGCCCCGCCGCATCGCCTGCACCGCCGTATCGACCGATCCGTATGCCGTCATCATCACACACACAGGAGGGTGGCTCATGGAATGGCATTTTTCCAAAAGTTCCATGCCGTTGTCCGTCCCGATCTTGAGATCCGTCAGGACGAGATCGACAGATTCCGCCTCAAGCGTTGACAGGGCCGTGGCAATGTCACTCGCGATATACGTTTCGAAATGATCTTGCAAGGCCCGGCGCAGACCATCACGTGTATGGCGCTCGTCATCCACGATCAGGAGCGTTGGCTTGATATCAAGTGGGGCGGCAGGCATGTGTGGAACTTAAAGTTTCAAAATTTCGGCAAAATAGACAATCTTTTATCTTTGCTACACCAACCGATCGGACAGAAGGCGCACTCTTTTTTGCAGAAGCGGCAGTTTGATCCGCACCGTTGTCCCCACTCCCCGCTGGCTCTCCATCTCCATGCGGCCACCGTGGTCACCAATGATCCGGTTCACAATCATCAGCCCAAGCCCGGTGCCCGAGCTTTTCGTCGTGAAGTAGGGCTTCCCCACCTGCGCCATGTGTTCGGTCGAAATGCCGCCGCCGCTGTCCTTGAACTCAGCTGACAGCCATTCATCATCCTGGGAAAAGGCCGCCTTCAAGATGCCCCCCTGCCCCATCGCATCCAGGGCATTTCGGATGATGTTGTAGAAAACCTGCTTCATCTGCTCATGGTCGAACTGCACAACAGGAAGATTTACCGGCACATCCTGCTCCACGATGATATCCCGATTTTTCAACTCAGCTTGAAAGAGTCCCAGCGTCTCCCCCAGGACGTGAGGCAACTGCCCCGGTATCAGGTTCGGGGCTGTGGGACGAAGTGCCTTTAAAAACTGTGTGATGATGCCGTCGAGCCTTTCGATCTCGGCCTTGGCCACATTGATCGATTCCTCAAAACACTTGGCCGATTTCTGCGGCAGTTTTTTCGCATCCCGCTCCATCAATTGCAGATGGATGTGGAGACTGTTCAAGGGATTGCCCAACTCATGAGCCACCCCTGCGGCCAGCAAGGTGACTGCCTGCTGACGCTCAGACTCGATGGTGGCCTGGGTCGAGCGGTGCGACATCGTGACATCGTGAAAAATCGCGGCGAAGACATTCTTTGCTTCACCGTGAATCTCGATCGGTATCAACTGGAAATCGAGAACTCGGAACTCCGGATAACTCACCTGCAACGTCCGCCGGGCCCCCTTGTGCTCCTTTAACATCACGCCCCAGTCGATCTCCTTCAAATATCGTCCAATCACAGCCCCAATTGCTCCATCGTCCGGGAATCCGAGAAGCCTTGCGGCAGATTCGTTGTGATATTCAATTTTTCCCGTGCCGTCCAAGACAATCAAACCGTCCTGCAGGCAATTAAAAATCGTCTCAAGAAAATCTTTCTCCCGGGCCAGGCGGACAACCGAGGCATGAACATCCTCCGCACCGAGCTGTTGAACCCTTTGAATGATTTTATCAACAAATGAGGCCTTCACGCGAGGAAAGACTTTACCATGATCCTACGGAAACGACCAGTCCTCACATCAGGTGAGTTTATATTTCACAAAACGATCTATTCCATTTCCTGCGGTCAAGCAGGCAAAATGCCCTTTTTTCCTCGAAAAATATGATTTTCCTCTTCCAAGCAGCCGCGCCCCTGCTAAAAAAAAGGGCACATGGAATGGAAAGAACTACAGGAGGGAGACATAACCGTTATTGCCGTCACCGGGGATATCGACCTGAATCATTCACCAAAACTTCGCAATGTTCTTCAAAAACTTGTGGAAAAAAAATGCCCCGCCCTGCTGATCGATTTTACAGCCGTCCATTACATTGACTCATCCGGACTGGCAACCCTCGTCGAATACTTTCAAGGCTCCCGCGGCTTTTCCGGGAAAATCGCTTTGGCTCAACTCAATGACCGGGTCAAAAGCGTCTTTGAACTGGTTCGGCTCAGCGAGATTTTCGCCATTTATCCCACCCTTGAGGACGCTAAAAAAGCCCTCGCCAATTAATGACGCCCTAGGGGGATTGCTTTGAGTTCAGGACTTGCAAGCTACCTCTCCCTAAACGCCAGAATCCTTTACTGGATATTCATTGCCCCGTGGCGCGGCACTCCCCTGCGCCTGAGTCACATCATCCAACAGATCATACGCATCGGCGTTCAGGCCATCCCCATGGCCAGCCTCACCGCTCTGAGCATCGGGTTCACACTTGCGATGGAAGGTTCCAAGGAACTTGGGCGCGTGGGGGCGGCGGACCAAGCCCCCTCCCTTGTCGCACTTACCCTGCTGCGAGAACTCGGCCCCATGCTGATCTGCGTCATCGTCATTGGCCGGAGCGGTTCCGCCGTCACCGCCGAGCTGGGCACCATGAAAGTCTCCGAAGAGATCGAGGCTCTCCGCATCATGGCCATTGATCCCGTGCGTTTCCTTGTCGTCCCCCGATTCCTGGCCATGTTGATCATGCTGCCTGTGATGACCGTCTTCGGAAACTACATCGGCATGTTTGGCGGCTGGATCATCTCCCACGGCATCCTGGGAATGGATACCTCCAATTACGTTCTAGGCTGCCTGGAGCGCGCCCACCCGTGGGACTTGTGGACCGGCATCATCAAAAGCTTTATCTTTGCCTGGCTGGTCATCACCATCGCCTGCGACACAGGGCTGAATGTCGAGGGCGGGGCTGAAGGTGTCGGCACAGCCACCACCGCCTCCGTCGTCAACTCCCTGCTGGCCATGCTCGTCGCCAACGCCATCCTTACCGCCATTTTCTTTTTCACGTAAATGAATCCTTCGCCACATCGTGAAGTCATCATCGAGGTTTCCAACCTTGTGAGAAATTTTGGGGATCGCACCGTTCTCAACGGCATCAACTTCAAAGTCCACAAGGGCGAAACCCTCATCATCATGGGGGGCAGCGGTTGCGGCAAGAGCACTCTCCTGCGCCACATCATCGGCTCCCTGAAACCGACTTCCGGCTCCATCAAACTCTTCGGCCAGGACATCACTCACATGGGGCCCGACGAGATGGCGAAAATCTCCCGGCGCTTTGGTGTCCTTTTTCAAACCGGCGCGCTTTTCAACTCGATGACTGTTGGTGAAAACGTCGCCCTCCCCATCCTCGAACACAGCAGCGTCACCCCAAACATCGTCGAGCTCATCATCAAGATGAAGCTTGAACTTGTCGGCCTCACCGGATTTGAAAACCTCAAGCCAGCCGAAATCAGCGGAGGAATGAAAAAACGGGTTGGCTTGGCACGAGCCCTGGCTCTCGACCCGGAACTTCTTTTCAGCGATGAACCAACCGCCGGACTCGACCCGGTCATGACCGCCGTCGTCGACCGGCTGACGCAGGATTTGACCACCAAGCTGGGGATGACCGCCGTCGTCGTCACCCATGACATGACCAGCGCCTTCCGCATCGCCACCCGGATGATTATGCTCGGCACAGGCCGCAATCAGGGCACTATTATTGCCGAAGGTACTCCTGATGAAATCCGCAACCACCCAAATCCGGAACTTCAACAATTCATCAAGGGCGAACCCGACGGCCCCATCCCCTTGAAACTATCGAAAGACGACTACATTAAACGCCTGGTAGGCTAGAGGAATAGAAATGAAAGCAAGCAACACATCCGATTACCTTATCGCCGGTTCCGTCATCACCTGCAGTCTGGTTCTGCTGGTTGCCATGACCGTGGCTCTGAGCGGATATCGTTTCACCGGGACAGGCCGGGAACTCAAGATCGATTTCACCACCGTCGCAGGCATCCGTCCGAATTCGCAGGTGCGCTACGCCGGGAAAGTCATCGGCTCCGTGATGCAGACCCGTTTTCTGACATTGGACGAGCGCCGTAAGCATCCGGGAGCAGTCGTTCAGGTCATCGCCGGGCTCGATTCCGATGCACCCACCCTTTATGAAGGCACATCGGCACAGATCGTTTCCGATACTATTCTTGCGGAAAAATTCGTCGATATTATTCCCACCGACATCTCTCCCGACCCCAAGCAACAGCTCAAGGAACTCGCCGCAAATGAGGAAATTTCCGGACTCGGACAAGTCGGCTTTGACGAACTCAGCCGGGAGGGATATCAGACCATCGAGAAAGTTAATTTCTTCCTCTCCGATCTCCGCCGGGAATACCCCGATCTTCCGTACAAGGTCGGCTCCCTCATCGACCACTCCGAAACCATGGTTCGCAACACCGACGACCTCGTCAACGAACTCGACGACCTCATCAGCAAGAGCGATCCAACCATGCGGGCCACGCTGAAAGACCTCCGGGTGGTCATCGAAAACCTGAAGGTCACCTCCACCTATACGAAGGCATTTTCCCACACCGTCGGCGAACGTCCCTGGCGCGTCATCTGGGGCGGAGACCCGACCGTGTTGCCCACGGAAAAGGAAATCCTCGACAGTGACAAACCGCTTCCCGTGGAAAAGAAAAAGAACTCGGACTAGCACGCATCCACATGGCCCTGATGAATGAATTGAGCCGCTACCAAGTGCTCGTCGATCTCGCCCGCTCCCTCGGACGGGCGATGGAATTGCACACGCTTCTGGACGAAATCCTGCGCCGTTCGCAGGAAGTTCTGGCCTCCGAAGCCTGCTCCATCTTTCTCCCTGACAAGGAAAACGGCGATCTTATCATCCATTCCGCACTTGGAGACAAAGCCCCCATGCTGGCCGCCACCCGTATCCCCAAAGGACAGGGCGTGGCTGGGGCCGTCTACGAATCGCGAAAACCCCTGAATATTTCAGACGCCCAAAACGACCCCCGCTTCTACGGAAAGGTCGACGCCAAAACAGGTTTCATCACGAAATCGCTCCTCACCGTTCCGCTCTTGAACGGACAGGAAGTGATCGGAGTCCTTCAGGCAATCAACGCCCTCGGACGGGCCTCATTCGATAAAATCGACGAAGAAATCTGCGAGGCGTTCAGCGGTCTCGTCGTCAGCGCACTCATTCGACTCGAAGCCGAAAAACGTCAGATGGATGAAATTCAGGCAAAGCAGGAACTGGAACTGGCAAAAGAAATTCAACGATCCTTTCTACCCGGGCAGGATATATTTCTCCCGACCTGCCATGTCTATTCACACTATGCCCCGGCAAAAGCCGTCGGCGGAGATTTTTGCCTCGTCTATCCGCTGGGAAAAGGAAGTCTTCTAATCGGTCTGGGCGATGTCTCCGGCAAGGGAGTTCCCGCCGCTCTCAGCATGGCCCGGGCTACCGCGACAATCAAAGCCCTTGTCCCCAATCTCGATCATGATCTGGCTTCATGGGCCACCCATCTCAACAAATGCATTTCGGAGGATCTGCGGGCCGGACGCTTCATTGCCATTGCCTTCCTCTATTTTGACGTTGAAAAGCAACGGGTACAGATATGTTCCGCAGGTCAGTGTGCACCCTTTCATGGGAAGCGGGCGGCATGGAACCATCTTTCCCTGCCCCGGCAATTGCCGATGGGGATTTTCCAAGGAACCGTCTACCAGGCCCAGGACTATCCGCTCGAATCCGGCGAATCGTGGCTCGTCTTTTCCGACGGCGTCTCCGAAGCTCGCAACCCCCACGGAGAAGACCTTGGCGAAGATGCGTTTCTCCAGGCTCTCCCCACCAACGTCGCACCACGAAAGATGTTTGAAGGTGCCGTCGAAAAGCTCAACACTTTTGTCGCGGATGCGCCTCAGCACGATGACATCACCCTGCTTTACGTCGATTGGCGGGGCACGGCGCCCCCTGCTATTTTCGAGCACCAGTGTTGTCCGGAAAACTGTTCTGCAGGCAGAAACTTCATCGAATCCTGGTGTGAATATCTGGGCCTTGGGGATATCACCACGGGGAAAATCGTTCTCGCCTGCGACGAGGCAACCACCAACATCTTCCGTCACGCCTACGAAAGCAAGCCCGGCCCCATCCGCATAGAAATAGAGACAACCGAAGAAGCCTTCACCATCACCATGATCGATCAAGGAAAAACAGTCGATACTTCGAAAATCCGGAGTCGGGAACTAGATGACATACGCCCGGGTGGCCTCGGCATCTACCTGATCAAATCGGTCTTTGAAGAGGTCTCTTATATCCCCCAAGAGGTCGGGACGCGGCTCGTGATGAAATATAAACCATCGAAGTTAATATCTTGATTGGCGTAAAAAGTTGCACTACCATCAAACCCTAAATCCTTAAGGATCAAAATTGAAAGTTACGCTTTGGGGCACAAGAGGCAGCATTCCATCTCCGAGTACTCCTTTTTTTAGCACGAGTATTTTCGGCGGTGACACGACTTGTGTTTCCGTTGAAGCAGGGAATATCTTCATCATTCTTGATGCAGGCTCCGGGATTCGCCGCCTCGGTCATGAGATGGCCCGCACAGGCAAAACACAATCCACCCTATTTTTTACCCACGTTCACTGGGATCATATTCAGGGCTTCCCGTTTTTTCTGCCAGCCTTTATCCCCGGTAACCGCTTCGATCTGTACGGCCCGCTCCAAAAATCGGGTCCGAGCAGCGTGGGAAAAGTTCTCGAAACCACTCTGCGCGGCCAGCAGGAATTTCTCACCTTCCCCGTCCAACTTACAGAGATGGCGGCCGAAATGCATTTTCACGATATCGATCCCGCCAAGCCAATCGTATTGAAGAATAAGGATCATACCCTTCAAATTACCTCCGCCCCGCTCATTCACCCCGGAGGAGCCTTTGGCTATCGCATTGAAGAACGGATCCGGGGGAAAAAACAACGTTCGGTACTGGCCTTTGTCACCGACACAGAACACCTCTCCGAGCCAAATCCCCACGTTCAGCTCCTCATGAAAAATGCCGATCTGGCGATCTATGACGCTCAATTCACCGACGATGAGTATTCCGGCAAGCATGGCATGAGCCGCATTGGATGGGGACACTCCACTTGGACCATGGGACTCCGGGAAGCCACCGAAGCGGGCGCAAAGCATCTCGTCCTCACCCATCATGATCCCATGCATGATGACGCATTTATAAAGGCGCTGGAGAAAGCCGCCGCTCGTGAAGGACGGAAACAAGGCGTAAAAATCACCGCCGCCCGCCAGTTCACCGAGTATACGATCTAAGAGCCTGTCCGAAAACAGGTAAGACCACAATATGGTCACGGAGTGGCATGCCGCGGGAAATGGAGTAGAAATTCCTTTGTGGAATCAACTTGAGGCATCGCATGGAATTGGCCCCCTCCCCCATTCAACACGAGAGTTCGTCGGATACCTATTGGTTGACACGGTATGTCATTTTACGCTGGTTTGGGTTCATTTACCTCATCGCATTTTATGTAGCCACCCAACAACTGGTACCACTGGTCGGTGCCAATGGACTCACGCCTGCGCCCCTCTTTTTTCAACAATTGCAGGCACACTTCGGATCGGCCTGGGCCGGATTCCTCGCCCTGCCGTCGATCTTCTGGATCAACTGTTCCGATATCACCCTTCAAGTCATTCCATGGATCGGCGTGGCGCTCTCCTGCATTCTGCTGGGCGGCTATGCCAACGCGCTGATGATGACGGTGCTCTGGATTCTCTACATGTCCATCGTCCATGTCGGTCAGGACTGGTACGGGTACGGATGGGAAATTCAAATGGTGGAAACTGGATTCCTGGCCATCTTTCTCTGCCCACTCCTCGATGCCCGCCCTTTTCCACAGCACTCCACACCGTTGCCCGTTATCTTTCTTTTTCGTTGGCTCATCTTCCGCATCATGCTCGGTTCGGCCCTTATCAAACTACGGGGCGACTCATGCTGGACCGACCTGACCGCTCTCTATTATCACTTTGAAACACAGCCCATTCCAAACCCTTTCAGCGTTTGGTTTCATTTTCTCCCGCACCCCGTGTTGCAATTCGGTGTAATCTGGACCTTCGTGGTCGAGCTGGCTGCACCCTGGTTCGCTTTCTGGCCACGCTGGGGGCGTTATGTAGCCGGACTGTTGATGATCGAGTTCCAGTGCATGTTGATCGTGAGTGGCAATCTCGCGTTTTTTAATTGGCTGACGATTCTTCCCGCACTGGCCTGCTTCGACGACCGATTCTGGAGCTGGATTCTCCCCTCCCGCCTCACCACATGGGCGCATACGGCAAACAATACGACCAATCCCAGCCGGATGATGACCGGCGTGGCCTGGTTCGTTTTCTGTCTCGTGGCACTGCTGAGCATTCAGCCGGTTTTGAATCTCTTGAATCCCGCCCAGAGAATGAATGCTTCATTCGATCCTCTCAACCTGGTCAACACCTATGGAGCCTTCGGTACCGTCGGGCGGGAACGTCCCGTGATCATTTTTGAAGGAAGCAACAGCACCAATCCGGGCCCGGCAACCGATTGGAAAGAATATCCCTACACCGCCTTGCCTTGGAATCCCAAACAGGAACCCGTTTTCATCGCTCCTTACCAGCCTCATCTTGACTGGCAACTCTGGTTCGCCGCCATGTCCAGCCCAAAAAATTATCCATGGACTCTGAATCTTGTTTGGAAATTGCTCCATAATGATCCTGCGATTCTGGGGCTTTTCGGCGGCAATCCATTTCCTCATCAACCACCACACTACATCCGTGCCGTGCTCTACATTTACCATTTCGCCAAACCGAATAATCCCGAACATCTCTTCTGGAATCGCGAACGGATCGGCCTATGGCTCCCTCCGCTCTCCACGGACGACCCGGAACTGCTTAACGTCCTGTATCAGGAGGGGTGGATTAATCATTGATCACCCAAGGTTTACGCCTCCCCCCTCGGCAAACCCGGACATCCATGAACATAGCCTACCCGAGGCGGGGGTCGAACCCGCACGGAGTTTTATCTCCTCAGGATTTTAAGTCCTGTGTGTCTGCCATTCCACCACTCGGGCGTATGATTCAGAGGAAGATTGATTTGCCTCCCAAACCCTAGACACCTTCAAGGGATATGAAATCAATTTTTGAGTGAGTTGACGACAAAAATGATCCACCAGTGGAGTCTTGGCTCACATCTTCATGTGGGCACGGTATACAGTGGCCGCCATCCCGAACTGTTGCTTGAAGCGTCGGGAAAAATGGCAGGGTTCACCCCAGCCGACTTGCTGGCCGATTTCCCCCACGCTAGCGGATGAGCGAAGCAGAAGGGCTGCCGCGCGCTCGGCCCGGCTCCGATTGATGTAGGCGTAGGGAGTCATGCCAATGGAGGTTTTAAAGAGTCGGATGAGGTATTCGGAAGATGATCCGCATTTTGCCGCCAGATCCCGGATGGTCCACGCTGCGGCTAAATCCCCTTCCACCAAGCGGATCGCCTTGATGACCGCCGGATGCATTTTGTTATGATCTTCAGACGACGGGAAGCGAACGGGCAGGTTCGCGGCTAACGTCGTGAGGAAAAGTGAGAGCCATGAAATTTTGATCCCATAGGTGGAGTCATTGCACTTGCGAAAGCCGTCGAGGACCTGCTGCAACTTCTTTAAATGAGCGGGGCTTAAAGTGAAAACAGGGGGGGCTGAACCAGCACCGTTTTCTCCCGTTCCCCACAGCAGCCAAGCCAGCTTCGGGTCGTCGATCAACCAAGCCATCTCGCGGCGCAAAAGCTCTGCTCCAAAGCAACAGTTATAGATGACCAGCTTGCGACATTGTGAATAGGAGTGCCAGTGTCCGGGACGCAAAATGGTGACGGAACCGGACTTGATCGGAAGACGTCGGAGGGCTGTTTCCTGATAAGCGCTACCGCTGACGGTCAGTACAATTTCAATGAAATCGTGTTCGTGGGGAGGACAAAAAGACTGCGACGCAACCCGCCGTACCGACAACGGGCACGCTTGATCGCCGAATACGGCACTCCGTTCGTAGCGATATAGACGATTCATAAACCCTGGATATCTTCCTCATTATATCAATTTCGATCAAGTCTTTGTCCTGTTTTGGACTAACAATCCTCATCCTGTCGTAGTAAAACATGCCATAAATGACGACGACTCAATCCAACCAGGCTCTTATGAAACTCAATCAAGACGACTATCGCAACAAGGTGCTGGGCTGCTGGCTCGGGAAAAACGTGGGGGGAACTCTCGGTGCGCCATTTGAATGGATACGGCAGATCAATGACGTCAGCTTTTACGTGCAGGAAAACCTGAACGGGCAGCCGATGCCCAATGACGACCTCGACATCCAACTCCTGTGGTTGTGTGCGCTCGAGGAAAAGGGGCTTGATGTCACAGCCCATCGTCTGGCCGAATACTGGTGTCTTTACGTCACACCCCATTGGATGGAGTACGGCACAGCTAAGATCAACATGCGCCAGGGACTTCAACCACCACTTTCAGGAACTTTCCTGAACCTCAACAAGCACAGTTGCGGCTCCTACATCCGTAGTGAAATCTGGGCCTGCATCGCTCCCGGTTTGCCTCATATCGCGGCCCGTTACGCTTACGAGGATGCCATCCTCGACCACGGCGACGGTGAAGGAACCTATGCGGAAATCTTCATGGCTGCTCTGGAAAGTGCTGCCTTTGTCGTGAGCGATCTCCGTCGCCTGATCGAGATCGGACTCTCCTACATCCCGGCAGACTGCGGTATTGCCAAAGCGGTGCACACCACGGTGGAATGTTTTGATCGCGGCCTGAGCTGGAAGGAGACGCGTGAGGAGATTCTGCGCCTCTACGGCGGAGGCACGTTAGGGCAGCCACATCCCGGCAACCCCACTCTTGCCGGCGTCATGGGCTACGATGCCCCTTCCAACGTTGCCATTACGCTTGTTGGACTGCTCTACGGCGGAGAAGACTTCGGCCAGGTCCAGTGCATCGCCGTCAACTGCGGGGAAGACACAGATTGCACAGCGGCCACAGGCGGTTCCATCTGGGGCATCATCCATGGAGCCACGTCCATTCCGCAAAAATGGATCGATCCCATCGGGCGCAGCATCAAGACCGTCTGCCTGAACCTCGGCGAACTCGGCACCTTTGGGGATCAAGTCCCCCAGACGGTAGATGAGCTGACCGATCGCACAATCCGCATCGGGCGCATCCTGCTGATGAATCACCACGCGGAAAATCTGTGCAGCCCGGAACCAACCCAACTGAACAATGTCCAAATCGATTCATTGAAGACCGATGACGAAGGCCGCTCCATTTGGTGTGGAATGAATGGCCCCCGTTATGACTTTGACCTCTTCAGCGCGCATGTGGATTACGGCACGGAAGGCCCCGTCATTCGAGATGGCCAACCGAAATCGGTGACGGTGACGATCACCAACCGGTATAAAAAAATCCAGTCCAACCTCTCATTCCACTGGTATCTGCCCGAAGCAGGCTGGAAGGTATCGCCCTCCGCTGACGGTTTTGCCATGAGCTTTGGCTGGCGACTGAGCAAGCCCCTGAAGCTCGAATACACCTTCACCGCCGAACACCTCACCCGCTCCACCAACCGCGCCGTCCTGGAAATCACAATGGAAGGACGCCCCACCGTCATGCACATCCCCATTACCTTGCTCAATGGGAATCTCATGCCGCGAGAGTCAGCTTCTTAAAATAAGGAATGCCCCGGTCCGATTGCCAGAATCGGCTACGGGATGTTGTGGGCATCGCGATTCGGTCAAAAGGCTCCATTCTTTTCCTCTTTATATTTTGTCAATTTTGATCAAGTTGTTTTCCAGTTTTAGACTAACTCCTTTCACCTTCTCCCGATAACTTCATTCCATGACGACAACTTCAATCTCCTCTGAAACTCTGCACGACAAAGTCTTCGGCTGCTGGATGGGAAAAAATTCCGGTGGAACGCTCGGCGCGCCACTCGAAAAAGGTTTTGGCGAGGCCGAACCGTTCAATGTCTGGTGGTATCCGAAACTGGAGGAAGGTGGCATCCCCAACGATGACCTGGAGCTGCAGTTGATCTGGCTCCTCGCTCTCGAAGAAGTCGGGCCGACACTCAATGCCTCCGACCTTGCACAGTATTGGCTTGATTATGTCGGTTACAATTTTGACGAGTACGGCTTTCAGAAAACGAACTTAAAACTTGGCCTTCTCCCCCCCGTCTCCTCTGTCAGCAACAACTGGTTCAAGGATTGCATGGGCTGCCCCATCCGCTCGGAAATCTGGGCCTGCATCCTCCCCGGTTATCCCCGTCTGGCCGTCCGCTACGCCTATGAAGACGCGATCATCGATCACGCGGGAGGTGAAAGCGTCTACGGTGAACTTTTTAATACCGCCATACAGGCCGCCGCTTTCGTCGTCAACGATCCTCGCACACTTCTGGAGATCGGCCTCTCCTACGTCCCTGATTTTAGCAAAACATACGCAGCCATTCAGGCTGCCATGAAAGCGCACTCTGATGGAGTGGACTGGAAACAGGCCCGCCAACGGGTGCTGGAGGCCACCCCCCATTACAACTCGCAGTATTCTCCCATCAATATGGGCTTTCAAGTCATCGGCTGGCTCTACGGCAATGACTTCGGAGATGCCATCTGCAAGGCCGTCAACTGCGGCTACGATACTGATTGCACCGGCGCCACGCTCGGCAGCTTCATTGGCATCGTGGCGGGAAACAGTGGACTCCCGGAAAAATGGTTGAAACCACTCGGCACAGTCATCGCCACCAACGCCAGTTGGGGTGGTTTGCGCAATATCGACAAGGGAAGCCGTCCCCTTCCCAAAGATTGCGTGGAATTGACCGAGCGCACCATCACCGTCGCCCACCGCGTCCTCGCCCATCACGGTGTCTCTCTTGACTCCATCCCGAGCGATATCGACAGCCTCAAAGCAAACGATAACGTCCGAAAACTCTGGAAGAAAAATCCCTGGCGTCTGGATTACGAAAGCAACACCATCCCCGTCGGAATTGAGTACCCGAAATCGGCCACCATCGCACCCGGACAGGTAAAGCGTTTAATTACCCATCTCGAAAACCCCCACCCCTCCTCCATCGAAGTGCGCGTCCATTTGCAGGGTTCCCCAGCCTTGACCGTTACCGATCCCTCCCGCCTCGTCGTCCTTGGAGGCAAGAGTTCAGTGGCACTTTCCTGGGATGTCGCCGCTTCGCGCGATCTCGCCACCACCAATCGCTTGAACCTCGTCCTAACCGCAGAACAACGCCCGGCTCTGCCCACACTTCCCATTGTTCTCCTTGGAGCCAGCCGCTGGCGTCTGCTGGGGCCTCTGCCTGCAAATGGGAAAAACGACCGTGAACTTTTTGACACTGTTTTGGAACCGGAATTCATCAAGGCCCCGCTGACATCGGCGGAAGCTCGCACCGGAGCATGGCGGGAGACTTACTCCGAAAGCAATGCTGTTCCGCTCACCGAAGCCTTCACCCAGACCGGCGTCGTTTACGCCCAGGCATTCACCTGGAGCCCCATCGCACGTACCGCACGGATCGGCGCTCCCAGCAATACCCCCGCCAAAGTCTGGCTCAACGGCAGACTGATTGCGGAATCTTTCGTCTACGGTCCCGTCCGTCCAAACTACAACGGCGAAGTTCATTCCATGAGCTACACCAACATGGAATTACAATCCGGCTGGAACGAAATTCTCCTCAAGTTTGTTCGTGGAGACGCCCCACTCGTTCCCCCAAATGCGGCATTTGAGGCGGAACTCATCCTGGCAGATCCCAACGACCTCAATGGAGGTCTCACCGATCAGTTACGGACGCGGTTTCCGTGGGAGCCGATCTAATAGTGATTCTGATTACCACGGCAGACACCGACTTTTCCGTAGTATCGGCGGGAAATAAAAATGAAGTAGCACACCGTTAGGATTAGTCCGAAGGGCCACCACAGGGCCGCCGTGGAAAGGCTGCTCGGACTGGAGGCGACAGAGTAAACGGTCAGGGAATTCTCCGGCGCGAGAGTTGAATAGAGGATCACCGGAAAAATGGTTACAGCTCCCGTGACAAGCAGTCCAATGATCAGGAAATTGGATCCCAAGAAAGCCCTCATTTCCTGACGGTCTCGCAAACCCGAAAGAAGGGTAAAAGCCGAGACAAGAATAACAATCCCCCCCAGCCATGAAAGCGGATTCCCCACCCCGCTGGCAAACAAATCGGGACGAACAAACCACGTCTCCGCAGTGACAATGAGCAAAAACGGCCCGATCGCCGTCCAAAGCCACTTCCCATAAAATTCACTCCGGTCATGCACGGGACCTTCTGTTTTAAGCGCAAGGTACGTCGCACCATGGGCCGCAAGCATGACGGTGGCGAAAACCGCGATGGAAACCGTGTACCAGTCGAGCAAGCCCACATTCCCGCGAACCGTCTGGACATCCGTGAAAAACGCCATTGAAAAATCCCCGTGCCTATCCAGGGGAACGCCCCGCGCCAGATTGCCCAGCGCCGCGCCAAAGAGAATCGCCAGCAGAAGACTGGAAACGGCAAAAACGAAATCCCAAAAATCCTGCCAAAGACGGTCGTTTATGTGCCCGCCCACTTCCAGGGAAACGCCGCGCAGGATGAAACACCACAAAATCAGAAAAAGCGCCAGGTAATACCCGGCAAAAGCCGAGGCCAGCAGACGAGGGAACACGGCGACCAACGAGCCTCCAAACGCCAGTAGCCACACTTCATGCCACGACCAAAGGGGCCCGATTGCCGCCACGACCTGCCGTCGCTCCGCAGGCGTCCGCGCCACAAACATGTGCAGGATTCCCACGCCAAAATTACGCCCGTCCAAAACCACATAGGTGATCAGCATGAAGCTGACAATACCGTACCATGTCTCGATCATAGAGCCGATTCCTTTCCATGGTGACTTGAACCCTCGTCCTCCGGGCCGTGATAAATCTCACGCCCCACCAGATAGAGAAAAAGAAGTCCGAGGACAAAATAGAGTCCGGTAAAACCGATCAACGTAAAGATGGTGTCTCCATTGCTCACCACCTTACTGTAACCATCCCTCGTTTGAAAAAGATCGTAGACCAACCACGGCTGGCGGCCCAGTTCGGCAGTCATCCATCCCAGCGTATTGGCGATGTAGGGAAAGGGAAAAGAGAGCATCAACACCCAAAGCAACCAGCGGGTGGAATCAAGGCATCCCCGCCAGCGTTGGAAATTTGCACAGACCATGATCAAAATAAAAATCGTCCCCATAGTGATCATCAGGTGAAACGAGTAGTACAAAAGCTCGATGTTATCGGGCCAGGTATTCTCGGGATATTCCTCCAACCCGTGGACGTAACTCTGAAAAGTACCATAGGCCAGAAAACTGAGCGCACCGGGAATCACAATCGGATTATCCAGCCGCCTCTCCTTGACGTTTGGCTGACCGATCACGTTGACCCCGGCCATTTCCCCGCCCACAAATCTTCCCTCCATCGCAGCGAGCGTCACCGGCTGGTAATCGCCCACCATCTTGGCCTGCTGGTCTCCAGTCGGGAAAGCAACCAGAAGCGATGCGATCAATCCGGCAAAAGTGCCGGCCCTCAGATAGAGACCCGCCTGAGTCGGATAAACATTTCGCAAAGTGTAAAACGCCCCCATCGACGCAACGACAAAAGAACCCGTCACAACCGATGCCGTCTGATTATGGGCAAATTGAATCAAGGCCCATGGATTCAATAAAAAGGTGCTTAGACTGGCAAGGCCGAGAGAACCGTCTGGAGCAATCAGATACCCCACTGGATGTTGCATGAAAGAATTCGTGGCAATAATAAAAAAGCCGGAAATCCAACTCCCCAACGCCACGCCGATGGCCGCGAGGAAGTGATTGCGCGGGCCCAGCTTCTTTTCCCCCCAGATGAGAGCCCCGACAAGTGCGCTTTCCAGAAAAAAGGCGAACATCCCTTCCATCGCCAGCGTCTGCCCGATCACCCCGCCGGAATAGCGGGTAAAATCAGCCCAATTGGTTCCGAATTGAAACTCCATCGGGATGCCCGTCACCACACCAATGGTAAAATTCAGGCCAAAGATCTTTGCCCAAAAACGGGCGGCCTGATTATACTTTTCCTCTCCCGTGCGAAGCGCCTGCCATTTCCAATAAACCAGAAACCACGCCAGCCCCATCGTGAGCTGCGGAAACAGATAGTGGTAGATCACTGTAAAGGCGAACTGGAGGCGATTCCAAAATGCAGGATCAGAAAAAGCCGAGTTCATTTCTTTTTCTTAATCCTTGTGGGCTGGAGAGTCACCCATAATCTGCCATCAGAATCTTTAATGTTGCTATTTGATTCCATTTGCTTCCTACTGTGAAATTCACGAAACAGCAGCATCCACGCTTTTTAGATAACACTCGGTCAGAATGCGTGCCGATCCCTACCATTACAAAAAGCCATATTCAAATCCGGTAGCGACGACGGTATTCGGAGGGGGTCAGCTTGGTTTCGATCTTGAATCGGCGGGAAAAATAAAACATATCCTCAAAGCCGCTTTTTTCCGCCACGGTTCCCACGGGCGTTGTCGTCTCAGCCAACATGCGTCGCGCTTTTTGGATACGAAGATTCAGCAAGTGACGACCCGGCGAAAGGTGAAACAGATCAAACCATCTTCTGCGAAAAGTCGACGGGGACATGCCATACTCGCGGGCAAGTTGATCAAAATCGTACACCTTCTCGGGAAAATTCTGAAGCTGGACGGCCAGATCGTGCAATCCGTTGTCCCTTTCGACCGGAGCGGGCAACAACGTTTCTAAAACCAGTCGCTCACAAACGCAATCGACCCGGTCAGTCATTTGTTCGGGGTGGAGATGATGGGTCAGAGCCCGGAGATCTTCCACGATCGGGAGAACTTCATGCATATTGTGAATGGGCCAGACCGGACGGTCATCCCGGATAAATCCCCGCTCGCGAAAATGCGGCACACAGTGAGCATCGTAGATAAGAAAAATCTCATCCCAGGTTTCCTTCGGCACGGGCGGCCCATATTGGACAGGATCGCCGGGCCACTGGGTAATGACACAGGGCGATTCCACGTCCCAACTTTTCCCCTGAAAGTGAAACTCGCCTCGTCCCCGGAGAATGAGGGAAAAATTGAAGGTCTTGAAAACTTGTCTGACCCAGTGATCTTTCTTCGCGATAAATCCGACTGTCTGGACGGGGCATGGAGCCTTGAATCGACGGGGAAAAGCAGCCTGATGTTTGATAATAAAGTCCATAAAATTGGAAGCGTAGTCCATTCCATATAGCTGACAATCTGATATTAATTGAAAAAATAAAACCATCTCCACGATTACCAACAACATGAGTACAAAAAAAATCACCCTTCCCCTGCGAATCGGATTGATCGGCTGCGGGAACATCAGCAACGCCTACTTCAAAGGGACAGCTCCGTTCCCGAACCATGTAAAAATCGTTGCCTGCGCCGACCTTGACCTCAACCGGGCAAAGGCAAAAGCCGAAGAACATGGCGTACCGAAATCTTATTCTCCGCAATCGCTGCTGGAAGATCCAGAGATCGATGCCGTCTTGAACCTGACGATTCCCAAGGCCCACGCCGAAGTCAACCTCGCCGCTCTGCGTGCTGGAAAGCATGTCTACTGTGAAAAGCCCTTTTCACTCACGCAAAAAGACGGCCAAAAGGTTCTTGCCGAAGCCGAGAAGCGAAAATTGTACATTGGATGTGCTCCCGACACGGTACTGGGCGGCGGCATTCAGACCTGCCGGAAGTTGATCGACGACGGCCATATTGGGCGCCCGCTGGCAGCCGTGGCGAACATGGTGTGTCGGGGTCATGAGTCGTTGCATCCCAGCCCCGAGTTTTATTATAAAAAGGGTGGAGGCCCACTTTTCGACATGGGGCCATACTACCTTACCTCCCTCGTCACCATGCTCGGCCCAGCCGCCAGCGTCATCGCCATGGCAAAGACGAGTTTCGCGGAGCGATTGATCACCAGCGAACCTTTGAACGGGACAAAAATCAGGGTGGAGACACCCACGCACTTGAGCGGAGTGGTGGAGTTTGAAAACAGTGCGGTGGCAACGATCCATATGAGCTTCGACGTGTGGGCGAACAATCTGCCCCTGCTCGAAGTCTACGGAACGGAGGGCTCTCTCGCCTGCCCCGATCCGAACACCTTTGGCGGCGAGGTCCATTTCTGGAGAGGCGGTGGAAAGGATTGGGCGAAAATCCCACTGACCCATTGCGATGAGACCGGACGGGGATTCGGACTTGCCGACATGGCCCATGCCATCCAGCAAAAACGCCTCAACCGCATGAACGGTTCGCTGGCCCTGCATGTGGTGGAGATCATGGAAGCATTTCACAAGTCCGCCGATACGGGTCGGAAAATTGAAATCAAAACAAAATGCCAGCAACCGCAGGCCATTCCTGCCGGATTGCCGCTGGGAGAGGTAAAATGAAAAAAGCACTAATTGTCTACGGAGGCTGGGAAGGTCACGAACCGGAAAAAACGGCACGGTTTTTTTCAGAGGAATTGGAACGGAACGGTTTCAAGATGGAATTATCAAGCAATCTGGATTCGTTTCTCGATCTGGAAAAACTCAAGACATTCGACTTGATCGTACCGAACTGGACGATGGGACAACTCACTCCCGAACAGGAAAAAGGAATCACTCAGTCGGTTGCCTCCGGTGTGGGGCTGGGCGGTTTTCACGGCGGCATGGGGGATGCCTTTCGGGTACAAACCGAATATCAATTCATGGTCGGCGGACAATGGGTGGCCCATCCCGACAACATCAAGGATTACGTGGTAAACATCAAAACGGAAAACGATCCGATTATGAAGGGTATCCAGGACTTTGCCGTCCACTCGGAACAATACTACATGCACGTCGATCCCGCGAATGAAGTGCTGGCGACCACCACCTTCCAGACACAGAGCGCCCCCTGGATCAACGGCACGGTGATGCCAGTAGTATGGAAACGCAAGTACGGTGCCGGGCGTGTCTTTTATTCCTCCATCGGTCATCAGGCCTTGGATTTCAATATTCCCGAAGTGCGGGAAATCACCACGCGCGGGATGATCTGGGCGGCTCGATAAAACCAAAGAAATCTCATGTCAAAACACCACTTCCCAAAAATTCCCAATATCCAATACGAAGGTTCGAAGAGCGATAATCCTCTTTCCTTCAAATATTATCAACCCGGAGAAAAAATCGACAGCAAGACGTTGAAGGAACATCTGCGCTTTTCTATCGCCTACTGGCATTCTTTTCGCGGAGCAGGAAGTGATCCATTTGGCGCGGGAACGATTCTTCGCCCATGGGAAATCGGGACCGATCCGATTTCGGTGGCGAAAAACCGGATGGACGCCGCGTTTGAATTTTTTCAGAAAATCGACAGCCCCTACTGGTGTTTCCATGAGCGCGACATCGCACCCGAAGGGAAATCCCTTCGTGAAACGAATAAAAATCTGGACGCACTCGTAGCACACGCAAAGAAACTCCAAAAGGCGACCGGAGTGCGACTCCTGTGGGGCACGGCCAATCTTTTCAGCCACCCTCGATACATGTGCGGAGCCGCAACCAATCCGGATGCGCACGTCTTTGCCCATGCTGCGGCACAGGTCAAAAAGGCTCTGGAGATAACACTTGAACTGGGCGGGGAAAATTACGTTTTCTGGGGAGGGCGCGAAGGCTATGAAACGCTTCTCAACACCGACCTGAAACGGGAGCAAGATCATTTGGCCGCCTTCCTTCACATGGCGGTCGATTATGCAAAGGAGATTGGTTTCAAGGGACAATTCCTGATTGAACCAAAACCGATGGAGCCGACCAAGCACCAGTACGATTTCGACGTAGCCAGCGGGATCGCCTTCCTCCGCACCTATGGACTGGAAAAACATTTCAAATTTAATATCGAGACGAATCACGCCACTCTGGCCGGACATACCTTTCAGCATGAAATCGAAGTCGCAGCGGCAGCCGGGATGCTCGGATCGATTGATGCAAATTCGGGCGACCTACTTCTGGGCTGGGACACAGACCAGTTCAACACGGACGTACGCGAGTTGACACTCGCCATGATTTCCATTTTGCGAGCAGGCGGACTGGGAAGCGGCGGTTTCAATTTCGACGCGAAGTTGCGCCGCCCGTCCATCGATCCGGAAGATTTATTTTACGCCCACATCGGCGGGATGGATGCTTACGCACGGGCCTTCAGGATTGCATGGAAAATTCTGAAAGACGGAAAATTCGAGCAGTTTGCGCAAGAACGCTATGCCTCATTTGATTCTGGATTTGGGAAAAAAATCGAAGAGAGAAAACTCGATTTTCACGAATTGGAAAAGCTCGCCCTTGAAATGGGTGAACCCACCCGCAGAAGCGGACGACAGGAGTTCTTGGAAAATCTGCTGATGCAATACATCCACTCGTAGCCGGGCAAAGGAGCTACACAACAAGATAATATCTTTGAGACACGGGAGGCCCATGCCTTGCAGTCACTTCCGTGACCTTCCGGACATCCATGTCTGTAAGTTCCGGCCAACTTTCAATCACTGAATCCAGATTCCAGAACCAAAACCGTCGGGTACTTTCCTTGATATTGATTCGTTGACTAGATCATTTTAAAATGAGTTATAGCCATAGTTGTTGAGATATGATAATTTGTGGTCGATGAGAGTTGTGTTATCACAGGATTTGAGAAAGAGGATCGTACAGACCTATGACTTGGGATTGAACAGCC
>Ga0187810_10000182_pt1 | contig 29011 bp, 32 predicted proteins | sample NC_wetland_sal_i_9_FD_132963 | JGI IMG/M metagenome (GOLD analysis project Ga0187810, IMG submission 132963) | Wetland sediment microbial communities from Neuse River Estuary, North Carolina, USA - ASW_5 | ecosystem: Environmental > Aquatic > Freshwater > Wetlands > Sediment | place: USA: North...
AGCCCATAGGCGAGCTGCGGCTTGCCGTCCTGCAGCGCCTGCCGCGCGGCGATGTGGATTTCGTTCCAGACGGGGAAGGTGTGCGTCTTGATCAACTCGCGCCAGGGCGCCGCAGAAAGCAGGGCCAGGGCGCCGTCTTCGTCGCCCAGCCGCCGCGCCGCCCGTGCCCGGTCGAAGGCGAGGCGCGGATCGGCGGCCAGCTCGGCCGACAGCTCCGCCACCATGCGCTGGCCCCGCGACGGGGCGCTGCGTAGCGCGATGCGCACATTGGCGATGCGCTGGGTGGCGTCGTCCACCCGGGCCATCTGGCGCCGCGCCGCCGTGACCTGATCCGCCCAGATCAGGTTGTCGAGGCGCAACCGGTCCACCTCGGGCGTCAACAGCGCGCCATCCTTCTGCACGATGGCCAGTTCCTCGGCCGGATCGAAGACGCCTCCCGCCCAGCCCTCGCGCACCAGCTTTGCGCCCCAGCCCGGTTTGCCGGTGGCGATCAGGGCGTCGCCCAGGCGGATCAGGCCGGTGGCGCTGACGGGATCGCGCCCGCCATACCAGGCGATCACCGCGGCGGGCGCGGTGGCCGGGTCTTGCGCCTCTTCGGCCCGGGCCATGATGGTGCCGCGCCGCGGCCAGTCCGGGTGGTTCTTGAGGAAGGCGTCGGTCTCGGCGAAGGGCGCTTTGGCGTTCTTGTCCTGCAACATGCGCCATTGCACCAGCAGCCGCGCCATCGGGTTCTGCCCGCCGGCGGCCAGGGCGAGGGCCTGGGGCCAGTCGCCCCGGTCGGCGGCATCGAAGGCACGGGCGAAGAGGTCGTGGTCGGCCTGGCTGAGCACATGCGCCCCCGGTCGCCGTTCGGCTTCGTTGTCCTCCGGTGCCGCCGGCTGGTCGCTGTCGGCGACGGGTTGCATGGTGATGACGTTGCCCTGCTGCACCACGCCCTGCGGCAAGGGGTCTGCGGCTGCTGCCCCCAGGACAAGACAGGCCAACAGGAACAGGGGGCGGGCAGACATTCGCGTCGATCCGGGAATTCGCTGCCGCAGCATAAAGCAACCCCGAAGCGTGTGTAGCGCTTTTACGCCGGATGGGGCCAAAAACATGAAATCCGGTGCAGCGGTACAATGTTGCTTGCGAAACGCTTGCCCTGGCGGCGGCGCGCAGTATTTTGTGACAATTCCGGAGCGGCGGGCCTTCCGCCGGAAGCGACGCCGCTCCGGTTTTTTTGTTTTGTCGCAACGCTTATGCGGAAAACCGCTTCACACTTTTCCGCGCGTTGCTTTAGAGGTGTCCCATGGCCTTCGCGCCCTCGAATTTCAGAGGTTCCATTCCCGCGCTGATCACGCCGATGAAGGACGGCGCGGTGGACGAAGCCGCCTTTCGCCGCTTCGTGCGCTGGCAGCTGGCGTCGGGCTCGAACGGCCTGGTGCCTTGCGGCACCACCGGGGAATCCCCCACCCTCAGCCATGCCGAGCACATGCGGGTGATCGACATCTGCCTGGAGGAAACCGACGGGCGGGTGCCGGTGATCGCGGGAGCGGGCTCCAATTCCACGGCCGAGGCCATTGCGCTCACCCGCCACGCCAAGGAGGTGGGGGCGGACGCGGTGCTCTCGGTGACGGGCTACTACAACAAGCCCTCCCAGGAAGGCATCTACCGCCATTACGCCGCCATCGCCGAGGCGGTGGACATCCCCATCATCCTTTACAACATCCCCGGCCGCGCCATCGTGGAGATTTCGGTGGAGACCATGGGGCGCCTTGCCAGGATTCCCAACATCATCGGGGTCAAGGACGCCACCGCCAACCTGGCGCGGCCTTTGCGCGAGCGCGCGGCCTGCGGCCCGGACTGGGTGCAGTTGTCGGGCGAAGACGGCACGGCCCTGGCCTACATGGTGCAGGGCACCCAGGGCGTCATCTCGGTGACGGCCAATGTGGCGCCCAAGCTGTGCTCCGATTTCCAGAAGGCCTGCCAGGCGGGCGACTGGGCCGCGGCGCTCAAGCTGCAACAGCGCCTGATGCCGTTGCACGACGCCCTGTTCTGCGAGCCCAGCCCGGCCCCGGTCAAATACGCGGTGTCACAGCTTGGGCTTTGCACCGACGAGGTGCGCCTGCCGCTGGTGGCCGCCACCGATGCCGCCCGCGCCCGCGTCCGCACCGCCATGGACGAGGCTGGGATCGCGGCGGAGTAGGCCCGCTTGTCATCCCCGGCGCGTGCCGATCGCCTTGCGAGCGGCGCGCGGGAAGGGGACCCAGGTCGCGACGTTTCCGCGATGACGACGAAGTTTGTGAGGCGATCCCGCCTTTCCTATAGTATGCCGGTCTCACCGGGAGCCTCCCTTGGCCAAGAAGAACAAAGACGACGACCGCAAGATCGTCGCCGACAACCGCAAGGCCCGCTTCGCCTTTGCCATCGACTCCGCGATGGAGGCGGGGATCGTGCTCACCGGCTCGGAGGTGAAGTCGCTGCGCATCGGGCGGGCGACCATCGCGGAAGCCTATGCCCAGGCCAAGGACGGCGAGATTTTCCTGATCAACGCCAACATCCCGGAATATGCCGCCGCCAACCGCTTCGGCCACAAACCCAAGCGCATCCGCAAGCTGCTGATCCACAAGAACGAGGCGCGCAAGCTGGCGGTCGCGGTGCAGCGCGAGGGCATGACCCTGATCCCGCTCAAGCTCTATTTCACCCCCAAGGGCATCGCCAAGCTGGAACTGGGCATCGCCAAGGGCAAGAAGCTGCACGACAAGCGCGAAACCGAGAAGAAACGCGACTGGGCCCGCGACAAGGCCCGCATCCTGCGCGCGCGGGGCTGACTTTCTGCCCCCGCGAAGCGGGGGAAGTGCTGAACGAGCGAAGCGAGTGAAGCGAAGGGGGGCACCTCGCTATTCGCTACCCATTAGTTTAGAATAATTCCATGTCCGCCGACGAACCCGGCTTCAAAGCCAAGCTCATCCGCGCCAAAGAGGAATGGGCGCGTGACAAGCGCCTGATCACCGGCCGCCCCGATCTCGGCCATGTCAACCGCCTGCCGCCGGGCCAGAAGGAAGTGAAAAACTGGCCGGTGCTGGACCTCGGCGTGCAGCCGGATGTGAAGCTCGGGAACTGGCGTCTGCGCGTCACCGGCGCCGTGGAAGACCCGCTGCATTGGACGCTGGAGGAATTCCTCGCCCTGCCGCAGACCGATTTCGTTTCCGACATCCATTGCGTCACCCAATGGAGCCGCTTCGACAACCGCTGGCGCGGCGTGGCGGCGCAAACCATCCTCGATCTGGTGCGGCCGAAAGCGGAAGCGGCACATGTCGTCTTCCATTCCTATGACGGCTACACCACCAACGTGAAGCTGCCGGTTTTCGCCGAAGCCAATGTGCTCTTGGCGCATAGCTGGGAAGGGCAGCCCATCCCGCGCGAGCATGGCGGGCCGGTGCGCGTGGTGATCCCCGACTGGTATTTCTGGAAAAGCGCCAAATGGGTGAACCGCATCGAATTCCTGGCCGCGGACCGGCCGGGATTCTGGGAAACCCGCGGCTACCACAACGACGGCGATCCCTGGAAGGAAGAGCGCTACGGCTAGCCGCACCCTTCTTGTCATGACCCGCATCGGTCATCTATCCGGGCTGAACAAACTGCGGGCCATCCAGGTGACGTCTGATCGAACGTAGACGAAACCCCGCCAAATTCTTCGACGGAGTACCAGCCTTGACTGGATCGCCCACTCGATAGCGGCAGCGTATTCGACGCGTGCGATGACAAATTGATGTTGTCCTGCGACAATCCTGCGGGGTTGACATATATTAGAAAAACCTAATATACAGCCTGCCTCACCCGAGGAGATTGCCGCATGTACAAAGACTGGCCCCACATCGCCACCGAACTTTCCGCCCTCACCAAGGAATTGCGCCTGGGCACGCCCGACACCATGAAGGCGTTCTCCGCCATGGCGCAGGCCGCCACGGCGCCGAAAGCGCTCGACACCAAGACCAAGGAGTTGGTCGCGCTTGCCATCGCGGTGGCCGTACGCTGCGATCCCTGCATCGCCTTCCACGCGGAATCGGCCCGCAAGCACGGCGCCACGCGCGACGAGGTGATGGAGACCGTCGGCATGGCCATCTACATGGGCGCCGGCCCCTCGGTGATGTACGCCGCCCAGGCGGTGGAAGCCTACGACCAGTACGTCGCCAAGAACGCGCCGCCCACGGCGTAAGGACGGCCCCAATCCAACTTGTCATGGCCTGCATTCGCAGGCCATGACAGGCAGCGTTACAGCAACTCAAACCGCGCCTGGAAGAAGCGCAGGTATTTCGGCTCGTAGATCATCTTGAGCCCGCGCGCCTTCTCCCGCTCCTCGTAGACCGCCACCACCGATTCCGCCGTCACGTCCATGTGCGCCTGGGTGTAGACGCGGCGCGGAATGGTGAGGCGCACCAGTTCCAGCTTGGGATGATGGTTCTCGCCGGTTTTGGGATCGCGCCCGGCCGAAACGATGCCCCGTTCCATGGCGCGCACGCCGGAATTCTCGTAGAGCAGCGCCGCCAGGGTCTGCGCCGGGAAGACCTCCTGCGACAGCTGCGGATAGAACGCCTTGGCGTCGAGATAGACCGCATGTCCGCCGATCGGGCGCACGATGGGCACGCCCGCCTCGATCAGCTTGTCGCCCAGGTATTCCACCTGGCCGATGCGGGCGCGGATGTGGTCGTCCTGCACCGATTCCACGATGCCGCGCGCCATGGCCTCCATGTCGCGCCCGGCCATGCCGCCATAGGTGTGCAGCCCTTCATAGACCACGACCAGGTTGCGCGCTTCCTCGAACACGTCGTCTTCGTTGAGCGCCAGCCAGCCGCCGATGTTCACCAGGGCGTCCTTCTTGCCGCTCATGGTGCAGCCGTCGGTGTAGGAGCAGAACTCCTTCAAAATCTCCGCCACCTTCTTGCCGGCATAGCCGGCTTCGCGCTGCTGGATGAAATAGGCATTCTCCACCGCACGCGTGGCATCGAGCATGACGCGGATGCCGTGCCGCCGGGTGAGATCGCGCAGGGCGCGGATATTGGCCATCGACACCGGCTGCCCGCCCGCCATGTTCACGGTGGCGCCGACGCAGACATAGGGAATGCGCTTGGCCCCGACCTTGGCGATAACGCTTTCCAGCTTGTCGAGATCGACATTGCCCTTGAACGGGCTTTCGTCGGCCGGTTCATGGCCTTCCGGCACCACCACATCGACGAAGCTGCCGCCCGCCAGTTCCTGGTGCAGGCGCGTGGTGGTGAAATACATGTTGCCCGGCACGGTGTCGCCCGGCTTGATCAGCATCTGCGACAAGAGGTGCTCGGCGCCGCGGCCCTGATGGGTGGGCACCAGATGGCGGTAGCCGTAATACTCGCGCACCGCCGCTTCGAGATTGTAGAAATTGCGGCTGCCGGCATAGGCCTCGTCGCCCAGCATCATGCCGGCCCATTGCCAGTCGCTCATGGCGTTGGTGCCGCTGTCGGTGAGCAGGTCGATATAGACGTCCTCGGAGCGCAGCAGGAAGGTGTTGTAGCCGGCTTCGGCCAGCGCCCGGCGGCGCTCGGCCAGCGTGGTCATGCGGATCGGCTCGACCACCTTGACTTTCCACGGTTCGGCCCAGGATCGGCGCTTCTCGTTGCCCATTTGAGGGTCCCCTTTATCGGCAGCGGGAAGATACACGCCCGATAAAGCGCCAGACCTCGAATTTGTGCATAGCTTTCCTCCCCCGTTTACGGGGGAGCGTCAGCCCAGTGCGGCCTTTTTGGCCTGTTTCACCACGGCATCGAACATCGCCTCGGTGAGGACGCCGGTGTTGGTGTTGTAGCGCGAGCAGTGGTAGCTGGCGACCAGGATCAGGGATTCCAGCCGGTAGACGGCGCCGTGGCGGAACGGGTGCTGCGATTTGCAGACGCCCAGCGCGTCGCAGACGCTGTCATGCGCCACCTTGCCCAGCGCCAGCACGGCCCTGAGGTCGGGCATGGCCGCGATCTGCGCCGTGAGGAAGCGGCGGCAGGTCTTGGTCTCGAAGGGCAGGGGCTTGTTCCCGGGCGGTACGCAGCGCACCGCGTTGGTGATGGTGCAGCCCGCGAGCCTCAGCCCGTCGTCGCTGCGCGCCTCGTAGCGGCCCTGCGCCAGCCCGTGCCTGATCAACATCTTGTAGAGAAGATCGCCCGCGAAATCGCCGGTGAAGGGACGGCCGGTGCGGTTGGCGCCCTTCAGCCCCGGCGCCAGCCCCACGATCAGCAGCCGCGCATCCGCGGCGCCGAACCCCGGCACGGGCGCGTTGAAGAAGCCGGGATAGGCTTCCCGGTTTTCGGCACGGAAGGCGGCAAGGCGCGGACAAAGGCGGCAATCGCGCGGCGGTTCCTCGATCATGGAACACTTATACGATATCGGCTTTGCCGCCGCGCGCGCCTTTTTTCCGACACCGCAAAATACGGATGCGCCGCCTTTCGCTACTCCAGGCGTTCCCAGGTGAAGGAGGCCTGCCAATGCGAGGCCACTTTGCCCTGGCCGTCGACGGAGTAGACCTGCACCAGATAGATGCTGCGGCCGTCGCGGCCCTGGACGGCATAATAGCCGGGCGTCGGCGCCGTGACCGTGCTGGGCCAGCTCTTGATGGCGGCGAAGGCGCGCGCATCCGGCATCTCCTGGCCGAGGGCCTTGATCTTGCGGGCGGACAAGGCATTCGCGCCCAGGGCGATGTCGTAGTTCGTATCGCCCTGCTTGGTGACCGTATTCTTCTGGAAGTCGTACCCTTGGGCGCCTTTCAACAGGACGGTATCGCTGGCCCATGAGGAGGCGCAGGCGAACAGTCCCGCGACGGCGATCATCAACGCAAATCGCACAGCTTTCGACACGTCGTTACTCCCGGCGCGCATGGAGGCGCGCTGCATCTTGGTTGAACGGATGACCGCGCGGGGGCGCGCGACGGGACGGCAGAGTGGTTACAGCCGGCGCCTATGGGAATAATGCGCGTTGCCGCGCTGCGGAATGCCGCAAAAGGCGCCATGATTTTGCCGCTTTTGTGCAAGCAAACGGCGTTTACTGCGCCGCCTGCTCGCCCGCAATGTGATTGGTGCGCTGGCCGCCTTCGCGCATGATCATCGGCTTGAGTTCCTCCAGCTCGATGAAGTTGTCGGCCTGGCGGCGCAGGTCGTCGGATACCATGGGCGGCTGGGTGCGGATGGTGGAGACCACGCTGACGCGGCGCCCCTTGCGCTGGGCGGCTTCCACCAGGCGGCGGAAATCGCCGTCGCCGGAGAAGATCACGATGTGATCGACCTGGTCGGCCATTTCCATCACGTCGATGGCCAGCTCGATGTCCATGTTGCCCTTGACGCGGCGGCGGCCCTGGGCGTCGGTGAACTCCTTGAGCGGCTTGGTCACCACCGAAAAGCCGTTGTAGTCGAGCCAGTCCACCAGCGGGCGCAAAGGCGAGAATTCCTGATCCTCGGCAACCGCCGTATAATAGAAGGCGCGGACCAGGACGCCCTTGCGGGCAAACAGTTCCAGCAGCCGCTTGTAGTCGATGTCGAATTGCAGCCCTTTGGCCGCGCCGTACAAATTCGCGCCGTCGATGAAAAGCGCCAGCTTCTCTTGTGGGTAGAAGAGCATAATGACCTCCGTAAAAATAAAATCCGGACCGTTCGGGCAAAGCCCCCCGAAGCCCGCCGATAGTCATACCCAATTCGCGCGCAGGCGCAAGCCGGGGGCGATTTTGCTTGCACTCGGCGCCAACATCGATTCAACGGCAGGAAAACCCGCAGAGACGCTGCACGCTGCGCTTGCGGCGCTGACGCAAAAAGATGTTCGTATTGCGCACATTTCGCCGTTTTATCGTACGCCGGCCTGGCCGAACCCGGCCGATCCGCCCTTCGTCAACGCCGTGGCGCGGATCGAGACAACGCTTTCCCCTGTGGCGTTGCTCGCCGTGCTGCATGCGGTCGAGGCCTTATTCGGACGCGTTCGCGCCGCTCCCAATGCCCCGCGCAGCCTGGATCTCGACCTGCTCGATTACGACGGGCGCGTCGAGGCGGGGCCGCCGGTGCTGCCGCATCCGCGTATCGCCGAACGCGCCTTCGTGCTGGTGCCGCTTCTGGACGTGGCGCCGGGCTGGCAGCATCCGGTGACGGGGCGCACGGGGGCCGCGCTGCTGGCGGCGATTCCCGCCGACGAACGCGCCGCGATTCGCCCGCTCGCCTCCTAAGTCCTGGACGGCACGCGATATTCCGCCCGCCTTTTATCCGCCCCGAAGCAACCCTACCTATTACAGCGGCATTTCCTGGGAGGGTTCCATGCCGGTATTCCTGATCGTTCTGGCCGTTATCGCCTTCATCCTGGTCACCGGCTTCCGCATCGCCCAGCAATACGAAAAGGCGCTGGTGTTCCGCTTCGGCCGCTACCTCGACACGCGCGGGCCGGGCCTGTTCTGGATCATCCCGCTGGGCATCGAACGCGCCGTGATCGTCGATATGCGCGTCTTCACCGACGGCGTCGAACAGCAGGAGGCGATGACCAAGGACAACGTCCCGGTGAAGGCCAATGCGGTGATCTGGTACCGCATCGTCAAACCCGACCTCGCCATCATCGAAGTGCAGAACGTGCGCAACGCCATCATTCAGGTGGCGCTGACCACGCTGCGCAACGTCATCGGCCAGCACTCCCTCGACGACGTGCTCAAGGAGCGCGAGAGGATCGGCCAGCTCATCAAGGATCGCGTCGATCAGGTGACCGAGGCCTGGGGCGTCGAGGTCCAGGCGGTCGAGATGAAGAACATCGAAATCCCGGAGTCGATGCAGCGCGCCATGGCCCAGGAGGCCGAGGCCCTGCGCGAGAAACGGGCCCGCATCATCAAGGCCGAGGCCGAACACGAAGCCGCGCTCAAGCTGCGCGAGGCCGCCGACGAGATCATGAAGACCCCGGCCTCGCTGGAACTGCGCCGCATGCAGATGCTGACCGAGATCGGCGCCGAGCAGAACACCATGACCGTGGTGATGATGCCGAGCGAATTCGTCGAAGCCGCCCGGGCCTTGGCCGGGAAGAAGGATTGAGCGGGGGATGGCAAGGCTGGCCGGTCTGCCCGCACTGCTGCTTTTGCCGGCGGGTTCCCCAGGGGAAGCAAACCGGCTCGCCACCTCGCCTGCCGCCGGCACTTCCGGCAAGAATCCGTGCTTCTGGTGCTCTCTGCGGTCTGTGCTTCTTTCTGAAGCCCGGTTACGCTGGAGGAAGCGGATCGTAGGGAAAAAGCATGTCGCGCAGCATCGTTGGCTATCTTGTGCCGATCCTTGTGATGGCCGTGGTGATCTGGCGCATGTCCCGGCAGAGCAATGGCCGTCCGCTTAGCCCCTCGCGTCTGTGGATAAGACCGGCGATTCTGGCTTTGCTGCTGGCATTGGCGGCGCTGCACCCGCCGAAGCTGACGCTGCTGACGCTTGGCGTCCTGCCCGGCGCGGCGATTCTCGGCCTGGTGCTGGGCTATGTGCTGGCCAGCCACCAGGCGCTCACCATCGATCTCGAAACCGGCAAGATCACCAGCAAGATGTCGCCGGTGGGCATGGCCCTATTCGTCGGACTGTTTGCCGCCCGCTATGCCCTCCGCATGGTTCTGGCGGGCGGGCAGGCCCCCGACCGGCTGACGGCCCATTCCGGCCAGATTCTCCTTTATACCGACGCCGGCCTCGTCTTCGTGCTGGCGCTGGTTTCGGCGCAGGCCTGGGAAATCTGGCGCCGGACCAGGCCCTTGGTGGCCCAGCACGCCGCAAAACTGGCGGAATCCCGGCCGAAATCGCTGCCCGAATAACAACTTGCCCCGCCCCGGGGTTTCTTATAGTTTCGCCCGCCTCCCGAAATCCCCCAGGGTTTGACCTCCATGGCCCGTGTCACCGTCGAAGATTGCGTCGATAAGATTCCCAACCGGTTCGATCTGGTTTTGTCGGCCTCGTTCCGGGCCCGCCAGCTTTCGGGCGGGGCGGAAACGCTGGTGGATCGCGACCGCGACAAGAACCCGGTGGTGGCGCTGCGCGAGATCGCGGCCAAGGAGCTGAAGCCGGAAGAACTCCGGGAAGAGCATATCAAGTCGATGCAGAAGCACGCCGAGGTGGATGAGCCGGAGGAGGTCCGTCCCGAGACGGACGAGGGCCGCGAAGACCCGCAATTCCGTCAGGTTACGGAAGAAGAGCTGCTGCGCGCCCTCACCAGCGAGGCCCAGCGCCGCGCCGAACCCCAACCCGAGCCGGAAGTCGATTACGAAGAATAATCGCCTTCGGGGTTTCCGCTTTTCCAGCGATTGTGCCTATATAATAAGGGCATGAACGCCACCCCGCAGCCGTCCGAAAAGGGCAATGTGGTGCCCTTGACCCCGTCGCGTCCCCGCGGCCGGCGCAAACTCATGCGCCAGACGGATCTGGTGGAGCGGGTCAAGGCCTATTTCCCGGGCGCCGACGAGGCTTTGCTCAACAAGGCCTATGTCTATGCCATGAAGGCCCATGGCAAGCAGTTCCGGGCCTCGGGCGATCCTTATTTCGCCCATCCCCTGGAAGTGGCGGCCATCCTCACCGAGCTCAAGCTCGACGAAGCCACCATCGCCACGGCCCTCTTGCACGACACCATCGAGGACACGCTTTCCACCTACGACGACATCAAGGAACATTTCGGCAAGGAGATCGCCGATCTGGTGGACGGCGTCACCAAGCTGACCGGCCTCGAAGTCTTCTCCGAGCGCACCAAGCAGGCGGAGAATTTCCGCAAGCTGATGCTGGCGATCACCGGCGACATCCGCGTGCTCTTGGTCAAGCTGGCCGACCGCCTGCACAACATGCGCACCTTGCAGTACATCAAGGCGCCCGAGAAACGCCGCCGCATCGCCCAGGAAACCTTCGACGTCTATGCCCCGCTGGCGGGGCGCATCGGCATGCAGCACATGCGCGAGGAGCTGGAGGACCTGGCCTTCGCCGAACTGTATACCGAGGCGCGCAATTCCATCGTCACGCGGCTCGGCCGCATGGATTCCACCCGCGGCAAGCTGATCGACCGCATCGCCGACCAGATCAAGCGCAAGCTGGCCGAGCACGACATCGAATGCTGGGTCACCGGCCGCACCAAGCGTCCGTTTTCCATCTGGCGCAAGCTGCAAGACAAGAAGATCAACTTCGAGCAGCTTTCCGACGTCTTCGCCTTCCGCGTCATCGTCGGGACGGAGGAGGCCTGCTACCGCACCCTGGGCGTGCTGCACCGGACCTGGCCGGCGGTACCGGCGCGCTTCAAGGATTTCATCTCCACCCCCAAGCCCAACGGCTACCGCTCGCTGCATACCACCCTGATCGGGCCCGAGAAGCAGCGCGTGGAAGTGCAGATCCGCACCGACGAGATGCACGAAGTGGCCGAGCGCGGCGTGGCGGCGCATTGGCGCTATCGCGACGTCCATGCCGACCCGGGCGAGGTGCGCGAGAACCGCGCCTACGAATGGCTGCGCGAGATGGTGGAGCTCTTGGAGCAGGGCAACACCGCCGAGGAGTTCTTCGAGCAGTCGCGTCTCAACCTCTACCAGGACCAGGTCTTCTGCTTCACCCCCAAGGGCGATTTGATCCCCTTGCCGCGCGGCGCCACGCCCATCGACTTCGCCTATCAGGTTCACACCGATCTCGGCCACCGCACCCTGGGCGCCAAGGTCAACGGCACGCCGGTGCCGCTCTACACGCCGCTGCGCAACGGCGACCAGGTGGAGATCATCGCCGGCAAGGACGAGACGCCCTCGCCCTTGTGGGAGCAGTTCGTGGTGACGGGACGGGCGCGGGCCGAAATCCGCCGCTTCATCCGCCAGCAGCAGCGCGGCGAACACATCGCGTTCGGTCGCAAGATCCTGGAAAAGGTCTTTGCCGACGCGAACTCCCCCCTCAGCGACAAGGCGGTGGAGGGCGTGGCCAAGAAGCTCGGCCTCTCCAAGGTGGAAGACGTTTACGCCCAGATCGGCCACGGCGCGCTGCGCGGCCGCGAAGTGCTGGAAGCGGTCTATCCCGAATTCAAGCAGGACCCCGAGCGGCGCAAGCAGGCGCTCTTGGAGCAGCCCGTCGAACCCAAGCGCATCTCGATCCAGGGCCTGACCAGCGGCGTCGGCTACCGGCTCGGCGCCTGCTGCCATCCCTTGCCCGGCGACCGCATCGTCGGGCTGATGACGCCGGGCGAGGGCGCGGTGATCCACACCATCGACTGCGCCGAACTGGAAAAAGCCCAGACCACCAGCAACCTCGACTGGCTGGACGTGGCCTGGGGCAGCCATGCGGCGGAGATGGGCCCTTCGGTGGCGCGGCTCAAGGTGCGGGTGAAGAACGCGGCGGGCTCGCTGGGGGCGGCCATGACGGCCATCGGCAACGCCGGCGGCAACATCTTCAACATGAAGACCATCAACCGCAATCCGCTGTTCTTCGACTTCCAGGTGGACATCGTGGTGCGCGACGTGGCGCATCTGCAGAACATCATCGGCGCGCTCAGGGTGATGGAGAATGTGGAGAACGTCGACCGCGTGCGCGAGCCGGAAGAAGTGCAGCAGCTCGGTCCCGGCGGATGATGGTTTCTTCACCCTCCCCTTGAGGGAGGGTCGAAATTTGCGTAGCAAATTTCGGGGAGGGGTATGCCGTGAACTTAGGACGTTTTGGCCTGCTGCTCGCGCTCGGGTGCCTGCAGGTTTCACCGGCCCGCGCAAATTGCCTCGAATACGGACCGGCGACGGTCATGCTCACCGGCATGATTTCCGAGCGCGTCGATCCGGGCCCGCCGGGTTACGGCGAAACCCCGGCGCGCGACGCCAAGGAGCTGCACTATTACCTGCGCCCGGACGAGGCGGTATGCGTCGCGGCCAAGCCGGGCGACGAGGTCGATGTCGCCGAATCCGGTGTCAAAGAGATGCAGATGGTGTATTTCAATCCGCTGCCGTTCCGCCGGGAATGGCTTGGCAAGCACGTCCGGGTGCAGGGCACGCTGTTTCACGGCATCTCCGGCCACCACCACACGGCGGTGCTGATCAACGTGTCCGGGACGCATGTGATGAAGGTGAAGCTGGAACCATAAGATGAACAAACTTCGTCTCGGCGTGAACATCGACCATGTCGCCACCGTGCGGCAGGCCCGCGGCGGCGCCCATCCGCAGCCCTTGCGCGCGGCGCTGATCGCCGCAGCAGCCGGCGCCGACGGCATCACCGCCCATCTGCGCGAAGACCGCCGCCACATCTCCGACGCCGACATCGAGGCGCTGCGTCTCGAACTGCATATTCCGCTCAACCTGGAGATGGCCGCCACCCTGGAGATGAAGCGGATCGCCCTCAAGCACCTGCCAAATGCCTGTTGCATCGTGCCGGAGAACCGCGAGGAGCGCACCACCGAAGGCGGCATCGACGCGGCCGGCCAGATGACGCGCCTCGCCCCCATCGTGCAGGAACTGGTGGAGGCCGGCATCCGCGTCTCCATGTTCGTCGAGCCCGACAAACGCCAGCTCGACGCCGCGCGCGCCATGGGCGCCCCGGTGGTGGAACTGCACACGGGAGCCTACGCCAACGCCACGGGCGCCGAACAGCAACGCCTGCTGGAGAAATGCCGCGAAGCGGCGCGCTACGGCGCTTCCATCGGGCTCGAAATCCATGCCGGCCACGGCCTGACCTACGACAATGTCGGCCCCATCGCCGCCATCCCGGAGATCGCCGAACTCAACATCGGCCATTACCTGATCGGCGAGGCGATCTTCGTGGGGCTCGCCGCTTCCATCCGCGAAATGCGCCGCCTGATGGACGAGGCGAGGAACTGAACGGCCCCTTTTTCGTCATGGCCGGGCTTGACCCGGCCATCCGGCGAAACAAAGAGTTTTCTGCCGCACAGGTGCGCAAGGGTTTTGCCTCATGATCCTAGGCCTCGGTTCCGACCTGATCGACATCCGCCGCGTGGAGGAGAGCATCGCCCGTTTCGGCGAGCGCTTCATCCACCGCGTCTTCACCGAAACCGAACGCGCCAAATCCGACAAGCGCGCCAACCGGGCCGCCAGCTACGCCAAGCGATTCGCCGCCAAAGAGGCCTGTTCCAAGGCGCTGGGCACCGGAATCAACCGTGGCGTTTATTGGCGCGACATGGGGGTGGTCAATCTTCCCGGGGGCAAACCTACAATGCTTCTAACCAACGGGGCGCTCCGGCGCCTGCAGGAAATCACCCCCCAAGGCATGACCGCCGTCATCGATCTTTCCATTACCGACGATTTTCCCCTGGCCCAGGCCATTGTGATCATTTCCGCCGTTCCTTCGCTGCCGCAAAAAGACGGCACGGCATAGTTAAAAGCCCCGTCAGCCTTGACGCGAACTTGGGCATCCGGTTCCCTCTTGCCGCCATGACCGATTTATCCGCAAGCGACTCGTCCCGTGCAGTTCCTGCCGAAGCCGCGGCGGAGACGGACGCCGTTCGGGCCTCGTCCCAAGCGCCGGACGCCGTGGAGGTTCCGGCCGGGGCGCGCGAAGCAGCGCCCGAAGCGGCGGCCGAAACCGGCGGCGAAGAGGCGGCAAGGAAGGACGACGCCGATTCCTGGTGGGACCTGGTGCGCATCCTGATCTATGCGCTCTTGATCGCGCTGGTGGAGCGCACCTTCTTCTTCCAGCCCTACAACATCCCCTCCGGCTCGATGGAAGACACGCTGCTGGTCGGCGACTACCTTTTCGTCGAGAAGTTCTCCTACGGCTACAGCCGCTTCTCCTTCCCCTGGGGGCGGCTGCTGCCGTCCATCGGGCGCCGGCTGGTGCTGCACGACCCGGAGCGCGGCGAGGTGGCGGTGTTCGCGCTGCCCGAAGACCCTTCGCGCGACTTCATCAAGCGCATCGTGGGGCTGCCCGGCGACCGGGTGCAGATGCTGCACGGCGTGCTCTACCTCAACGACAAGCCGGTGCCCAAGGTGCGCGTCGCCGACTACGTCGAGGACGAGAACGGCTACGAGCACCATGTGGCGCGTTATCGCGAGACCCTGCCGGGCGGCAAATCCTATTACGTGCTCGACCGGGAAGTGGACGGCTTGAACGACACCACCCAGGTCTTTACGGTGCCGCCCGGCCATTACTTCATGATGGGCGACAACCGCGACGATTCGGACGACAGCCGCGGCATTGTGGGCTATCTTCCGGCCGAAAATCTGATCGGCAAAGCCGAGTTCAAGTTCTTCTCGATCGATGACAGCAAGACGCACGCATGGACGTTCTGGAAGTGGCCGTGGGCGATCCGCTACGGCCGCCTCTTCAGCTCTATCGATTGAGCCGTCGGCGCTGGAAGAACGCCTCGGCCACGTCTTCGCCGACAAGCCCCTTCTCACCCGCGCCCTCACCCATGCCAGCGCCGGCACCGACATCTCCAACGAGCGGCTGGAATTCCTGGGCGACCGGGTGCTGGGCCTGGTCGCGGCCGAGAAGCTGCACGCGCTCTATCCGGACGACAGCGAGGGTGCGCTGGCGCTCAAATACAACGCCCTGGTGCGGGGCGAGAGCTGCGCCGCGGCGGCGGAAGCGGCCGGCATCGCCGACCATCTGATCCTCGCCAAGTCGGAAGCGGGCAGCGGCGGGCGCCGCAAGACGGCGATTTTGGCAGGCGCCTGCGAAGCGGTGATCGCCGCGCTCTATCTCGACGGCGGGCTGGACGCGGCACGCCCTTTCATCGAACGCTATTGGGCCGAGGCCTTCGCCGCGCTCGGCTCCGACATGCGCGATCCCAAGACGGTGTTGCAGGAACTGGCGCAGGCGAGGGGAACGAACGCCGCCCCGCCGCTCTATCGCCTGACCGGCCGCGAAGGGCCGGACCACGCCCCGCATTTCTCGGTCGAGGTCGCGCTTCCCGGCCAGGAACCCGAAACGGGCTACGGCCATTCCAAGCGCGAAGCCGAACAGGACGCCGCCCGCCGGATGCTGGAGAAGCTGGGGAAGACGGCATGAGCGGGATGACGCGCGCACTTATCCTCCCCCTGAAAGGGGGAGGTGGTCGCGAAGCGACCGGAGGGGGCACATGACCCGCTGCGGTTTTGCCGCCATCATCGGCGCCCCCAATGCGGGCAAATCCACCCTGGTCAACGCCCTGGTGGGCTGCAAGGTCGCCATCGTCAGCCCCAAGGTGCAGACCACGCGCATGAACGTACGCGGCGTGGCGATGCGGGGCGACACCCAGATCGTCTTCGTCGATACGCCCGGCATCTTCAAGCCGCGCCGCCGCCTCGACAAGGCGATGGTGGCCGCGGCCTGGAGCGGGGCGGGCGATGCCGATGCGGTGATCCATCTGGTCGATGCCGCCGAAGTCGTCGAACGCCCGAACGGCCATGCCGCCGCCGATACCGCCGCCATCGTGGAAAACCTGCGGGCGTCGAAGCGCAAGGCGGCGCTGGCCCTCAACAAGATCGACGCCATGAAGCGCGAGCAGCTCCTGCCGCTGGCGGAAAAGCTCAACGCCTCGGGAGCCTACGAAGCGGTCTTCATGATCTCGGCGCTCCAGGGCGAAGGCCTTGAAGCGCTGTCCACATGGTGCGAAGCCCGGATGCCGGAAGGTCCGTTTCTTTATCCGCCGGACCAGACCGCCGACATTCCGTCGCGCCTGCTCGCCGCCGAGATCACCCGCGAGAAGATCTACCTGCGCCTGCACGACGAGTTGCCTTACGCCACCGCGGTCGAAACCGAAAAGTGGGAGGAGCGTGCCGACGGCTCGGTCAAGATCGACCAGATCGTCACCGTCCAGCGCGACGGCCAGAAGGCCATCGTGCTGGGCAAGAAAGGCGCCACCATCAAGACCATAGGCGAACTTGCTCGTAAGGAGCTGGAAGAGATTTTCGGCCGCCGCGTGCACCTCTTCCTGTTCGTGAAGGTGCGCGAGGACTGGGCCGAGAAGCGCGAACACTACCGCGATCTGGGCCTGGAGTTCCCGGAGGAATGAGGTGACCCCATCCCGGTTCGCGTCCTTTGCTGGCGCTCACGACCCCGCCGGGCCCATTCCTCCCCCTGAAAGGGGGAGGTGCTCCGCGCCGCGGAGCGGTGGGGGTCGTCATGGAATGGTCTGACGACGCCATCGTCTTGTCCGTCCGCCCGCATGGCGAGAGCGGTGCCATTCTCGAAGCGCTGACCCGCGAGCACGGCCGCCATCTCGGCCTCATCCGCGGCGGCACGTCGCGCAGCAAGACGCCCATGCTGCAACCGGGCAACGGCGTGCGGCTCTCCTGGCGCGCCCGGCTCTCCGAGCACCTGGGCAGCTTCACCGCCGAACTCGACCGCGCCCGTGCCGGGGCCCTGATGGACAACCGCGAGGCGCTGATCGGCCTCAACGCCTTCACCGCCGTCACCGGCGCGACCCTGCCGGAGCGCGGCTCATATTACGAGCCGGTGTTCACGGCTGCGGGCATCCTGCTCGACGCCATGATGGAGGACGGGCTCGGCCATTGGGGCGCGGTCTATGTCCGCTGGGAGGCGGGCCTCTTGGAGGCCCTCGGCTTCGGCCTCGATCTTTCCGCCTGCGCCGCCACCGGCGCGACCTCCGACCTTATATATGTGTCGCCCCGCTCGGGACGGGCGGTCTCGGCCGGGGCCGGAGCCCCTTATGCCGCGCGGCTCTTGCCGCTGCCGCGCTTCCTCCTGGCTTCCCAGAATGCCGTCAGCCCTGCCGACATCACCGCCGGGCTGGCCCTGACCGGTCATTTCCTCTTCGAGCGCGTCCTCAACCCGCACGGAAAACCCATGCCTTCCGCGCGCTTGCGCCTCGATGCTCTGGCGGCACATGAGGCAAGCGAATCGGGATAGTACTTTCCACCCTCCCCTTGAGGGAGGGTCGAAAAATACGAGCGACGCAAAGCGAAGCGGCCGCGTCGCGAGGATTTTTCGGGGAGGGGTCCAGCCGTGATTTCTGCGACCTCCCCGAAATTCGCTTCACGCCCGCTGACGCGAGCGCTGCGCAAATTTCGACCCTCCCTCAAGGGGAGGGTTGCAGGATTTGAGAGTTCGCCTTCATGCCCACCGCCCCTGTCGCAGATGACATCCGTCCCGAACCCCTGGCCAGCGCCCTCAGCGAGCGCTACCTCGCCTATGCGCTTTCCACCATCACCCAGCGGGCGCTGCCCGACGTCCGCGACGGCCTGAAACCCGTCCACCGCCGCATCCTCTACGGTATGCGGCGCCTCGGCCTCGGCCCGGGTACGGCCCCGAAGAAATCGGCCAAGGTGGTGGGCGACGTGATGGGCGCTTTCCATCCCCATGGCGATCAGGCCATCTACGACGCGTTGGTGCGCCTGTCGCAGGATTTCGCCGTGCGCTATCCGCTGGTGGACGGCCAGGGCAATTTCGGCAACGTGGACGGCGATAACGCCGCCGCCATGCGCTACACCGAAAGCCGCCTGACCGAAATCGCGCAATCCCTGCTCGAAGGCCTGGACGAGAACGCGGTCGATTTCCGCCCCACTTACGACGGCAGCGAGGAAGAGCCGGTGGTGCTGCCGGCCGCTTTTCCGAATCTCCTGGCCAACGGTTCCAACGGCATCGCCGTGGGCATGGCCACCTCCATCCCGCCGCACAATCTGGGCGAACTCTGCGCCGCCGTCGTCGAACTGATCAAAAATCCGGGCGCCCGCGACGCCACCTTGCTGAAATACGTGAAAGGCCCGGATTTCCCCACCGGCGGCATCGTCATCGACGGACCGGACGCCATCGCCGAGGCCTATCGCACCGGCCGCGGCTCCTTCCGCGTGCGCGCCCGCTGGTTCAAGGAAGAGGGCAGCCGCGGCAGCTACCAGATCGTGGTCGATCAGATTCCCTATCAGGTGCAGAAGGCCAAGCTGATCGAGCGCATCGCCGAACTGATCGAGCAGAAGAAGGTGCCGCTGCTGGACGACGTGCACGACGAATCGGCCGAAGACATCCGCATCGTGCTCACCCCCAAGACGCGGCTGGTGGACGAAAACCTGCTGATGGAGCAGCTTTTCCGCCAATGCGACCTGGAAGCGCGCATCCCCCTCAACATGAACGTGCTGGATGCGGGGCTGGTGCCGCGGGTGATGGGCCTGAAAGACGTGCTGCAGGCCTTCGTCAACCACCGCCATGAGGTGCTGGAGCGCCGTTCCAAGCACCGCCTGGAAAAGATCGCCCTGCGGCTGGAAGTGCTGGAAGGCTATCTCGCCGTCTATCTCAACCTCGACAAGGTGATCCGCATCATCCGCAGCGAGGACGAGCCCAAGCCCGTGCTGATGAAGGCCTTCAAACTGAGCGACAACCAGGCCGAAGCCATCCTCAACATGCGGCTGCGCGCCTTGCGCAAGCTGGAGGAGATGCAGATCCGCGACGAGCACGGCACGCTCGCCAAGGAACAGAAGGAGCTGAAGAAGCTGCTCGGCTCCGACAAGCTGAAATCCGAGCGCCTGATCGCCGAAATCAAGGAGATCGACGCCAAATTCGGCCAGAAGACCCGGCTCGGCCAGCGCCGCACCAAGATCGCCGAGGCGAAACTGGTCGAAAAGATCGAAGCCATCGCCGAAGAAGCGGTGGCCATCGAAACCCAGATCGAGCGCGAGCCCATCACCATCGTCTGCTCGGAAAAGGGCTGGTTGCGCAGCTTCAAGGGCCACCAGGAGCCGTCCGACGCCGTCAAATACCGCGAAGGCGACCGCGAACGCTTCTGGCTGCACGGCGAAACCACAGGCAAGCTGATGCTGTTCTCCACCGACGGGCGCTTCTTCACCCTCGATTGCGCCAAGCTGCCGGGCGGACGCGGCAACGGCGAGGCCATCCGCAGCTTCATCGACCTGTCGCCGGAAGCCGACCTGGTGACCATGTTCGTGCACCAGGAGGGCCGCAAGCTGCTGCTGGCGGCCACCACCGGCCACGGCTTCGTCACCGGCGAGGACGATGCCGTCGCCATGACCAAGGCGGGCAAGAAGGTGATGAACGTCAAGCTGCCGGGCGAGGCCGCGGTCTGCCGTTTCGTTTCGGGCGACAGCGTCGCGGTCATCGGCGACAACCGCAAGCTGGTCGTCTTCCCGCTCTCCGAGGTGCCGGAACTGGCACGCGGGCAGGGCGTCTACTTGCAGCGCTACAAGGACGGCGGCCTGCTCGATGCCACCACCTTCACCTGGAAGGAAGGGCTGGCGGACTGCAACAACCGCACCTTCACGCCCTCGGAATTGAAGGAATGGAAAGGCGCCCGCGCCCAGGCCGGCCGCCTGCCGCCGCGCGGCTGGGCCAAATCGGGCAAATTCGCCTGATTTTTCCCCGTTTACGGGGGAGTGCCTGCCGCAATTTTCTGCCCCCGCTTTAGCGGGGGAAGTGGCCGCGCAGCGGCCGAAGGGGGCTGGGCCAAACCGACCAAGTTCGCGTAATCTATGTTTCGGATGCCTAGGGCCTGGATTTGATGTCGGATATTACAGATGGCGTTATTCTGCCAAGTCGGGAGTACTACTACCTCGAACTCCTCGGGTGCGATGACGGTTCATATGAAGTCGGAACGCAGACGCAATGGGTTGGTTTTGAATCAACAAAGCCGATGGTTGAACTTCGCGAGGCGAGTACCGTTGTACCAGAACGCGTTGTTAAAGTGTTTGCGGAACTTGGTTTGCCGCTAGACATAGTGAACACGCTTGATGGCGCCGGCAGACTTATAGGCTTTGGCGGTTTTGCTCTGGTTGAAAAGTCTCTTGCAGAGAAAGCCTTTCCTCAGTGGCTCAGAGCCGAGCAAGTTTTGCCTCATGGTTCGCTTGGTTTCGCGTCAGTTCCGGCGGGCCGAAAGGAATTGGAACGTCGAGCGCCAACCCCAAAAATGCGGATGAAGGTTCTCAAACGTGATCAGTTGAGATGTCGTATTTGCGGTAGGTCGGCTGACAGTTCTTCGGATATCGAATTGCATGTTCATCACATACGTCCGGTTGGCAAAGGTGGAGCGACCATCGAAAGCAATCTGGTTACGCTGTGCCGGACTTGCCACAACGGCTTGGACCCTCACTACGATTTATCACTGTATAAGTTGATTGGTGTTGACAAGTATGCAGATACTCACAAATGGAAATTGGATAAACTGAAAGGGATGATTCAGTATCGAACAAACGTCCTAGCAAATACGGTTGAGGGTGGATGAATGCTACCCCGAGTGTTGTCAAAGAGGCGGGAGCGCTCGATGTCAAGATTCCTAAGAATTGGTCTAGCGGCTTTGGCGCTCACATTTTTTTCGCCGTCCTTTGCCGCTGCCAAAGACCCTCTCCTCGACCACCTGACCGGAAGCTGGGTGCTCACCGGCACCATTGCGGGCCAGCCGACCACGCACGACGTCACGGCCGAATGGATTCTGCAGAACACCTACGTCCGCCTCAGCGAAGTCTCCCGCGAGAAGGACAAGGCGGGCAACCCGCGCTACGAGGCCGAAGTGCTGCTCGGCTACGATCCGGCCAAGCAGCGCTACGTCTGCTTCTGGTACGACGTTACCGGCGTGGCCGCGCCCGGTTCCGGCGGCACGGCGAAACGCCAGGGCGACACGCTGCCGTTCGTTTTCGAAAGCCCGGACAGCGATTTCCGCACCACCATGGCCTACGACGCCAAGGCCGACAGCTGGAGCTGGCACATGAACATGAAGGAGGGCGCCAAGCTTCTGCCCTTTGCCCGCGTCACCCTGGTGCGGCCTTAGCCGGCGCTTTGCCCGCGCGCCGCAGTCGCCGCACGATCCACACCGCCAGCCACAGGATCAGCGCCGCCAGCAGCAGCCCCGCGCCCAGCAATGCCTTGGCGATCAGCGGTAAACGCAGCCAGCCGGGATCGAAATTCACCGGCTTGTAGACGAACCGCGCTTCCACCCGTCCCGTATCGAGGAACGCCGTCAACAGCTGCCGCGTCGCCTCCTTCTGCTGAAAAAGCAGATCGCCGGCATGGGAGGCCTCGGCAATCATCACTTGCCGGGCGTTCGGCATGAGGGGCAGAAGCTCCTCGCGGGCGTTTTCCGCCGGGGTGGAAACGTCGAGCGAGCCGCTCAGCATCAGCGTCTCGACCGCCGAGTAACGCGGTTTGCGGTATTCGGCCGGGATTTTCTTCACCGGCCAGGCGCCCGACGCGGCACAGCCGAAGACGTCGAGCGGCGCACCGAGCAGCGTGCGTCCCGGAAGCAGCCCTTCGCAGTCTCGGGCCTCGCCGAAATCGGCACTGCCGCCTTTGGCGGCGGCCTCGCCCATCACCATCGGCGGCGTCATCATGGCGAAGGCAAGACTGGCCAGCGCCATGCCGCTGTAATCGCCATGCGCCGCGGCGATCCACATGTCGAAGACACCGGCCGCGCCGCCCGTGCCGTAAAGCCCCAGGAAGCTGGCGAACAGCACGGCGTCGCGGTTGACGGGGAAGCCCAGCCAGCGTTCCGGCATGGCCGCAAGCGCTTTGCGCATGTCGGCAGCCAGATCCTTGGTGCGCGCCGAGCAATACGCGTCGGCGGCGCACAGCGCCCCATAACGCCGGATCTGCCGGTCGAGGATGGCGGGATCGAGCCAGAACCGCCCCGGCGGGTTGACGCCGATCAGGATGCTGCGTTCGACGTTTTCGGGATAACGCCAGCCGTAGAGCAGCCCCAGCCGCGTGCCGTAGCTGATGCCGAGCAGGTCGATGCGGCCGTAGCCCAGCGCCCGCCGCGCCGCTTCCAGGTCGCCGGCCGTCTCCAGCATGGTGTAGCCGGAAAGATCGATGCCGCCTTTCTCAAGCCGCGCCGCACAGGCGCGGAACGAGGCGCCGATCCGCGCCATGTCTTCGCGTTCCAGCAACCCGCCGGCTTTCAGCGCGGCATTCACTTCCGGGCAGTCGAGCCTCACGCTGCCGTCCACGCCGCGATAGCCCAGCATCACCACGTCGCGCTTGGCGAGGAACCAGGTCGCGGGGAAGGGCAGCGACAGATTGGTTTGCCCGGGTCCGCCTGCCAGGTAGAACAGCGGCGCCCCCGGCGTCCTGGTCCCGGCCAGGATGCGCGTATAGGGCAGGGCGATCAGCCGCGAAGCCGCCTTGTCGCGGTTCTCCGGCACATACAGAAAGCCGCAGCGTGCGGGATATTCCTGCTTGCCTTGTTTGTAGCGGCACGCTTCGCCGCTGACGGTGCCCGCCTTGGCGCCGGACGGAACGGAGGGCACAGGCGTTTTGTGTTCTCCGCAACCGGCCGGCAGCGGAAGCAGCAACAGAGCCAATGCAGCGGTCGCGATACGCATCCTGTCGCCTCCCCCAATCAGGAAGCTGCACCGCTAGCATGTCCCTGTCATGACAGGTTCAAACGGGTCTTAAAATCAATCTGCGTTGCGCTCAGTGATGGTGATGGCCGTCGCAGCTGCAACCGCAGCCGTCATGCGCTGCTGCCGGTTCCAGTTTTCCCGCCAGGTAATGGGCCACCGCCCGCGCCGGATCGCTTTCCGCCGTGACCACCGCCACGATGCCGCGCTCGTGCAACTTGGCGATCAGGCCCGCGCCCGCGCTGCCGGCGATCAGCACATCGACCCCGTCGAGGGGATGAAGGCCGCCGCTGAAGGAATGCATGGTCATTTCTTCCGGCAGGTCGAGCGTGCCGGTTTGCAGCGGCACGTTGCCCGGCACCGCATCGAACAGCAGGAAACGGTTCGCCTTGCCCGCATGGGGCGTGACGGTACGGAAATCCTGGCTGGCGACGGCGAATTTCATGAGCGGCCTCCTTGGTCGGAAGGCAGCATAAACCGGTGCGCCATGGACTTCTTTGCAAAAATTGCCGCGGGGTTATTCCTTCGGATTATCCAGGATGCGCAACAGGCCGCTTCCGGCAGGGATCGCATCGGCGCGATCGGGGGGCGTTCCGGGCCAGGGCCCGGCGCAGGACCTCGGCCATGGGATTGTCGATGGCCATGCTGACGAAACCGGCGCCGAAGGCCGTGGCCGACGATTGCCCCGACCTCCAATTTACCTTAGAGCATTGCAAAATAGAAACCGTCGGCATTGCATGTGGCTTCTCTTCGCTTTCCTCGGGCCGCTCGCCTGGGCGGTTTCCACCCATATCGACAAGTATCTGGTGGACCGCTACTTCCGGGACAGCGACACCGCCGTATTGATGGTCTTCACCTCGCTGCTCGGCCTGTCGTTTCTGCCGTTCATCGCACTGTTGCAGCCGGGCGTTTTCGCGCCCTCGCTCAAGGCCATCGCGGTGATGACGGCGACGGGCGTGCTCTACATGGGCGCGATGCTGTTCTATCTGCGCGCCATCCAGAGCGAGGAAGCCTCGGCGGTGGCGCCGCTGTTCCAGGGCACCACCCTGTTCGGCTTCGCGCTGGCCTGGCTGCTGCTGGGCGAGGTCCTGAGCCGGCAGGCGGCAGCGGGGGCGGTGCTGATCGTGGCGGGCGTACTTACGGTTTCGCTCGGCCGCGGCGCCCGCTTCAAGCCGCGCGTGGTGTTCGGCATGGCGGCCTGCACCTTCATCCTGGCGCTGGCCAATGTGCTCTTCAAATTCTACGCCATCGAAACCGATTTCTGGGTCACCACCTTCTGGACCTTCGTGGGCGAGGCGCTGTTCGGCTTCGCCATCATGGCGCTGCCGTCCTATCGCCGGCATTTCGTCCATCTGGTGAAGACCCATACCGGCGCGCTGCTCGGGGTCAACGGCGCCAACGAGCTGATCAACCTCGGCGGCGGATTGGGGGTGCGCTACGCCATGCTGCTGGCACCGGTCGCGGTGGTCTCGGCGGTGGCCTCCACCACCACCCTGTTCGTCTTCGCGATCGGCACCGGTTTGTCGCTGTTCGCCCCGCAGCTGTCGCAGGAGGATGTTTCGCGCGCCAATTTGCTGCGCAAGGCCGCCGCAGCGGCCATCGTCACGGCCGGCGTGCTGTTGGCCCGGCAAGGCTGAGATTTTAAACCAGGATATCGATCTTGGCCTTGTCCTGGGCCTGGTCCTTGAGCTGTTTCGCGATGTCGTCCTGCATCTGCTTCATGACGGCTTCGCGGTCTTTCGGAGTCATGGCATCGAGCTGCTGCTGCGTGAGTTTGTGCGCCGTGAGCCAGTTCTGAATCATGCGCTGGCCTGGGGTCATTTTCATGTAGTCGAGGAAGTCGCTGTCCGCGCTAGACGAAGCCGTCGTGGCGGCGGATGTGCCGCCGGTACTGTTCTTGCGGGTGAGGGCGGACGCGGCCGCAAAGCTTGCAGCGTCGAAACCGCCGATGGCACCAACCGACATGGGTTCCTCCACAGGAGCTGCAAGAGGGCACTTTTTGCCGCCGCGGCAATTCCCGCCGTCCGGTTTCGTCCCGGCCGGCCCGGTTTTCCGCGGGCGGTGGCACCGCTTGCGGTTTTCCGGCAACGGCGTCGCAAACTCCGGGCCATGTGGAGACGGCAAAGGTCGAAACGAATCGCGACCGCCATAATCCCGTCATCCGTTAACTTCATCTTTCTCGAAACGAGACACAGGCCGGATTTCCCGGTTAAAGTAACACCATGTGGAAGTGGGGCACGACGACAGGGCTGAAAACCATCAGCCTTTTGTACCTGCTGAGCGCTTCGGCGTTCGGCCTTGCCGCCGCGCTTCAGGCGCACCAGCCCTGGGCCATGGAGACCGCCCGCTTGGTGCGGGCTTCGGGCCCGGTGATCCGCGACGCCGCCAGGACGGCGAACGAACAGGCGGTCAAACCGGCCCTCGCCTGGGCCGTGCGCAGCAGGGACGAGATCGTCGCCTATCTGGTGCCGCCGCAAGCGGCCCAGCCTAAGCAACAGATCGCCAAGGCCGTTGCGAAGCCGCCCGCCAAACCGGTGGCCGCGCCACCCGCGGTGGCCGCGCCACCCGCGGTGGCCGCGTCGCCCGCGGTGGCCGCGTCGCCCAAACCCGCCCAGCCGATGCAACTGGCGCAACCCGAAACGGCCGTGCCGCCCGCGGCGGCCACGCCGCTCGCATCTGCCATACCTCTGGAACCGGCGCCCGATGCCAATCCGCCCGCGCCCGGCGAGATCGCCCGCGTGCTGACGCATCTGAGAACCGGCCTGACGCCGGAGCTTTACGACAATTTCTCGCTCTTCCTTTTCATCAGCAAGGCGAACCACGGCCCCTGGTCGCAGCGCATGTTCGTCTTCGACAAGCAGGCGAACGGCGACCTCAAGCTGCTTTACAGCTTCCCGGTTTCCACCGGCCGCGAAGTGCTGATGCCGGGCCCCACCGGCAAGATGTACCGCACCGACACCACGCCGGGCTATTACCAGCTCGATCCCGACCGCATCTACCGGCGCTACCATTCCTCGGAATGGGACCATCCCATGCCTTACGCCATGTTCTTCAGTTGGGAGCATGACGGCTTGCAGACGGGGCTGGCGATCCATTCGGCGGTGGGCGAGGACATCGCGCTGCTGGGCCAGCGGGCCAGCGCCGGTTGCGTGCGCCTGAATCCGCAGAACGCGCACCTTCTATTCAACCTGATCAAGAAGAACTATCGCGGACTGGCGCCGCGCTTCGCCTATGACCGGCGCACCGCCACCATGGCCAACAACGGCCTTCTGATGCACGACAAGACCGGCAAGATCCAATACGCCGAAGGCTACAAGGTGCTGGTGCTGATCGAGAACAACGGCGGCGACGACGTCATCGCGGCTTTGTTCTGATCTTATCCGGGGCAAGCCATGTCTTATGACAAGATCGGCGAATTGCTCTTTATGCTGCTTTGGTGTGCGCCAGGCCTGATTGTCGGCGTCTTGGCTCCGCTCGTCGATATCTGGTACGGCAATACTTACCTTTTTGGAGCGTTTTTCGACCGGACCATATATCGCGACGAACACCCGTTCTGGTTCTGGCTCGTGGAATTCGTTCAAATCGTAATCGCAGCGATGTACGTGTTCGCCGTATTTCCCGATCTGGTCGGAAATCTGCTCAAGTTGCTATAGCGCCGTCTCTGCGCAGCTCATACAGCGCAATCGCGGCCGCGTTGGAGACGTTGAGGCTTTCCATGGCGGAGTCGATGGGAACGTAAGCGGCGGCGTCGCAGTTCTCGCGCACCAGCCGGCGCAGTCCCGCGCCTTCCGAGCCCAGCACCAGCGCCACGTCGCCGCTGCCCGCCGCATCCTTGAGCGGGCCTTCGCCGTCGCCCGAGAGCGCGATGCGCCAGAAGCCGAGCTTGCCCAGCGTCTCCAATGCGCGCGAGATGTTCACCACCGAAACCACCGGCACGATGTCGAGCGCGCCGGAGGCGGCCTTGGCCAGCACGCCGGTATCGGGCGGGGAGTGCCGGTCCTGCACCACCACCGCGGATACGCCGAAAGCCGCCGCCGTGCGCAAAATCGCCCCGGCGTTGTGAGGATCGGAAATCTGGTCCAGCACCAGCACAATCCTTCTTCCTCCCCCTGCAAGGGGGAGGTCCCGGCGCGAAGCGTCGGGGGAGGGGGTCAGCACGCTCTCCAAATCCCTTCGCGCCAAAGGCTCGCATTGCAGCGCCACCCCCTGGTGCACGGCGCCGGGCGGCAGAAGCCGGGCGACGCTGTCGAGATCGGCAATTTCGTGCCGCACCCGGCCCAAGAGTTTAGGACCGATTTCCTCGGCCGCCCTGGCGGTCAGGACGGCGCGCTTGACCTTGCGCCGCGGGTTGCCCAAGGCGGCCCGGACGGCATGCAGCCCATAGAGCCATAATCCATCCACAGGCTTGTGATCGGGCCGGGCTTGAGGACGGGGCGGGAAGGGGCGGCGGTTTGTCCGGGCGTTTGGGGGCTTGGTCATGCGGCCTTATAAACTCCGGACGTCCCGGTGCAACGAGCCGTCTTGTTTAGGGATGTTACATGTGTTACAAAAGTTACTAATGAAATTTTAGAAGCGATTGGATTGCGTTATGGCGGAGACAAGTGTCGTCCGGATTTCAAGGGCGTTGGACGAGAAACTGGGGGCGCTGGCCGCCAGAACCGGCCGCCGCAAGAGCTACTACGCGTCCAAGGCCATCGAGCGCTACCTGGAGGATCTGGAAGACTATCAGGATGCCAAGGAAGCGCTTAAAAAGAGCAAGCGGACCTACACGCTTGCCGAGGTCGCCCGGAAACTTGGCCTGGACGATTGAAATTGCCGATACCGCCCTGGCAGACCTCAAGAAACTGGGCAATGCGGATCGCGACCGCGCCCTAAAATTCATCTACCAAAGATTACAGAACCATCCCGACCCGAAGCGCCTTGCTGAACCGTTGTTCGGCAGTTTTGCCGGTTTTGGGCGCTTTCGGGTGGGTGATTTGCGCCTGATCTGCCAATTCCACGATAACCGGCTGGTGATTGTCATCGTCCGGGTGAAGCACCGCCGCGAGGCCTATCGCTAGCCGTTTTGCTTGCCATTCCGGGCAGGGCGGGTCTAGCCTCCGGGCCAAGGCTCTGCCGCGGGGGCAAAATTCGGCTTTTTCCGCGTTAGTGGTCTATTGACACACTTAAGCATTTGACGAATAACCCCCGATCCGCAGCATCACTCCCGGAGGCATTTTCACGTTCTACCCAGACGGGCGGACGCAGCTCAAGCGCCGCCGCTTCTGCAACTTAACCCATTGATTTGGTTACGGGGGAGTGTCCCGAGCGGCAAAGGGGACGGACTGTAAATCCGTTGGCTAAGCCTTCGTTGGTTCGAGTCCAACCTCCCCCACCACCTTCCGCCGACGGCGGAAGGTGCCCGGCGAAGCCGAAGGGCATAGCGGGGCTGCCAGATCAAAGGGCAGGCGTGAAAGTCGAAGGCGAGCGGATAGGGAGGAAGTTAAGGAGTCGAACGGGCGGGTGTAGCTCAATGGTAGAGCAACAGCCTTCCAAGCTGATGACGAGGGTTCGATTCCCTTCACCCGCTCCAACTTCCGCGCAGCGGAAGTTGCCCGGCGAAGCTGAAAGCGAAGCCGGGCTGTAGAAGTTTGGAGACACGCATTCCCGCGCAAGCGGGCACGAACAAGGCAAAGGGTACGACGATGGCGAAGGCCAAATTTGAGCGGACGAAGCCGCACTGCAACATCGGGACGATTGGGCACGTCGATCATGGCAAGACGACGTTGACGGCGGCGATTACGAAGGTTCTGGCGGAGACGGGCA
>Ga0187810_10000183_pt1 | contig 28996 bp, 24 predicted proteins | sample NC_wetland_sal_i_9_FD_132963 | JGI IMG/M metagenome (GOLD analysis project Ga0187810, IMG submission 132963) | Wetland sediment microbial communities from Neuse River Estuary, North Carolina, USA - ASW_5 | ecosystem: Environmental > Aquatic > Freshwater > Wetlands > Sediment | place: USA: North...
TGTACTGGACGATGTTTTGTCCGCGCAGGAGGAGGATGTGCGGGGTCTTGGGGGAGCCTTTTTTGAGTGTCGTGATACGCTCGAAGGGGTTTTCGTTGAGGAAGCGGAGGCAGGAGTCGATGGTGGCGCCGCCCCAGGTTTCGAGGCCGTGGAAGTTCAGGGCTTCGAGGTCGGCCAGCGCATCAATCATCTGGGATGTCTTCATGCGGGTGGCGGCGAGGGATTGGTGTCCGTCACGAAGGACGGTGTTGTTAAAAAGGACGGGCTTGGCGCTCATATTTTCTCCGGTTGTGTAAAGCTTAGCTTATATAAGAAGCTTCTAGCTATGATGCAAGCTAAAGATTAAGACTTTTTTCAAACCGTGGGAGTATTAGGTGATTATCTGGTGTGGGTAGGGGAAGTTATGGTGACGAAACGTCTCGTACTGGAATTTGCCTGATGGTATCGCTTGGTTTCATCTTGAAGCACTATCCGAGGGGAGCGATGGGGGAACGTTTTCTGAAATAACTCAAGTTGTCCATGCCCATGCCGATATACGACCAAGAAATGGCATGAGACATATCTTGTTTCTGCAGGGAAGCATTGCAGTTCAGACGGGTGAGGCAACTTCACGATCACTCATCGTTCTATTTCACAATAAAATCAGCAACCAATAAGCATCCAATCAACAAGGCAAATTATGAGTACAGCAGGCATATCGTCCAATACAACGTCCTCTCTCTACAACGTTACCAACGATCAGAATAATCCCTTCAGCAAGATCAAAAAGGATTTTCAAAGCCTTTCCCAGGCTCTTCAGTCTGGCAATCTGGATACGGCCAAAAGCGCCTATCAGCAGTTGCAGCAGGATCAAAAAGCGGCGGATGCAAACCGTCCTTCGAATGCTCCGGCCAACAGCAGTCTGGAGCAGGCATTCCAGTCATTGGGAAGCGCTCTAAACTCGAACGATCTGAGCGCGGCGCAAAGTGCTTTCTCAACCATTCAACAGGATTTCAAAGCTCACGGTCATGGGCATCATCACGGGAACGGTGTGGCTCCTGCGACGACTTCCGTGGATACGGACGGCGACAATGATAACAGTGGCAGTTCCGATGTCGGGAGCGGACTGAACGTCAGCGCCTGATAGTCGTTTTCCAACATGAAAACCCCTTTCATTGTGAGATGGAGGGGGTTGTTTTTTGACGAAGGTTTTTTGTTCCTGGTGTCAGATTTTGATTCGCGGAGTGGGGGCTGCTTCCGGTGAAAGATCGACGCTGGGAGGGTAGATCGTCCAGAGAGGTTGCCATGTCTTCTGGCCGGGCCACCAGACCCAGTCATCCCGTGTGAGGCTGCCGTCCTGAAGGAGGCGGGAGATGTCTTCGAGATGGAGGGGCCCCTGTTCTTCTCCGTGGATTCCGACAAAATATTGATATTTGCTCATGGGTTAGTTTTGTCTGGTCAACTTGATGAGGGATGAATTGGAATCGGAGAGTCTAAGAAAGGCGACGTTCTCGTCCTTGAAAAGATTGAGGGTGAAGGCGAGGGGGGCTGAGGCCCGGGGGGAATCGAGGGTTGCCGTGACGGTACATTTCATGGAAGTGGATTCGGTGACGAGGTAACGTCCGGCGTAGGTTATGGTTTCACCCGCGCCGTGAACTTTGACGGTGATCTGATCGGCTTGCAAAACAATGGTATAGGCGTTTCGATTTTTTAGGATGGAATCGGTATCCCCGTTTTGAGCTTCGTCATTCAGGTAAGTTCCCAAAAGGGTGGCGGGAAGGGCGGCGGTTCCTGTCGGGGATGAACTCGCTTTGGTTGTGTCTCCCGAGGTCGCTTGGGGGGAGGAAGGGGAGGCCAGGAAGTAGAGGAAGATGCCGCCGAGAGCCATGAGGATAAAGGCTGCTACGACGGTGAGGATCATGGGCAGGTTTTTTGGTTCTTCTTCATCAGGCGCAGTTTTTTCGGGAGTTGACTCCGCTTTTGTCGTGACATCGGCGGCTTTCTGGAGCGTTTCATCATCGACCGGAACGGCTGAGTCATCCGGAGGTTCTCCGGGGAGAGGCGGGCGCTTGGAAACGTCCTGATAGCCGAAGGGGGCGGGCCAGTTGGAGACTTCATCCGGCAGAACGTCGTAAAGGGGCTGCCAGTTGGCTCCGCGTCGGCTTTTCATAAAAACGTCAGGATTCACCTCGTTTTTACGGAGCTTGTTGCGGACGTAGAGGAGGTCAAACGGTCCGATCTCGATTCCCTTGACGTACAGGAAGTATTCTATGGCAGCCATGTCGAGTGTTTCCCCGCAATACTAATAGTACTTTTTGGCCGAGTCCATCTCTCCTTTCGGGCCTGAAGAGGCGCTAATTTGTGAGAGACGGTGAAAGGGCGATCCGTTATGATCGGCTCTCATGTCGCGTGAAAAGAATGATAGGCGCGTCGATGTCTCCGGCGCGGTAGCTCCCCTGAAAAACAATCCGTTTGAAATTTTGTCCGCGGAAGGTCTCCCCGAAGGCCGGATCGTGGAGGAAGTCACCGAGCCGAAGGCAAATGTGGTTCGCCGAGGACGGGTTGTCTTGCGGAAGGAAAAGGCCGGGAGAGGGGGGAAGACGGTGACGGTGGTGGGGGATTTCGAGGCGCAGATTTCAGATCGGGAAATCGACGATCTGGCCCGTTCGATCCGCAAGGCATGCGGCTGCGGCGGTGCGGTGAAGGGACGGGAGATCGAGGTGCAGGGTGAACCCTTGGAACGTTTGCGGGTTTTGTTGAGCGAGGCGGGCTATCGTGTGGCGGGTGTGAAATGAAAAATCTGACAGCCAACTGGGAGGCTTGGTATCGGGCTGGCGCCACTGGATGGGACCGTGGCAGTGCCGCGCCACCGTTGCTGGAATTTCTTGAAACCAACCGCATGGAAGGAAGCATCCTGGTCCCCGGCTGCGGAATGGGCCATGACGTGCGAGCGCTTGCCGGTGCCGGACTTGAAGTTGTCGGACTCGACATTGCGCCCTCGGCGATTCGGGCAGCCCGGTCCTTTCCACCCACCGATTCGGGAAAATATATTCAGGGAGATTTTTTCGATCTCCCCAAAGAATTCGTGGGGAAATTCGAGTGGGTTTTTGAACACACCTGTTTTTGTGCCATTGATCCTTCCATGAGGGAGGCGTATGTCGCCTCGGCGGCGGCGGCTCTGCGTTCGGGCGGACATTTGCTGGCGATTTTTTACATAAATCCCCCTTGGTGGAAGGGCCGACCTCCCTGGAAAGTCAGCCTGAACGATTTGCACCGTCTTTTTGATGGTCTTTTTATTTGGGAAAGAGATTGGCTTCCCACGGTAAACCATGCGGGGCGCGAAGGGCGTGAACGGATGGCCTTGTTGCGGAAGCGGGATGTCTAAATGGCGTTGCGCAAGTGTTTCTCCTCTCCTGAAGAGGCGTGGCTGGCCTACCTTGATTATTCCGGGGCGGCGCGAACGATCACAAGTGGGGCTGTCAGCCAGATTATTCCGCTGTTTTCTCCTGAGGAGATGCTGGAGTTCCGCGGAGCGGGTCGGTGGAGGAGCGATCTCGCCTTGTATTCGAGAGACGCTACTTCAAACCGGGAGCGGCTGGAGGTTCTGCGGGCTTTGAAAAGTCACGAACTGGTTCGACTGGGGTTTGTTGAATTTGCAACGGATGCTGATATCGCCTCGGCGGCGGAGTCTCTTTCCTGGCTGGCCTGTTTTTCTTTGCAAAAAGTGCTCGATATGAGTTTGGGGTCTGTGGACGGGGAGGAGTTTTTAAAGAATCCGCTGACCATTCTGGGGTTGGGAAAACTGGGGGGGATGGAGCTGAATTACAGCTCGGATGTCGACCTGATGTTTGCCTACCTTGAGGAGTCGGACGTTGGAGGCGAGAGTGCCCATGATTATCATAACCGGGTTTGCCGAAAACTGGTGCAGGCGGCAACGGCCTCCTCCGTCTATGGGCAATTGTACCGTGTCGATCTGCGGTTGAGACCTGAGGGGGATCTGGGGCCGTTGGCGAGATCGATCGAAGGGTATGAACTTTATTATGGCGGCTACGGTGAGATTTGGGAGCGGCTGGCCCTCCTCAAGACTGGTTATGCGGGTGGAAGCCGGGAGACTTTTTACGAGTTTCAGCAGATGATCCAGCCGTTCTGCTACGCACGTGCGCAGTCGCCCCAGTTGTTGGCCGAAATCGCGTATCTGAAGGAGCGGACGGAGAGGGAAATCGTGGGACAGGGGGAATACGACTACCATGTGAAATTGGGGCCGGGTGGAATACGGGATGTGGAATTTTTCGCCCAGGGGATGCAGCTTCTGCACGGGAAAAAGCTGCCGTGGTTACAGCAGACGAACACGCTGAAAACCATTGCGGCGCTCCGGCAAGTCGGGTTGATCAAGCATGAGGTGTATGATTTGTTGACGCACGGGTACCGTTTTTGGCGCAGGATCGAGCATCGGATTCAAATTTTGCAGCATCAGCAGACGCACAGTCTGCCGCATGATGGTGAGACGCTGGAACGCATCGCGCGGAGTCTCGATTATCCCTCGGGAGGGGCCTTGTGGGAGGAACAACTGGCATGGAGAAAGAAAATACGGGCCATTTACGATTCCTTTTACGGCGCGGAGAGGAAAAATTATGGTGCGGTGCGGGAGGTGGAGTTTTGCTGGGATTTTTTCAAGAACCCGGAACAATCCCGCAAGACGTGGGAGGAGTTGGGGGGGAATCGTGCGGAATTTCATGTCAGCAGGAGGACGATATCGAGCTTTGTGCGGTTTGCTCCGGGGCTGACGGCCTTGTTGAAAAATGCGGCCCGCCCGGATCTGGCGCTGGCGCAGTTTGCCGGTTTTGTTGAGGCTTACGGTGCGCGCTCCCTTTTGTATGAAACACTTGTGAGCTGCCCGAAAGCTCTCGAGCTTTTGATCCGGCTCTTTGATTCATCGAGTTATCTGGGGGAAATCCTCCGCGCCCGCCCGGATGTTTTCGAGGAAGTTTCCAGGGGCAATCTGGATGAAACCGCTTCCCGTTCCGTATTGGAGGGGCGGTTGTGGAAATTGCTGGCGTGCGGGGGGGATTCGGGAAATGTGCTGAGGGAATTTGTCCGGGAGAATCGTGTTCGGGTGGCGCTCCGGTGGTTGTTGAACCTGACGACGCTTCGGGAGATGCATCAGGAATACACGGTGCTGGCGGAAGCGGCTCTTCAGGGGGCATGGAAACTGGCGGGCGAGCCTCGACTGGCTGTGATTGGGCTGGGGAAATTTGGAGGGGGGGATTTGGTTTTCGGGAGTGATCTGGATGTTTTGTTCGTCGGTGAGGAAAATGCCGGGGCGCAGGAGATGGTTCGTTTCATGAGTGCGAAAACGGATGTCGGGAGTCTTTTTGCCATCGATCCGAGGCTTCGGCCCTATGGGGAGGGGGATTTGGCAAGATCGGCGGAGGCGTACCGGGATTATTACGCAGGGGCGGCTCAGCTCTGGGAAGTCCAGACTCTTTGCCGGGCAAGATGGGTTGTGGGTGATACGGGGCTGGGGCAGAAGTTTTTGGAAGCGGTGATGCCCAGTTGGACGGAACGTTTTTCCCGGCAGGAAATTTTGGAGGGGTTGCAGGCGATGCGGGGACGTATTGAGGAAGGGCGATGCACATCAGGGAAGCCTGAACTGGAGATCAAGACCGGAGCGGGCGGCCTCGTTGATGTGGAGTTTGCCACTCAGGCCTGGCAGATGGTGCACGGAGTGTTTGAACCTTCCACTCGCCGGGTATGCGAGAAAATGGAACAAGATTTTCCCGAACAGGGAAAAGTCTTGCTTCAGGGGTATGACTGCCTGCGGGAGATGGAGGCATGGCTGAGGTTTGATGAAAACCAGCCGGTCTCCCATTTGCCGCCGGGTGAGGAGGGGAGGCTCTACCTTGCCCGAAAAATGGGGCTTGCATCCGATGTGGAATTTATGCAATTCGTTAAAAAGACGAGAGAAGCAATCCGGCAGGCGTATCTGGATGTATTTATATGTGAGGCAAAGGGTTGACTTTTTCCGTATTATGACGTAAAAGATTATGAAGATGCCCGCAAAGCTCATCAGCATGACGGTTCTCTGTTGCCTATTTCTTGTGAATGTGGGATCGGCGCAGAACCTGCCACTCCCCCCAAGGCCTCTTGAGCCGAATGAAACGCTTCCGATTGCCACTCCGGATGAAACAACGCCTGCACCTTCCACCTATCATGCCCTGCCTGAGACTCCTGCCCCGGCGGCATCCAGCACGACACCAGATGCCACGACTCCGGCTGCCTCTTCCCAGGGAACGGCACAACCTCAACCGGGCAGAATCGGTTTTGTCATGCACCAACCGGAGGTCCGCAAGCCGCAGTCCGGATATGAAGTCGGTGTGTACGGTGGCATATCCACCGGAATCACGGGAGATCATTGGAGCTTGGGAAGTGGTCAAGCTACTTCAAGTGGCAATGTCGCTCCTTCCGGCGGAATCAAGTTTGGCTATACATGGCCCTTTGAGAGCGAATCCATCGACCAGTTGAGGGATGAGACGGGTGGAATTCATCTCGCCGGAGGAATCGAAGGTCAGCTTGCTTATGTAGGAGATAAATTGAAGATCACGGGCGTGGATAATGGTCCCACGGGCGCGGGAACCTATCGTAGTTACCGGGTCAATCTGGACTGTGCTTCCTTTATGATCAATCTGCTCCTGAAGGGGCAGATTGATAAATTTCGCCTGTATGCGGGGCCCAGTTTTGGCTTCGCCGGGGTCAGTCTGGATTCCTACAACTATCCGGGTTGGAGGGGTGCGGGATACGATGTCGATTTCGCCTATGGAATCTTGGGTGGTGCGGAATATTTTCTTGATCCCAAATGGTCGCTTTTCACGGAGTATCAATATGTCCGGTATCATAATGTGAGTTTGTCGAGCGGGACTTCACAACTCACCTTCGATCCGCTGGAGCAGAATCTGGTCAACGTCGGCGTCAAGTATCACTTCTGAAGTTTTGCGAGAGCTTCCGCCGCCGCCGCCGCTTCCGCCGCCTTTTTGCTCTTTCCTTCTCCCACGCCGAGGAGAGTCTCGGCACTCTTCACTGCGATTCGGAAGGAACGATCATGGTCCGGCCCCTGAATTTCCAACACTTCGTAAGTTGGAGCCCCGACGCCCCGGCCTTGCAGCAGTTCCTGAAGCTCTCCCTTCGGGTTTGATCCGCCGGAGTTTTCGGCAAGCGAGGCGAGGTTGGAGGTGAAAAACGGGAGTATGATGGCACCGGCTTTTTCAAGATTGGAGTCGAGGTAGAGGGCGCCGATGAGTGCTTCCAGTGCGTCGGCGAGATTGGATTCGCGGGTGCGGCCACTGTTGGCCTCCTCTCCACGTCCCAGCCGGAGGAAGTTTCCCAGATTCATGGAACGCGCGATGGTTGCCAGAGCCTGACGGCTGACTGCGCTGGCGCGAAGAGGGGTCAGGTCGCCCTCGCTCATTTCGGGAAATTGCACAAAGAGATGGACGGTGATGATCATCTGCAAAATGGCATCGCCGAGGAATTCCAGCCGTTGGTTGTCGGGGAGTTTTTGCCTCGCCTCGAATGAACACGAGGGGTGCGTGAGGGCCAGTTGCAGAAGTTGGGGATTGCTGAAGGTGTAGCCCAGCAGGCTTTGCAAAGGTTCCAAGTCGTTGGGATCGCTCATCCGTTGGAAAATAATCTTAGCCTAAGTCGCCAAGTTTTACATCGCAAATTTCAGGCACGGGGGTGGAAACGATGATGGATGTTTTGAAGGCGCTCGCTATCGACATGTGTGTAGATTTCAGTCGTGCCAATGCTGGCGTGGCCGAGGAGTTCCTGGATCACTCTCAAGTCGGCTCCGCCATTGAGCATGTGTGTGGCGAAGGAGTGGCGCAGGAGGTGGGGGTAGATTTTTTTGTTCAATCCGGTGAGTTTCATCGCCTCCCGTACCACCTGCCAGATGCGGGCGGTTGTGAGGCGGCCTCCATGTTGGGCGAGGAACACCTCTCCGCTGCCGCGATTTGCGGCGAGGGCCGGACGCCCTTTTTCGAGATAATGCCGGAGGGCGTTTGCCGCCTTTGCGCCGATCAATACCACTCGGTCTTTGTCGCCTTTGCCTGTCACGCGGATGGTCTGCTCGCTCAGGTTCATGGCTTCGATCCGGACGGTCACGATCTCCCCTGCACGCATCCCGGAACTATAGAGCACTTCGAGGATGGCGCGATTTCGCAGCCCGAGCGGATCATTCCCAAAATCGGCGTCGAGAAGTTTTTCCACTTCTTCCACGGTCAGCGTTTCGGGGAGGTGACGTTGGATGTGCGGGGCTTCGAGTTTTTCGGCAGGGTCGGCAGGGATTTGTTTTTCTGAATGGAGGTAGCGGAACAGCCAGCGGACAAAGACGATTTCGAGCTTGAGGGATGAGGGGGATAATTCCCTCGAAACACTTTGGAGGCGGATGTATTCCTCCAGATGTTCTTCGCGGATGTCCTGCCAGACGAAGCTTTTTTTTTCGGCCCAGGTGTGGAATCTTTCCAGAATGATCCGCGCGGCAAGCTGGGTGTTCGGCGAGTGTCCGATCTCAAGTGCCAGATGAGCCAGACATCCTTCGATGGCGTTGATATCCGGCATTTGTTTTTCCTTCAGGCGAGGAGGTTGAGTTTTTCTCCCGAGAGGTGTTCGAATGCCTGAATATATTTGTCGCGGGTTTGGGAGACGATGTCGGGGGGGAGTTCCGGCCCGGGCGGCTGGTGGTTCCAGTCCCTCAGGGTCAAGAGGTAGTCGCGCACATGTTGCTTGTCGAAGCTCGGCTGAGGGCCTCCGGGGGTGTAACTTTCTGCGGGCCAGAAGCGGGAGCTGTCCGGGGTGAGCATTTCATCGACGATGTGGATTTTCCCGTCAATCCAGCCAAATTCAAATTTCGTGTCGGCGATGATGATGCCCCGGTTCCGGGCGTATTGGGCGGCTTCGGTATAGAGGGAAAGGGAGAGGTATTTGAGTTCGTCGTAAACGTCCTTGCCAACGTGCCGGATCGCCGCCTCCTCGGTCAGCGGGGCGTCATGCCCGGCGGAAGCTTTTGTCGTCGGGGTAAAGATGGGGGCTGGCAGTTGGTCGGATTCGCGCAAGCCTTTGGGCAGGGGAGTGCCCTGGATCATGCCGGTTTTTTCATAATCCTTCCACCCGGAGCCGGTGATGTAACCCCGTACGACGCATTCCATGGGGATGACCTGCGCCTTGCGGCACCAGGTGGTGCGGAGCATCCAGTCGTCATGATCCAGATCATCCGGGAGGTCAAAGGAGATGACGTGGTTCGGGGTCATGTGGCCCAGTTTTTCGAACCAAAACCGCGAAAGTTGCGTCAATAGTATGCCTTTGTCCGGAATGGGGGTCGGGAGAATGACGTCGAAAGCCGACACCCGGTCGGAGGCGACCAGCAGGAGATCGCTTCCCCATTCGTACACGTCGCGGACTTTCCCCTGGTGGATCAGTTGTGGTTCCATTCCCCCGATATAGCCTCGGGAGGTGACATGAAAACATCAAACATGGTTGTATGGTGAAGAATTGATTCACTTCTTCCCGAACAGGGGAAAATATGCAGTATTCGGAGGTTATATGGATATTCAGAGCCCGTCTGTTTCAACTGGCACACGCATGATGCGGCCTGTGCCTCGGGCAAAGTTCTTTTTCGTGGGAGATGAAAAATTTCATCTTCAGGGAGTTACTTACGGGCCATTTCGTCCGGAGCCCGGGATGGATATTTTCTTTAAAAGTCCCGATGCCACCCGGCGGGATTTCCAGATGATCTCGGAGTGCGGCTTTAATGTTCTCCGCACTTATCACGTTCCTCCCAACTGGTTCATGGATCTGGCCGAGGAGCACGGGTTGCGTGTCATCACGACGGTGCCGTGGGAAAAGAGAGTCTTGTTTCTCGACGACATTGAGACGCGGCGGAAAATCCAGAGTGACATGCGCAATGCGGCGCACGCCCATGCGGGACATCCGGCGGTGCTCGGTTTTTTTCTCGATAATGAAATTCCCCCGGATTTGGTCCGCTGGTACGGTCCGCGACGTGTGGAGGATTTTCTCGATTCGCTTGTCCACATTGTGAAGTCCGAGGACTCTTCCGCCCTCTGTGCCTATGCCAATTTTCCCCCGACGGAATACCTTCTGCCGACGGAGGTCGATTTCTATTCCTACAACGTCTATTTGCATGACCCGAAAGTCCTGCAAGCCTACCTGCGCCGCCTTCAGAATGTCGCCGAGGACAAGCCCCTCATCCTCGGTGAGTTCGGCATGGATACGATCCGCCACACCGAGCACGAGCAGGCCGACCTGTTGGAAGCCTGCCATGGAATCGTCTTTCGCGCCGGGCTGGCGGGAGTCCTGTTCTTTTCATGGACGGACGAGTGGTACACGAATGGCATTGATGTCGAGGACTGGGCTTTCGGAATGGTGAAAAAAGACCGGACGCCCAAGGAATCCTACCGCCGCCTGCAAAAGTGTTTCATCCGTCCGGGGGTCAGTCTTGCAAAAGCCGTTCCGTTAAAGGTGTGGCCAAAGGTCTCCGTCGTTGTCTGTTCCTACAATGGTGCTCCCACCCTGCGGGCCTGCCTGGAATCTCTCCAAGGGCTTGATTATCCCGACTACGAAGTGATCGTGGTTGACGATGGGTCGAAGGATAACACGCAGGATATCTTGGTCGATTTTCCCGGGGTGAACAACATCCGCCAGAAAAACATGGGCCTGAGTGTGGCTCGCAATGTTGGCATCAATGCCAGTAAGGGCGACATTGTTGCCTTTACCGATAGTGACTGCATGGTTGACAAAGACTGGCTTTATTATCTGGTGCAACCCCTCATCGACGGTGACTTTGCCGCGGTTGGCGGGCCGAATATTTCCCCCCCGGCGGTTTCCTTTGTGCAGGCGGCAGTGGCGGCGGCTCCCGGCGGGCCGAGTCATGTCTTGCTGAGCGATCTGGAAGCCGAGCATGTGCCGGGCTGCAACATTGCTTTTCACAGATGGGCGCTCGACCTGATCGGCGGTTTCGACCCCGAGTACCGCAAGGCCGGGGATGACGTCGATGTCTGCTGGAGATTGATGCAGGCGGGATATCGCATTGGGTTCAGCCCCTCCGCGCTGGTCTGGCATCACCGGAGATTCACGGTGAAGGCTTTCTTCAATCAACAACGAGGGTATGGCGAGGCGGAGGCGCTTCTGCGTTGCAAGCACCTTCAGTTTTTTGACGAATGGGGATCGGCCCGCTGGCGGGGAACCATCTATGGCCAGCCCAAGCTTCTCCAGCTTTTTCGACGACCGTTGATTTATCACGGTGTTTTCGGGACGGGCTTTTTTCAGTCGGTCTATCGCCGTCCCTATTCCGAATGGGTGGCGCTGGTGAGCAGCCTGGAATGGGTGGGCACCGCCTTGTTCATCCTTCTTGTTTCGCCGTGGATTGAATTATTGAAGATCGTCCCGTTGATCATGATCGCGTTGACGATCGCCCCTGCGTGGTCGTACATGGTCCAGGCCAAAATGGAGCCGAAATTCGAGCGTTTTCGTTCGCGACTGCTTCTTTTCTACCTGGCACTGGCCCAACCTCTCGTGCGCGAATGGGCCCGACACTTCACGTGGTTGCGGGAGCGACATGTCCCGCTGGCCCACGGCGTGTCGGATCACGAAATGCAGGAGGATCGTTCCAGCTCGGTCGAATTGCCGTTGCTTGCCTTCTGGAGTGAGGCGGGTCTGGAACGAAATCATCTGCTGGAACAACTCACCAGGATCGTGGAGGAACAGGAATGGGTCTACACGCTCGATACGGGGTGGAATGATTGGGACCTGATGGTATTTGCCAATCGTTTCTGGCATGTGAAGATCAAGACCCTCACCGAAATCTACCCGCATGGAAGACGGATGACGCGTGCCGAGACGAAGCTTCAGGCGGATAAATTCAGCCTTCTGGTGCTCTTCGCGGTTTTGGTCGTGGCGGCTTTCATGATGCGGGCATTGCCGATGGCAACATCCAGCTTGCTTCCTGGTGACGTTTATCTGTGGCTCATCCTGGGATTGGTGGCGGCAGCCGTGCTGGTGTGGTTCTGGAATGGCATCTCCTTGCGTGGCCGGGTGGCCCGACTGGTACTCCAGGCCGGTGTGCGAGCTGGAATGCTGCCCGTGAAAAACAAATGAGTGTCTATCGGCGCGTGGTGGCCTACTATCGGCCATTTGTGGGAAGCATCGGAGGAGCTCTGCTGCTTCTCCTGCTCAGTGTCGGGTTAAACCTGCTCAAACCCTGGCCGGTCAAATACCTTGTCGATAACATTCTCACGAATCAATCGGGCCACTACCACCTTCCCCTCTGGCACGGAGATTTAACGCAGATCGAGGCGATCGGGCTGGTGGCGTTGGCGACGGTGGTCATTCATCTACTTTGGGGAATTACGAATCTGTTGAATAACTATTGGTTGATCGATATCGGTCTGCGGGCTCTTCTCCGTCTGCGCACGGAACTCTATGCCTATCTGCAAACGCTTCCTCTCCGGTATCACGATCACCGTCGGTCGAGCGACTCAACCTTTCGCGTGGCGTATGATTCACAGGCGATCCAGACTTTTTTCAACCGTGGTTTTGTCTCAGTTCTCGGATCGTTGCTGACGTTGATAGGTGCATTTGCGGTGATGTATAGCTTCAACCCCATGCTGAGCTTTCTTTCGCTCGCCGTGATCCCTTTTCTTCTTGCGGCGATCTATTATTATGCGGCCAGAATCCGGCGGGAAACCGCGCAATATCAGCAGGAGGAGAGCGAAGTTTTTTCGCGGGCTTCGGAGGGGCTGACGAGCATCCGTGTGGTGCATGCCTTTTCCCGCGAGGATTATGAAGTCCGGGAATTCAGCCGTGAGGCGAGGGAATCGCTCGACGCCAATCTGCGACTGAGCTTCACCAGCGGCATGAGCACCATGGCTGTGAGCGTCGTGATGGCGGTTGGCACGGCGGGGCTGATTTATTTCGGAGCCTTGGAGGTGATGGCCGGGAGGATGAAGATCGGTGAGCTTTGGGTTTTCATCAACTATCTCGCCATGCTTTATCAACCGCTGGAACAACTCAGCTACACGGCATGGTCGCTGGAAGGAGCGGCGGCGGGGATGCAACGTTCCTTTGAGATTCTCGATGCGAAGAATGACGTTGCCGACAAGTCGGACGCCCGCGATGCGAAGATTCTTTCCGGCCAGATCGATTTCAAGGAGATCGAATTTTCCTATCAGGCGGATGCCCCCGTCTTGCGGGGGATCGATCTTTCCATCCAGCCCGGTCAGACGGTGGCGCTGGTCGGTGGAACGGGTGCCGGGAAATCGACGATCCTATCACTGATTCCCCGATTTTACGATCCGTCGAAGGGCCAGGTGCTGGTCGATGGGATGGATGTCCGGGATATTCGCAAACAATCCCTGCGCGCGCAGATTGCGATGGTTTTGCAGGACACGCTTTTGCTGAATACGACCATTTACGAAAACATCGCCTATGGACGACCCGGAGCCACGCGCAAGGAGGTGGAAGAGGCGGCCAAGGCGGCGCAAATTCATGATTTCATCATCCAACAACCCAAGGGTTATCTCGCCGAGGCTGGGGAACGCGGGGTGAAGCTCAGCGGTGGCCAGAGGCAGCGCATTGGTATTGCCCGGGCGTTTTTGCGGAACGCGCCGATTCTTTTGCTGGATGAGCCGACCAGTTCCCTCGACATGGAGACGGAGGCCGAGATCATGGGGGCACTCAATACCTTGATGAAGAAGCCCACGACTCTCATCGTCACCCATCGCCTGAGCACGATTCATCACGTGGACCGGATTTGCGTTCTCGAAGGAGGCCGCATTGTCGAGTCCGGCACGGGGGTGGAGCTATTGGCCCGGAAGGGCGTTTATGCGCGTCTTTGGAACGCTGCGAATTCCGGCAATGATAAATCATAAATACGTCCGCGTCGCCCCTGAGTCCGATTTGCGGAAGCTTTTTGACTATTCGATTCCTTCTCATTTGGAAGGGAAGATTGAGGTTGGGCATTGTCTGAAAGTCCCGTGGGGGAACAAGCAAATCCGTGCCTACGCGCTCGAATTTCCCGAAGTCCCGCAGGTGGAAAAGTGCCGGGATGTCCTCGACCTGGCCGGGACGGAGCCGCTGGTGCCGGAGTCGTTGTGCAAACTTGCCCAATGGCTGGCCGATTATTATTGCTGCGATCTGGCGCAATCCTTCCGGCAGATGCTCCCGACTCTGATTCGCGAGCGGGAGAATGCCGACAAGATGGCCCTGTGGGTTTCCGTGCCGGAGCATCTCACCGAGACGGGAGTGGCCGAGGTGTTGGCCAGGCGGGCCAAGGCGCAACTGCGCGCGTGGAAGATTGTACGGGAAATGGGCGGTGGGTGGCTTGCGGAACTGGTGGAGCGTTGCAGGACGACGGCGGGGACGTTTCGGGCGTTGGAGGATCGGGGGTTCGTCGCGATTACGCAGGAAAAAGTCGAGCGTTCGCCCTTCCAACATCAGGCGGTGGAAACCCAACCGCTTTTGCTGAACCAGCATCAACAGGAGGCGCTCCGGGTGATTCTGACCGCTGTGACCGAAAGGGATGCCAAGCCTTTCCTTCTTCAAGGAGTGACAGGGAGCGGGAAGACCGAGGTCTATCTCCAGGCTCTACAGAGCGTCCTCGATCTTGGCAGGACGGCCTTGATTCTCGTCCCGGAGATTTCGCTCACGCCGCAGACGGTGGAACATTTTCGGGCCCGTTTTGAAGGGCGGCAGGTGAGGGTGGCGGTGCTCCACAGCAATCTCTCCGACGGTGAGCGCCATGATCAGTGGCGGCAGGTGCAGGAGGGGCGGGCGAGGGTCGTCATTGGAGCCCGGTCGGCAGTTTTCGCGCCGTTGAGGGATTTGGGATTGATCATCGTCGATGAGGAGCATGAGACGAGTTACAAGCAGGAGACAGCGCCGCACTATCACGCGCGGGATGTGGCCGTGATGCGGGCCAGGATTGAGAAAGTGCCCGTCGTTTTGGGATCGGCCACGCCTTCCCTGGAAAGTGCCCTGAATGCCCGTTTGGGAAAGTATAGGCTGCTGGTTTTGCCGGAGCGGGTTGACACGGCTTGCATGCCTCGCATCCACATCGTTGACATGCGCAGGGAAAAGCCGGAGACGAAGGGGCGCATTTTGATCAGCCAGCCGTTGCGTCAGGCGGTACGGGCGCGGATGGTGCACGGGCAGCAGTCGATTCTCTTCCTGAATCGCCGGGGCTATGCGACGACGGTGCAATGTCCTTCCTGCGGGCATGTGGAGGAGTGTCCGCACTGTTCTGTGCCGATGGTTTTTCACAAGACGAGTGGTTCGCTGAAATGTCATTTTTGCGGAAATGAGGCCCATGTGCCGGAGACTTGCCCCGAGTGCCATTTTGAAAATTACAAGTACTCGGGAATGGGGACTCAGCGGATCGAGGATGCCGTGGCTCAGGAATTCCCCCAGGCCCGGTGGATGCGGATGGATTCCGACAGCATGAAGGGAAAGGGTGCTTACGAACGGGCTCTCAAGGAATTTGGCGAAGGGAAGCTCGACCTCCTCGTCGGCACGCAGATGATTGCCAAAGGTCTCCATTTTCCCAATGTGACCTGTGTGGGCGTGATCCATACCGATTCCGCTCTGAATCTGCCCGATTTCCGGGCGGCGGAACGGGTTTTTCAACAGTTGGTACAGGTGGCGGGCCGGGCCGGACGGGGCGAAGTGGCGGGAGAGGTATACGTCCAGACTTACAATCCTTCCCACCCGTCGATTCAGTTTGCCCGGCATCACGATGTGGGCGGTTTCATCGATCAGGAATTGGAATACCGAAAGGCGTATCATTACCCCCCGTATTGCCGGGCTGCGCTGGTGACGTTTCGCGGGCGGAATGAGGAAAAGGTCAGGTTTTGCTGCGATCAGGCGGCCAAGATGTTAAAGGGGTGTGCGCTGCCGGAAACGGATTTTTCCGATCCCGCACCGGCTCCCATCGCCCGAGTGCAGGATCATTACCGGTTCCATTTGTTTATTCGTGCACGGCAAATCATGCCTTTGAGTCGTGCTTTAAAGACTCATGTGCTGGCAACGACATGGCCGGAAGACATCCGGGTGACGGTCGATATCGATCCCTATCATCTCTTGTGATGATTCCACGTTGTGCTTTTCAAAAGATTTGCACTATACTAAGGAAACTTCTTCTTCCCTGCCGTGAATGCCCCTGTCTTTCCCATAGCCGACATCCTTCAGGCCCGCGCACATGCGGGGAAGACGGGTCGCCTGATTTTTGAAGGGCCTTCAGGAATGGGTGAGATTTTTCTTTTGCAGGGGAGGGTTTTGCATGCCCGGTTGGGTGAGGTAATGGGCGAGGCGGCGCTTTACACGATTTTGAAATGGGGAGTCTCCCCTTGGGACTGGATCGAGGGGGAAATCACTCAGGAGTCCTCTGTTTTCCAGTCCATCGACACGATGCTGGTGAATTATGCCTTTGTCGCCGATTTGTCAGAAAAGGAGTTGATTGAACGTTTTGGTATGGCGACATCCTCCCGGGATGGGAATCGTTCCCTCAAACCCCTGAGCCTCATTATATCGGGAGGAGAACCGAAACCCTTTCGCTGCGATCTTGTCCACCCCTGCATCATCCTGGGGAGGGATTCCATGTTGTGCAACCTGGTGGTGACGGATCGTTCGATTTCCAATCGTCATGGGATGTTTCTCACCAATGGTTCAGCCGTTCGGTATGAAGACCTTGGCAGTACCAATGGTTCCTGGAGGAATGGAGAGCTTTTCACCGATCTGGATATGCAAGTGGGGGATGTTTTCAATGCCGCCATGGTCATCGTGGAGTTGGTCGATTTCTCCGAGCTGGAAAATCCCCGTTCCGATACGGATATCGAGCTATTGAAAAAGTACTCAGACCTGCCGAATATACCGATTGAGCCGCTCGGTTCCGACCTGAAGCCCATCCCACCCCAGCCGCTCGATATGCGCACGACGATGAAGCTGAACGTCAAGTCGATCCAAGGGAAACTCTCCTCCCGGTCACAGTAAGAATCATCTCTCGCCCGCTTCTTCAGCTTGGGCGGATGGGTATCTGGAGGGTGATGGTTGTTCCAACGTTCACAGTTGAGTCGATCCACATGCGACCAGCGTAATGATGGGTAACGTACCAAGCCTTCGTCAGGCCGAAACCGCCTCCCTTGGTTTCCTGGGGCGAGGTGTTCGAACCTCTCACGCCGAAGAGGACGACTTTTTCGATTTCATTTTCCGGTATGCCTCTTCCCTGATCGGAAACTTTTACAGTCAACGCCTCCGGGGTCTGGCGGATCGATAGATTGATCTCGGTTCCGGGAAGGGAGTATTTGCGGGCGTTGGCGGCAATGTCGCGGATGCAGTCGTGCAAGGCGTCGGGCATCTGAATCATTCCGTCTTCTCCCCCTTCAATGGTGATGCGCACCAGATAATCCTTCGCCCCTTTTTCTGAAGGAGGAAAGACGATGCGAAATTTTCCCCGGCTGTTGGTTGCGGTGGTCTGGAGAAATTTTTTAAAAGATTGCTCCATCTCGGCGGGGGAAAGTTTGACCCAGCAGGCGGGATATTGGCGCGATCTTAACTCGATGATCCGTCCCTCCAAAATATCAAAAACTTCCCGGAAGATTTCCTCGCTTTGTTTCCAAATGTCCGGATCGGCGGCTGGATGATCATTTTTGACTTCTTCAAATTCTTTCAGAAGGATTTTTCGGAGGGTGCTCTTGCCGGATTTTTGCGGAAGGGAATCGATAAATTTCAGAGCTTCCTCAGAACCCGAGAGCGCGTTCATAAAGCTGTGGAGGAGCTTGGTGCTCGTGGGGAAGCGGTTTTCCCGTTCGAGTGCGATCTCGATCAGACGAATGTTGCTGATCAGGACGTTGATGATGTTGCGAAAACTGTGCAACTCAATCATCGAAACCTGTTCACGCGAAATAGTGTCTGGTCCGGTAATTTCCTTTTTCATGATCCCTTGCAAGGTGCACACTAAAAATCCCATGTAGCGGGAAAAGCACAAGAGGAAATAAAATCAAAATAGGCGATGAAATATTTTGAATATTCCCTATACCGAAAAAATGTTTGAACTGCTCAGGCGGGATGAATCGACCCGCGCGCGCCGGGGGATTCTGCATACGGCTCACGGTTTGATCCAGACTCCGTGCTTTATGCCAGTGGGTACGCAAGGAAGTGTCAAGGGCGTGTCCCCCACGGAATTACGGGAGCTTCAGGCTCAAATCATTTTGGGAAACACCTACCATCTTTTTATCCGTCCCGGGATGGAGGTCATGAGGGCCGTGGGCGGCCTGCATCGCTTCATGTCGTGGGATGGGCCGATTTTGACCGACAGTGGTGGCTTTCAGGTCTTCAGCCTTGCCAAGCTGAGAAAGATTACGGATGAAGGAGTCCATTTCAATTCCCACGTTGACGGAGCGCCTCTTTTCATCGGCCCGAGGGAAGCTGTGAGGATTCAGCGGCAGCTTGGATCGGACATTCTCATGTGTTTTGACGAGTGTCCTCCGTGGCCGTGTGAAGAGGATCAACTCCGGGAGGCGGTGGAGCGGACGTTGCTATGGGCGAAGATTTGCCGGGAAGAATGGCTTTCGGGTGAGGTGGGGCCGACCGCCTCCCAGCAACTTTTTGCCATTGTTCAGGGAGGTAGTTCACCGGAAATGCGGCGCCGTTGCGCGGAGGAACTTGTCGCCCTCGATTTTCCCGGCTACGCCATTGGAGGAGTCAGTGTGGGAGAACCGGAGGATCACATGCTGGCCGCCATTGCCGGCACGGAGCCCTGGCTCCCGGCCACCAAACCCCGTTACGCCATGGGGCTGGGACAGCCGCATCAACTGGTTAAAATGATCGCCCTCGGAGTCGATATGTATGACTGCGTCCTTCCCACCCGCATCGCGCGCAACGGTACGGCCTATACACGGCAGGGGACGGTCAACCTCAAAAACAGCGGCAACAGTTCGCAAACCGGCCCGATTGAGGAGGGGTGTCGTTGTTATGCTTGTCAAAAATTCTCCCGTGCCTATGTTCGACACTTGCTCAAGTCGGAAGAAATTCTGGGGCTGCGTCTTGTCACGCTGCACAATCTTTACTTCTACCTTGAGTTGATGAGACGGGCGCGCGAAGCCATCGATCAGGGCGATTTTGCCTCATGGTCGCGGGCCTTTCTTGAAGAATACAAACCTAGAGACATAGAAAATGCATCTGACTGAAGCTGCCTTCACCCTTCTGACACTGGCCCAAACCTCCGATCCCAACGCCTCGGCGCCGCCCCAATGGGTGGCCTACCTGCCGTTTGTTCTCATCGTGGTGGTTTTTTATTTCGTTTTGATCCGCCCCCAGAACCAGAAGATCAAGGAACATGAATCCATGGTGAAGGAGGTCAAGAGCGGGGATCGAGTCGTTGTGGCGGGAGGCATCATCGGGACGGTGACGAATCTCACGGACGATGTCCTGGTCGTCAAAGTGGCCGACGGGGTGAAAATCGAAGTGCAGAGATCGAGTCTGGTCTCCGTGCTGAAGTCGTCCAAAAGTGACAGCTAATTTTCGGAGCTAGAACACATGATATCTTATCTCGGCGCCGTTTTTGCCATTTCACTGGCCTTCTGCGTTTTCTTATTGATGTATCTGGCCGCTGAGTCGGCAAAACAACGGAGGTGGCTTGCCTTGGCGACCATTGTTTCCCTTCTGGCGGTCTGCCTTTTATCACTTCCGCGCTTCGTACCGCCGAAGGATGGCAAGGCGGGTTACTGGACGTTGAACATCACCCAGGGGCTTGATCTTCAGGGTGGAACCCAGTTCACCATCGAGTTGCAGGGGAATCCGACGACGGCCATGCGGGATGAAGCCATCGAAGTTATCCGGCATCGTATTGACGGTATGGGACTTGCCGAACCGCTCATTCTTCCCGTCGCACAGAGCCGTATCCAGGTGCAGATTGCGGGCAAAGACGCCGACAAACGGGATCTCTATCGGGCCCAGCTTTCGAAAGTGGCCAAACTCGAATTCCACATGGTCTATCCGGACGCAGGTAAGATTTTGCAGGAAGTCAAGACGGGTCAGGCGATTCTGCCCTTCGACGCCGAGATCCTGAAAATGCGTGAAGAGAATAAAAAGGGTGAAACGATCATGAGCGACATCGTCCTTTACAAGAAGAGCGAAATGTCGGGCAAATACGTCCAGACGGCCTACCGCAGCGCCGATTCCATCGGACGTCCCACCGTCATCATTAATTTCAATACCGAGGGGAAGGAAATCTTCGGACGACTCACGACGGACAATGTGGGGAAGAATATGGCCATCGTTCTGGATAACGAGGTTTATTCCGCCCCGGTCATTCGAGGTGCGATCGTGGATGGTTCCTGCGAGATTTCCGGTGGAAACATGAGTCCGGAGGAAGCGGAAACTCTTTCCAGCGTTTTACAAAACCCCCTTGAAAACCAAGTGAAGATTCTGGATGAGCGGAGTGTCGATCCGACCCTCGGAAAAGCGTCGATTGCAGGCGGTTTCCGGGCCTCCATCATCGGCCTTGTACTGGTCATTGTGGTCACGCTTCTCTATTACCGACTGTCGGGCGTGCTGGCGGTCTTTGCCCTGATTTTGAATCTCGTCGTCCTTTTGGGACTGCTGGCCCAGTTTGGCTTCACGCTGACGATGCCGGGTGTTGCTGGTATCGTTCTCACCATCGGTATGGCGGTGGATGGGAACGTTCTTATTTTTGAGCGTATCCGGGAGGAGTTGCGAGGCGGCAAACCGCTGGCCATAGCCGTGGAGGCGGGCTTCGACAAGGCGTTCAGCTCCATCTTCGACGCGAATATCACCACCGTCATCGCGGCGATTATTCTCTTTTATCAGGGCTCGGGCCCGGTGCAGGGATTTGCCATTACGCTGACTCTCGGAGTTCTCATCAGCATGTTTGCGGTCATGGTGGCGACACGTTCCGGCTTCGATTGGCTCATAGCTCTCGGGCACATCAAAGATCTCAACATGGCCAGCCTCTTCCATGAGAAACTGAACCTTCCCTTCATGCCGTACAAGTGGGTTGCCATGAGTGGTTCGGCATTCATGATTGTCCTGTGTTCCATTGTTTGGATGCAAAAAGGGGAGAAGGTTTACGGCGTCGATTTTGCCGGAGGTTCGCAGATCACCTACAGTTTTGAGAAAAAAATCCCGGACGATCAGATTCACAAGGCGGTTGGCGATGCGGCGACCGCGCAGTACCAACCCACGCCCGATCATTCCCAGGAAAATCTTGTGGTGCGCGTTCCGGGGGAGATGTCCGACAAGGTCACCGGAATCCTTGAAAAAAAATTCCCCGAGGCTGGATTCAAGCAACTTTCCGTCGATCAGGTTGGCGCGGCATTTGGCGTCGAACTTTGGATGAAATCAGTCTGGGCCTTTTCGCTCGGAATGATCTGCATCTTCCTTTACACCATGTGGCGTTTTGAGGCGAGTTTTGCACTGGGGGCCATCATTGCCCTGGTGCACGATGTTGTGCTGGCTTTGGGGATTTTTGTTCTTTGTGGTCAGGAACTCTCCCTCCAGGTGGTGGGCGCGGTGCTGACCGTGGCCGGTTATTCGATCAATGATACGATCATCATCTTTGACCGAATCCGTGAGGGTATCAAATCCCGCTACCCGGGGACGATGGAGGAGGTCATGAATCAGTGCATCAACCTCACGCTGAGTCGGACTTTGCTGACTTCCGGTCTGACATTACTTGCTGTGCTGGCACTCTGGTTTTTTGGTGGCGTGGTGATTCATGATTTTGCCTTCATCCTCGTGGTGGGCATTATCGTCGGAACCTATTCCTCCATCTTTATCGCTTCCCCCATCGCCCTCATCTGTCATCGCAGCAAGGGCAAGCTCCAAATCGCCAAGGTGAAAGCGACGACCGTTTCCTAAGAACCCGCCTTATATCTAGTCAGGCTCTCTCAGCTAGGGTTTCGGTTTAACTTGGATCATGCGGGAAGTTGTCAGCGTCTTGCGAATGCTCAGGCGCATGGTGGTTCGCTTCATGTCTGGCATGGATTCTCCTCCGCCAGCAGGGGAGGCGGCAGAACCATCCCGGGTGAATACCTGCCAGGCCGGAGAGGGGGATTCCGAAAAACAGGTATGCATGACGGAGATATCCGTCTTGGGATGACTGATGGCTTGTGCCGCGATTTCTTGCAGTGTCAGGGGCCCCGAGACGTTTCCCCCACTACTAACCCACCAAGTATCCTCGAGTTTCCACTCTTGCCGCCATTTTTGCAATTCATCCAGCCTCATTGACTTGTACTTCCACTAATAATTAGCCACATATTGTAAGGCCACTCGTGCAAATTTGCATGTAAATTTTAATAGGTAAAAAGTCCTCCATCTGGGACTCTTTTCAACACGGAAGAGAATTTTCTTTACCGATAGGCGACAAAACTTCCATTTCGCGTCGATTGATTTTCGAAAATTATTCTCTAGGGTCGGCTTGGAATGAGTCTCAAAATTTACGATACGCTGAGCAGAAGCCTACAGCCTGTGGAACCGATGGATGGTCAATCTGTGCGGTTTTATTGCTGTGGGCCAACGGTTTATGGGGCCGCGCATATCGGCAATTTTCGCACTTTTCTTGTTCAGGATGTCTTTCGCAGAACGCTTGAGGCTGGAGGTTTGAAGACGACTCATGTCCGCAATTTGACCGACGTGGACGATAAGACGATCCGCCAATCTCAGGCGCAGGGGAGGACGCTGCGGGACTTTACCGGGTACTGGACGGAGCGCTTTCACAAGGATTCGGCAGCCTTGAATATCCTGCCCCCGACCTTTGAACTCGGAGCTGTGGCGCATATTCCCCAGCAGGTCGAGCTGATTTCAAAACTGATGGAACAAGGGCACGCCTATGAGAAGGAGGGGTCGGTTTACTTCCGCGTTTCTTCTTTTCCTGATTATGGAAAACTTTCCCGGTTGAAGGAGCGGGAAATTACGACGAATTCTCCCGCCGGGGCTGAGGTGGTGCAGGAGGATGCGGACGAATACCAGCGGGATTCTGCGGCGGACTTTGCCCTCTGGAAGGCACGGAAGCCCGAGGATGGGCCGAACGCCTGGCCGAGTCCGTGGGGGGAGGGACGTCCGGGGTGGCACATCGAGTGCAGTGCGATGGCGCTGGCTTATTTGGGAGAGACCTTTGATTTGCACTCGGGGGGGGTGGACTTGATCTTCCCGCACCACGAAAATGAGATCGCCCAAAGTGAGGCGGTAACAGGCAAGACCTTTGCCCGTCTTTGGTTCCACGTGGCCCATCTGTTGGTGGACGGACGCAAGATGAGTAAGAGTCTCGGGAATCTAGATACTCTGGATGATGTTGTGCGCAAGGGGTTTACACCTTTCGAGCTGCGCTATGTCCTCATCTCGGGATATTATCGACAAGAGCTGAATTATACCGAAAATTCCCTGATCGCGGCGAGAAGTGCCTTGGAGAGAATGGCAAGATTTGAACGGCATGTATTGGCGAAGACGGGGGCCATGTCCTGGAGTCTGGGACCGCAGGAGGACGAGGGGGAATTTTCCGCCGCGTGGGAAGCTCTGAATGATGATCTGAACACGGCAAAAGCGCTGGGTGAAATGTTTTCCGCCATGAAGCGGATTGAGGAGACCTTTTCGCAGATAGAAGTGGAGGATTTGCGTAATTGTTTCATGGGGTTACGGAAGATGCTTTACGCCCTTGGACTGGAGTTGCCCGCAGAAAAAACGGAAGAGGCTCCTGAGGAGATACAGACGCTGGCCAAAAGCCGATGGGCTGCAAAGCTTGAAAAAAACTGGACTCTTGCCGATTCGCTGCGGAAGGAAATTTTGGCAAAGGGCTGGCTAATGAGAGATAGAAAAGATGGTTATGATCTAAGTCAGCCGTAACCAGCGACGAATGTGACATCAATTTTTTTTGCGAAAAGTAAGAATTTAGGTAATTATTTCATGTAGTTCCTTGACCTCGGACGGGAATCTTCCATACCATACCGGGATGATGACACCGCTTCAGGAGTTAAGGCATTCCGCCTCACATATTCTGGCGACTGCAGTTCTGAGAGTTTTTCCGGAGGCGCTGCTCGACATTGGGCCTCCGACGGATACCGGTTTTTACTATGATTTTGATATTGCCCACCGCTTCACGCCGGAGGATTTGACCCGGCTGGAGGAGGAAATGGCAAAAGTGGTGCGTGAAAACCAGCCTTTCATCCGCAAGGAGGTTACGCGTGACGAGGCGCGTGAGTTTTTCACCAAAAAGAACCAGCCGTACAAGATAGGGCGGTTGGATGATATCGCGGAGGGTGAAGCGGTTTCCTTCTATCAGAATGGCGAATTCACCGATCTTTGTGCCGGGACGCATGTCCAGGCGACCAGCGAGGTGAAGGCGTTCAAGCTTCTGAGCATTGCCGGGGCCTACCACCGGGGGGATGAGAAGAACAAACAGCTTCAACGCATTTACGGGACGGCGTTCCCCACCCGGCAGGAGTTGGAGGAATATCTCAAGAATCTCGAACTGGCCAAAGAGCGGGATCACCGCAAGTTGGGCAAGGAGTTGCAGCTGTTTTTCTTTGACCCGGAGCAGGTTGGCCCGGGACTGCCTCTTTGGCTTCCCAAGGGGACGGTGCTCATTGAGGAGTTGGAAAAGCTGGCGAAGGAGACGGAATTTGCCGGAGGGTATGATCGTGTGAGGACTCCTCATCTGGCTCGTGAAAGCATGTACACGACCAGTGGGCATCTGCCGTACTACAAGGAGTCCATGTTTGCCCCGATTGAGTTTCAGGAAGAAGACGGTGAGAAGGTGATTTATTACCTGAAGGCGATGAATTGCCCGCACCACCATAAGATTTTTTCCGCAGTGCCAAGAAGTTACCGGGATCTTCCGCTGCGACTTGCGGAGTACGGTACGTGTTACCGGTATGAGCAGTCGGGTGAGCTTTTTGGCCTCATGCGGGTTCGTTCCATGCAGATGAACGATGCCCACATCTATTGCACGGAGGAGCAGTTCGCCTCGGAGTTTGAGGCGGTGAATAAAATGTATCTGAAATACTTCGGTATTTTCGGCATCGACAAGTACCAGATGCGATTTTCCACCCATGATCCGGCGCGGTTGGGACAAAAATTTGTCAATGAACCGGAATTGTGGAGTAAAACAGAAGATATGGTGCGTCATGTTTTACGCGAATCAGGGGTGAATTTTGTCGAAGTGGCAAACGAAGCCGCATTTTATGGCCCGAAGATTGACGTTCAGGTGTGGAGTGCCATCGGCAGGGAGTTTACGATTGCCACCAATCAGGTCGATTTTGCCGTGCCGAAGCGTTTCGGACTGGAGTTCACGACTTCTGAGAATACCAAGGCGACGCCGCTCTGCATCCATCGTGCGCCGCTGGGAACGCATGAGCGTTTTATCGGCTTTCTCATCGAGCACTTCGGCGGGGCTTTCCCGACATGGCTGGCGCCGGAACAGGTGCGCATTCTTCCCATCAGCGATGGGCAGATGGACTATGCCCGGAAATTGCAGGATCAGTTGAAGTCTGCCGGGGTGAGGTCGAGCATTGATTTCCACTCTGACAAAATCGGGGCAAAGGTGCGTCGGGCTCAGATGGAAAAGATTCCGTACATGCTGGTGGCAGGGGGCCGGGAAGCTCAGGCGGAGGCCGTCTCCATCCGTTCACGGAATAAAGGTGAACTGGGCCAAAAGCCCTTCCAGGAATTTTTCGAGAATCTTCTCAAGGAGATTCGGGAAAGGAATCTATCATGAGTCGAAGCCCGGAAGCCATTCAAAGCCGTTTGGAATGGGGGTGGCAGGCGTCACGCAAGCATCTTTTTAGAAAAACCAATGCTTTTGAGCGGGTTTTGACGCTACTGGCCGAGGCGGAGTTTCCTCTGACGTGGACTCAGATTTGCGAGGCGACTACGATCAAAAAGCAGTTTGATCCGGCCACGATTTTCCGGATTCTGGAAAAGCTGGAGCGGACGAACATTGTCCAGCGGATGGTCTTCCGCGAGCGTTCATCTTATTATTATCTGGCCATTCCGGGGGAGAGGCATACCTACCTGATTTGCTTATCCTGCGGGAAAATTCTTCATCTGGATCAGGGTTTTCCTCTTACCGAGGTGGACAGGGAAGTGGAGGAAAAGACGGGGTTTGCAGATGTTCTCCATCAACTCCAATTTTACGGGACTTGCCAGCATTGTCAGGCAGCTCCACCGATTCCGGTGTCTCAGGACACTTTAGAGGCTTTGCCTGAAGCCACGGATTGATTGTTGTAAAATAATCTTTAGAACAGTGCAGATGATTCGTGGGACAAGGCAGCGTCAGGCGATTCTTGACGTCGTTCACCATTCGGCGGATCCGCTGACACCACAGGAAATTTGTACCCTGGCAAAGGCGACGCTTCCCCGCATCGGGATCGCCACCGTCTACCGTTTTCTTCGCAGCATGTTGGAAGAGGGCAAGCTGGTTGTTGTTGAAATTCCCGGCGAGGCTCCCCGGTATGAGTTGGCGGAGAAAGATCACCATCACCACTTTTTCTGTAAAAAGTGTGGGCGTGTTTTTGATGTCCCCGGCTGCCTTTCGGAGGTGAATCGTCTTGCCCCGAAGAATTTCCGGGTTGATTCACACGAAATCACGCTTTTCGGTTATTGCGAATCTTGCCTTCAGGATAAGTAAAAATCCGGAAAACTTCTGCTGGCTATCGCATTAGGTAGTTGATATGTTAATATAAGTTTCTCGCATTATTCTAAAAACTTAAATGTTGAGATGTGAATTTACTCTTCTCTCAAAAAAAGGTAGCTTTTTCGTATAACCTATGACGACATCCCCTGATATCACCTCATTATCCAAGGAAAAAAGAGTTTTTGCCCCCTCCCGGGCTTTTCGTTCCCAGGCACTTCTTTCCGATCAGAAGCAGTATGAGAAGCTCTATCGGCAGTCGATTGAAAAGCCTGAAAAATTCTGGTCGGCCGCTTCAGAGGAGTTGGATTGGTTTCGCAAGTGGAAAAAACTCCTTGTCTGGAAGCAACCTTTTGCGGAGTGGTTTGTCGGTGGAAAGATCAATGTGTGTTATAACTGTGTCGACCGGCATTTAAAAACGGGAAGGCGTCACAAGGCGGCAATCATTTTCGAGGGGGAGCCGGGCGATCAGCGGGTGATCACCTACCAGCAACTTCACCGTGAGGTGAGTAAATTTGGCAATGTCCTGAAAAGTCAGGGAGTCAAGAGCGGGGATCGTGTCGTCATCTACATGCCCATGGTGCCGGAGGCGGCGATTGCCATGCTGGCGTGTGCTCGTATTGGGGCTGTTCACAGCGTGGTTTTCGGGGGATTCAGTCCGGAGGCGTTACGGGATCGCATTCTCGACAGTGAGGCCAGGCTGGTCATCACAGCTGATGGTGGGTGGCGTCGCGGTCAATTGGTGGCGTTGAAAAAAAATGTCGATGAGGCCATCAAGGATGTTCCGGCCGTTCGTAAAGTGATTGTCTATGAGCGCGCGAGCGGCGGCGAGATGAACTGGGGACCGAGAGATCTCCGCTGGTCGGAGTTGATGAAGTCGGCTTCGGATGATTGTCCTTGTGAGGAGCTCGACAGTGAACACCCCCTCTATATCCTTTACACGAGCGGCAGCACGGGAAAGCCTAAGGGTATCCTCCACACGACGGCAGGTTATCTTTTGGGGTGTTATCTTTCGACCAAATACGTTTTTGATGTGAAGGAGACCGATCTTTTCTGGTGCACGGCGGATGTGGGCTGGGTCACCGGACATTCCTACGTCGTCTATGGCATTCTCTCGAACGGGGGGACGAGTTTGATTTACGAAGGAGCGCCCAATCACCCGGAACCGGATCGTTTTTGGAAAATTATTGAGGATTACAAGGTCACCATTTTTTACACCGCGCCGACGGCTATTCGCGCTTTTATGCGGTGGGGGGATGAGTATGTGACGAAGCATGATCTCTCTTCGCTCCGTCTTCTCGGTTCCGTTGGAGAGCCGATCAACCCGGAAGCCTGGATGTGGTACTACAAGGTCATTGGTCAGGAGCGTTGCCCCATCGTCGATACCTGGTGGCAGACGGAAACCGGCGCACACATGATTACAACCATTCCCGGCGCGGTGAAGACCAAACCCGGTTCCGGCGGTCTGCCTTTCTTTGGAGTTGATGCCGCCGTGGTGGATGACGATGGTGTCGAAGTTCCACCCAATACGGGCGGGAAGCTCGTGATTCGTCGTCCGTGGCCTTCCATGTTGCGCACGATCTATGGAGATGCCACCCGTTATCGCAAGCAGTACTGGAGCGATATCAAGGGGTGTTATTTTACCGGAGACGGGGCGCGGCGGGACAAGGATGGCTATTTTTGGATTGTGGGCAGGATCGACGATGTCCTGAATGTCTCAGGTCACCGGATTGGTACGGCGGAGGTGGAGAGTGCCCTAGCCAGTCATCCGAAGGTTGCCGAGGCGGCGGTCGTTGGACGCCCGGATGAGCTCAAGGGGCAGGCGCTCGTTGCCTTCGTGACTCTCAAAAATGAATTCCAGCCGTGCGAGGAACTGAAGAATGAGCTGAAGGTCCACGTCTCCAAAGGGATCGGCTCGCTTGCCCGACCGGATGATATTCGTTTCACCGAAGCTCTGCCCAAAACCCGCAGCGGAAAAATCATGCGCCGACTTCTGAAGGAGATTGCGGCAAATGGCAAGATCAAGGGAGATGTGACGACGCTGGAAGACTTGAGTGTCGTGGCCAATTTGAGTGCCAGTGAGGGGTGACCTGTTGACGGGAACAGCGAGGGGATGCTTGATTCTCCTTCTTATCAAGTTTTTTTGCTGTTTGTGCTATCTGCACGAAAATGTGTTTCCCCGGATTGGTATTATACTAAATCCATAAAATAGCTTTACATATATCGAGAGCTATGGCAGAGTTGTGGGCATGGCGAGAGTTGCGGCATTACCCGTCGGATTTGAAGAAATCGATTTTAAGAAGCATCACCGAA